>Ga0325400_1003942_pt1 | contig 13615 bp, 6 predicted proteins | sample PopdelMetagenome_2_FD_205662 | JGI IMG/M metagenome (GOLD analysis project Ga0325400, IMG submission 205662) | Populus deltoides microbial communities from Bellville, Georgia, United States - Xylem-PdKOR-R1 | ecosystem: Host-associated > Plants > Phyllosphere > Stem > Wood/Secondary xylem... | reverse complement strand
ATTTTGCAAGTAATCATCAAGTTAAAGTTCAACAACCACCTTTAATTGCTCAATTTTCGAATCCATTAATCAATCAGTTGTAGAAAGTTCAATATCCTTTGAAGTTTACTTTAGATTCATGAGAGAACTTTTTTTCTTTTCTTTTCTTTTTGAACTGTAGAACATCAACTTGAGTCAAGGTTTCAGATTTACCCAGGGGAATATTTTTCAAAAGCCTTTATGCTATAGTTTGCTGCTTTGCTACCGAATCCCAGGATAACATATTCCCATTTCCCGTCCGTTTCGTAGCCGCACCTTCCTATGTGGAAAATGACACATCAACCCACCTGTTTTTCGAACAGCCATTTATACCCTCGACCTTTATTTCATGCTGAGTCCACATTTTGCATATAAATAGCAGCACCATCTTCCTCATATATTTCATGGCACTGTTCAGCAAAAGGTCAAATCCCAAGAGCCATTATTGTCTCCAAAACTTTGTCCTCCTCCCCCCAAGCTCTCTGGTTCCCACCATGGCTAAACCGGGAACTGTAGCACCAATGTTTGTCTTGAGTCAAGGTGAAATGAAACAGAGAAAGATAATGTTAATATAGAGGTCATGGCTATATCTCTCCTGAGCTTATCCTTCTTATATATCCTCTCTTCTTTTTTCAAGCCCATAAAGATGGCTTGAGTTTTCTTGACCTTGCAAGTCCAAGAATATTGTTAGCTTGGCCATTGTTAGATCCCCATGCTTCGAGAGTGAGATGGTTTTTTTTGGTTTTGAGATGTGATTCTCTCCTTATACTTCTAATTGTATTTAACTTCAATTATTTCCTTATAAACTCTCAGTGTACTTTGCTTTAGTTCTTTGACTATGAGCTGTTATGCTTATGACTTACTTGGATATATGCTTTGGCTACATAGCATATCAGCTTCAGTTGAGAAAGAACAAGATGCAGCTTATCGTTTCTTTTTCTGTCCGTACGTAGCATGTTTTGGTGTCCCTCTCCAGTCTTCTTTTCAGTTTTTTTCTATGGATGTTATGGGTTTCTGCTTGTTAATCGAGCAATTTGCTCGTTGGCTGCATATGTTCTAACATACTCGATGAGTTCTGATCTCATTCACTCAAGGAAAGAAAATCTACTTTAAATACAATAATTTGCATGGAAGGAATTTCACTGCTTGTGTTCACAAGATATATAGTCCTTTGGTTGTTTCCTTTCTTTTTCACCACATTATGAGTAGTATATATATGTGCGTGTGAGATGAGAAATAGGGGCCGGCCATGGTGAAAGGGAACTATTTCTCCTTTCTTTTTTTCATCTTTCATTTCATGCAAGGGAAAATGATTTCCCTCTGCACTCACAGAAAGGCGAAAGCTTTCGCGAAGGCTGATGCGGTAGTAGCTGCAAGGGTTTCCTGCAAAATTGCAAATATTCTCTTAGTTTATTGACAAAAGGTCAACTGCCTTCCACTGCATTTAGGGCTGTTGATGGCCAAACCATATCTGATGCGTTTTCCTGGTTGAGTTAGAAACGGTCCATAAAGAACCAGCCTGCAGATGTGTACTAATTAGTCGAGGGCTTTAAGCATGCTGAGTTGAAATTTAAAGCAAAAACCATGTTTTCAGATAATTCAACCTTTTTATAATTTTGTGGTTACGGTTTAAAGGAAAATTTATGAAAAAGCTAGCACAGATGCTTAAAAATAACCAAACTTACTTTTGAAGTTGTTGACACAGTAAAAAAAAAAAGGCGTCTTCAGCAGTTATCCGCCAAGAAATAACAACATTTATTTACATGATCTATGAGATTTACTTAACCCATGAGAAACCATTACACGGCCCTGTTGCAGCACCCAGTATTTTCATATTAGGGTCCACTGCACCAACCAATCGCAGTTTGATCCGCATGAAACTGGTTGTGTAATGATTTTCTTAAGGTAATTTTCCTTAATTCACAGCCTCCAGAACTGTAAAACCCCGACAAAATTCGTAAAGTTAAAAAAAAAAAAGAAGAAGATCCACTCGGCTTCAGGCTCCAATTTACATCCACAAAACAGTGAGAACTGTCTCCATAACAGTAGAACAGACAATTCCAGCACAAGTTCTTTCTGTGCTTGTATTACTTTCATTTTTTCTTGTTTTTATAATTTTTTCAAGCTGCAAGAACCAATACTTTTATTGTACCCTGACTATTTGCAGATAGCATTGTAGGACTATCACTCTTCCAGCAAACAGCACTGATGAAGTAAGATCCTGCATCCTCATCAGAATCATCCATCTCAGGGGAACCAAATCTATGCCATGTCACAGGTTTAGAGATTTCCTGCAAAATAAAAGCCAAAACATCACTTTGATGAACTTGGAAATGAAAATTTACGAAGGCTGATGTTTATTTATAGCTAACCTTATGGTAGACAAACACCTCATTTGTTTCACTCCCACATGCAATATATCCACTGCTTACTGAGAGACCCACAAAGTTTTTCTCGTTTGTGTGGCCTCTAAAGGTACGAACCTGAAAGCATAACTCAAAAGGCGTGACTTAGCTATTCAACTTTGCCTAATATATCATTTAAGCAATAAACAAAAAGAAACGATGTCAATCACACAAAGCCAAGGGGAATACTAAAATAACGTGGATGAAAGTCAATCTATTCAAGCAAGCACAATCTTCCAGTAATTTATCCAACAAGGAAAATTTTCAGACTGTAGGATAAGAAACTAATCCAGATTTAGAACTTAATCGGTTCAGTTATTGCAAATGTTTTACGAGGACCATCATTTGAAAACGATTTTCCATGTGTAATTCATGAAATGACTCGTTTTCCCGTCAACAATTTGAAATTATGAAGTCCCAAGTCAAAATCCAATTTAGCTTATGAAATTATGAAGTCCCAAGTCAAAATCCAATTTAGCTTATGGGAATCGATACTATGTATGAAGACTCAAGATATGAAATGCAAGATAGAAATAATTCTTTTGGGAAAAAGCAAATAATATTTGATCTCTTTTGGGGCTCAAGCATTACATTATTGCTAGTATAGAGTATTTATATTGAAAACTAAAGGTGCAACCATAACTGTTTCATGAACAGATGACTTACAGGCAGATTCTCTTTTACATCCCATAACCTTAATGTGCTGTCTGTTGACGCTGAAGCAAGCTCACTGTTAGATAAGAATTTTACATATGAAACAGTTTTCCTGTGCCCGCTGAACACATAGAGTGGATTGGTGACATTTCTCAAATCATAGTAGTGAATCTGGTGGTCTGCTGAACCAACCTGAAAATAATTCAGAATTCATGCATAAGGTTATATATATTCTGTATGGAAATAAATAGCAGGAGTACGTCCATTCCAGAGGGTGAAGCTCCACGGTGTTATGAAATTGTGATTTAAATAATCAAAGGTACCTCATGAAAGATGTGCATTACACACATCTGATTAACCCAGCCTTTCTTCAAGGTCACATTAAACAAATGCTTTCACTAAGTTGCATTTGGTATCAGATAAAAAATTCGGAGGTGAAACATTTAAGAGGTTTAAGTTTTAAAAGATTAAGAGTGTAATAAAATATTAACTGCGAAGTGTTAATGGTGTTTGGTTGGATGTGTTGGAAATAAAGATAATTGATGGGACCCACATGTCAACAACGTCCCACTTTTCATAAGGAAAAATAATTGATGTATTGAAAAACACGAGTTTTCAAAGGTACAACTTACTCTCAGTGCACCTCACTTTTGAGGTTAAATGCTCCTCATTTGTGTTCTAAACAAGATGAGAGGGGGTGGGAAGTTACTAGGCTAACTATCCCCCCTCTTTCACCTCCTAACAAACAAATCCTTACGGTTAAGATTTTCATAAAAGGTTAGTAGGCCACATCATCCCACTCCCTTATCAAGTGTGCAAGGCCCAAACCCAAACACCAAATAAACCCAAAAGTGGATTTCAAATAGCAGAATGTCTTAATCCATGCACGAATGCTTGCTTTTGTATAGGTGCAAGGATTTGGAGTATGAGACCAAGTCAAGAATAGTTATTTGTCTCTTTGAAGAAAAAAAGAAGAAAGTTGTTCGTTGTAGGAGCATACCGCAATATAATTGCTAGATCCAGGATTGTACTTGACACAACAAATATTTGCTTTCATGTCAATGTTTAGAACGCTAGCCTCCTGCTTTGTGCACCAAACTTTGACCTGGTTTACATAGAGCATGGATTCAAAATATTGTTAGTAAAAATGTACCTCCCTTTGAATATAATACAACTCAAGAGGACGACCATGCCACCATATAATATTTTTACTTTGGTGTTGTTTGTCTTGCCAGCACATGCTTCACAACTTGAACTTTACACATAAAACTGTTTCCATGTAAAACATAGACTTTCCATTCATTATAGGCACTTTGCTAATTTATCTTGAAAAATAGGCAGAAGCATAACCCAAATTATCATCATTCAACAGGTCATCACAGCTATTCAATACCAGTGTTCATGCACAGGAACATGCACCTACCTGTGTATCTGAATTTTCCCGTGTGACACCAGCAGTAGAATTTTCATATTAAATTATTTTCTTCATGTCCACAATAAAAAACAAATAAAACTTCATATTTCTGCAAAAAAGATATGGAAGGGCACCACTGATCTCTTTGCAAGCTTACAGAGGAAGTGCTTTAATAACAAAACCAAAGAAATTGCCTGGGGGCTTTTTCATACTAGCAATGAAAAAAAAAAAAAAAACTCCCATGAAAATGCAAGAGTTTGAATGCTATTGAAAATTATAGCATCATTATTGCAATTGGAAATAATGCAAATATGAAAAACCAGAAAACCAGTATAACCAACTCAAACTTGGTAGAAAAGTAGAGCAGAATTTTCCAGAAGTACAGAGTACCAAATAAAATATGCACAATAATACCACAGGTTTGCCTGGTTCTTCTGGACAGCAATCCCATCCTAGATATTGCTTTATTTTTTTTATTTTTTTTTGGTAGAGATTCTAGACTGTGCAGTTGTAAGTAAACTAGACTTGATACAGATTAGTTTTAGCATACCTTACAATCATCGCTACCAGATACAAGCATAGAAGGTTCTGTGCGAGAAAAATCAACACTCCATGCACGTTTTTCATGCTCTTCGTATTCCATCACACTCTGCCAAGTTAATACATGTTTGTAAGCAAACTAAGGTAATAGCACATAAGTAATATAATAGTATTAAAAGTTGACCACAATACTTCAATTAGTACCTGCCTGGTTGTCACATCCCAAACAGTTACTATTCCCTCGTAATCACTACTGGCTATTTGATTTTTAGTAAACTTGTTCCAACTCAAGCAGCTAAGTTTAGAACGTGTAGACATCTCCACAACAGGGCAGTGCACATCTGCAGGTTCATTCACAACCTGGAGGGAAATAGCATAGTCAATGATAAATAACCAGCTAAAGAACACATTGATTCATGTTCAGACTACAGTAACTCGAACGACCAGGAAGTATTATATTAATGCTCTCCTCTGGTAGATTTCCTGAGTTCCTATATGGTAAAACCACCAGACCACGAGATGTCGACAAAGTGGAATACATGTCCAACAAAATTGAATATGGCTTCCAATAAGTACCAAAAAATTATTAAATGAAAACACTGCTCTTCATTTTTCATAAGCACAGAAGTTTGGCCTGATGTTTAGAAGGGTGTGCTCCTTCCTTAGCTACCAGTGTTCAAACCTCAAGCTAGAGAAGCAAAGTTTTCATAAATCCCCTAATCTCAATGTGGCTTACTGGCGCTCAAAAGTTGCACTCAGGATACCCCTGACTGCAAAACAAAAAAAAGAACGTTTCATATGTGCAGGTAGAACCACAGAAGAGTATTCTGGTCAGATTGAATCTAGCTCTCCATAGAATTTTTGTGAATGAAGAATTTTAAGATGTTAGTGAAAATACACCCATCAAACACTTGATCAGACTTTCTATTACAAATCCACAAACTACTCAATGGAATGTGCCCATGGATGGAAACACTCAAATACTACCATGATCAAACTGCAGGACATAACTCTGTCTACAGCATATTTCTTTTTCTTGTTTCCCTAAACATTTTATGCAAAAATGAAAAGGAGTTTGAAATAAAAATTGAGACCGTTATCTTACAGAAGAAAAGTCAAACACTTTGATTCGCCGTGAAACTCCAGCAGTAGCGAAAAATTCATCATCACGGTCAAATTCTATGCTGCAGTCCACATTTTAAGTTGATACAATTCAGAAGAATTGAATAAAATGTAAAAGTTAACATAAAACACAAGACAGAAAGAGAAGCTAGATTGATAACTCAAGTAAGAGTTTATTGGATCCATTAGAATAATAACATGTTCAACAAATGCTACAGGTAGCATCATGAAAACCAACCCTCCACCACTTCAACCAGTAAAGTACACCAACTACCAATTATTGCATCCAATTATTTTAACCATCAAAATGTTTTTGTAGATTACTTGCTACTTATTTAGGGATACCATTCAACAAAGACAAAAGCTACTTTCCTTATGAGGAAACACCACTTGTATATTTACAACTGACAATTGCTCCAGCACAATTTTGTATCTGAAATATAATAAAGTATTTCAAGTATCCTAAAGAAAAATAAAACAATTTGTCATCCCAAATTCACCTAATCTGATGGGCATTCAATAGTGTTAACTAACCTTGATACTATATTGGCTGAGTGAAATATATCCCCGTGCCTGAGTTCAGCAATGACCCTTAACCGACTGTGTCAAAAAAACAAATGAAAAATACACATGAACCACAAACATATGAGATAAAAACGTGGTAATATGCCAACATAGAAAAATATTTCAAAAATGAAATGAAAATTGGTATTTATACCTGTACTGAGTAAATGTACCCAGCACAGATTGAAAATCTGCAAGACCAGCATTGTAGCCCTCTCTATGAATGACATTTTTATCCCTTTCTGACTGGTTATGTGGATGATTTGCCAACTGGCGGCGCTTTTGCAAGTAACAATCTTGCAGGTCATTGAACTGCAATGAGAGAAAAATGAATCAAGGAGAAAACAAAACATCATTTGAAAGTATCTAAAAATGGTTATTGAACTGCAATGAGAGAAAAATGAATCAAGGAGAAAATGAAACATCATTTGAAATTTTCTAAAAATGGTTCCTAAAAAGTAATCCAGGAAATCGCACCGCAACAATAATATACACATAATCAGCTCAATGTGAGTAGGATGAGATTCTTTCATGTTGAGCAGAGCTAGATTGCTAGCTGTATTGACATCTAAAAACCAATGAGGTTGACCAATAGCATTAGGTTTTATGCTTTTGGCTTTTTGTTATCCACGCAATACTTGTATATTGAAGAGTCGGAGTTGTATACTTCCCATTAACAAACATGCAACAAACTCCATTAAAGATTACCAACCTGTGCATGCACGCGCTTTTTCTTCACTGCAGATAAACCTGAGTGATTATATTGTGGGTCAGACCCACCCGATGTATCCTTTCTCTGGAGCCCATGAGAGCTTACTTGAGCCTTTCCATCCATTTTCTTGGTTGGAATATTCCCAGTAGTCAGCCCTCTGGCATTAAGAGAACTGGTGACAACACCACTGTGGTTCTTATCAATTGTTGAAGGCCACGGTTTTCTCACAGTGAGATCATCTCCAAGCATTCGCAATTTCATAGAATACCTATCCCTGGCACGATACAGCTCAATTCTGTGTTTCTCTACAGCATCTATGTCCTCCTTAATATATCGAAGATCAGTGCGTACCTACAACAGTAAGAATCCATCCATCAATCTATTTATCAACAAATATAACCATCTCAACAAACATTATGGATGGTAGGTCCATCAACAATCAAATAAGTCAAAAACACAGAAACACAAAGGAAGATTGGAAGATATTAATGGAAAGTAAGAATCCATCCATCAATCCATAATGGAAGGGAAGGGAGATGAGGATTGAACAGGCCAAGCATTTAGAAGCATACCTCATTCAATTCATCCACCTTTTGCTTCCGCAAGTAGTGCAAGAAGTCTAGCAGCACCTGCATATTTCTCTCAGCTTCTTCTTGTTCCATTTTTCTCTTCCTCTCTGCAAGAAGTGACATGAGGGTGTCCAGGTCCTTAATTGAAACTTCACAACCCTGACTAGCAATCACGAGAATGTGTCATTTTCACATGCATGTGAAAGGAAAAATCAATTTTGTGCATGACTTAATCTGTTTTCTGCATCTAAACAACCCCACGAAAATTTCAGAGATTGCAGAATAAACAATCACACAGTTTTTCAGAGTAGTAAAAATTTCATGCAAATTTCTTACAATTGTTAACAGTGGTAGAATATCATCAAACTAACGTCTCAAAATACAACTACAAGCATTCGGTCCAAGGAGCTCTTTCGCCACTCTTGTCTTATCGGAATTATGTGAGTAACAAGCAAATCGCCCTTCCAACTCCATGCAAAGCTACAATTCTCCTAATCTTCCCATTTAAAATCACAAAAAAGTGATTTACAAGGTGAAGACCAAAATTAAAGTGATTTAGAATGCAATGGACTGACCTGCTGCAAGGATTGGCGAAAATGTTCAATAGGCGACGCATTCTTGGATGTTTGACGAGCAGAGGCCTTCTTTAATAGCTACACATGTGAACCGTACACAACAACTCACAATGAGCTGCAATTTCCAAGTGAATATCATTTCAAAATTTTTATTTATTTATTTTAGTTTTCAATCCCCTTTTTTCAAAATTGACAATTAATCAGTGTGTTAAATTAAACAAATCGATAATTTCAATTATTAGAGATATTAAGAAGCAAATAGAAGGTGGAAAAAACCTTTTGGAGCAAGAAATTAGGGAAGAGCTGATTGGTAGTGAGGTAATGGCTACAGCAAGGGCAATCGTTCTTGTTACGGAGGTGAGTGGTGATGCACATGTAGCAAAAGCTGTGACCACATACTGTGAGGAAGGCATCTTTTATAATCTGCATGCAAATCGGGCAGAGGAAATCCCTCTCTAACTCAGCTTCTTCTGCACTTGGGGCGGAGGAGGGCTCAGGCGACGCAACTGCGGCAGCCGTGGATGTTGAGGGTTTCGGCTCTGGCTTTACCGCTGGGACGATGGCCCCCGTTGAAACCTCTTCCATTTATAAAAAAAAAAAAAAAAGAACTGATATTCGTTGTTTGTTTCGGACTTCCGGTGTAGTGTAAAATAAAACAAAATCTGTGCTGTCTCTGTGCTTTTCTTTTGTGTTGCATACTTGCATTTGGAGTCACAGAGAATGAGATGGTGGGGGAGTAGATAGAGAAAGGGTGTGGGGTCCAGTGTGGGCTTGTGAGTTGTGACTTGTGAGGGTGAGAATGGTACACGTGACACGACCGCTTCTCTCGGGTTTTTTTTTTTAAAAAAAAAAAAAAAACTCATACTTAAAGGAGACTGAAGGCATGCTAGTCCTGTCATCGGCGGTACACTGAGATAGAATTAAAAGGTAATTTTAAATATAATAAAAAATATGTGAATGTTGTGAATGCATTTTTAAATTTTGTTTTTCATTGAGAAAGTTCGTTCACGAGAACATGTTTATTGGGTTTTAAGTTAGTTTTTAATATAAAATTTTGATTATAAATATATTTTATTTATTATTTTTTTAATTGAGAAACAAAAATATATTGTTTATATTTTATAAAATAAACTAAAAATATATAAATCAAATTTTTTTTGTTAATACTAATTAAATATTAAAATAAAAAACTAATTTTTACAGTAGAAATCAAATATAGATGTAATTACAAATGTTTTACACTAACTCTTCTTTTTATTTAAAATGTTTTTATTTATTTTATTTTAGGGGCTAAATATTGTTGCTAATAACAAATTATTTTGGTTTTTGTAAAAACTTTATATAAGTACTAATTCATATAAAATTTAAAAGGAAAAAAAATCAATACAAATCAAACTAATCTTTGAAGTACCATACAACTAAAAAAATTTAAAAGATGAATCATTATTTAAAAAAACAAAGTTAATTCAATTTGTTTGGAAAATAAAAGAGAGAGAATGAAACAATATTTAAAGCCTCTTAGGGATTGTGGTAGTGGTGGCGGTTTAAAGTATTTTTCACTTAAAAATTCATCAAAATAAAATTTTTTTACTTTTTAAAATTATTTTTGATATTAGAACATCAAAATAATATAAAAATATAAAAAATTATTTTAAGTAAAATTAAAATTAAAAATTTTTAGAACACGATTTGTTTCGCTTTCCCAGGCACATCTTTAAATAAAAACAATTAAATAAATGGGTTAAAAATTAAAAGAAAAAGGTCAAGTGTTGATAAATAAGACCTGCATGCATGAATTTTTTTTTCCCTCTGGAACAAACATTGTGTTTTCTTTTATTTTTTAAGATAGACAGCCTATATTTGACTAGTTGTGTTTTTTTTTTATTCACCTCTAATTACTAGAAAATTAGAGTTCATGTTTTCGAACTCTAAAAACTATATTTTTAACTTGTTTTAACTTAAAAATACTTTCAAAACACTATATAAATCTCAAAAAATCATTTAACAATTCTAAATCACTCCAAAATCACTTTTAAAAATATAAAAATCATCCAAATTAAAAATAAACCAAATGAAACTTGGTTTCCTTTTCTCGTCATGTTTAAAGAAAAAAAAACAATGTCACTGAACTCTTTTCAAAAAGAGAAACTCTTTAACACAATTCTATTTGTTGGTGATCGGAAAGTGATTAATGGACAATTTTTTCTCTTTTCCTTGTTGTTTTCATAAGAATTTCAACTAATTAGAAGTGTGAATGGATCATGTAATTGTATTGAGGATAATGACCTATAAAATAAGATGATAACTTTCAATAAATAAATAAAATCATATTTGTTATTTAAAGTTGTCGATTACTATTGTTTTAAATTGGCTATCAAACTTCAATACTATCATTTAGAGCCCGTTTGGCTAGGCAGCTACGGCTGCGTTTTAATTAAAACACAGTTTGCAGCTGTTTGGTAAAGAAAAATACACAGTTTACTGTGTGGGGGCCCTACATGTTTTTGCGTCTAAGACGCAGGAAAAGAAAAGGCAGCAAAATACTGCTTCTTGCTCACTGTGCATGCTAATTACATTGTTCACTGAACAGTGCAATTAGCATGAACAGTATACATTGATACACTGTTCACTTAAAAAACAATGAACAGTGCAATTCACTTACACTGTTCATGTGAACTCTTTTTTTTTAGTGTGTTAATTTTTTTGACAGTTTTTTTTTAAAAAAAAACTAGTTTAGAGTGAATTAAATTCCCTCGCACTGTGATGTGAACAATATTTTTTCCCGAAAAACTAGTATAGAGTGAATTAAATTCACCTGCACTGTAATATCAATTTTATACATGATAATATTTTATCTATGCTAAAAATTATGAAAATTATAGTTCTTATTGGATGAATTTTGTACGTAATGTAATTATAAATAGTTTAATGAAATAATAAAAAATATTTTATATAAAGTATTTTTTATTTCATGATGTAATATGAGTAATTAATTCTATAATATTTAAATTTAAAACCATCAATATTAATATATATTTTTTAAAATTATTTTATAACCTCAATTTCAAAAGCATTCTTAACCAAACACATTAAACTATTTTTTTTTCAACCTCAATTTCAATCACAGTTTTAACCAAACATCTATTTTTTCAAACCAACCTAAACTAAAAGTACTTTTTATAAAACAATTTTTTTCAAACTACAACCACAACAGCTACCGCAATATCAAACACACTTAATTGATGGGTTTCAATCAAAATTGTTCTTTAAATTTTAAATTTTGATAAGTATATTTTATTTTCATGATAAAATATATCTATATTAATTTATTGGGAAAATTTAATATGATTAAATCAAATTTTAATAAAAAATGTATTCAGGGTATAAACTCTCTCAACCATATTTTCGAGATATGCATACTTATTTTTAAGTGTAAGTGAGCTTGTCTCGAGGGAGCATATGTAAAAACAAAAATTTTCTATCAATTAAATTTCATAATTTATCATTTTTATTTTTATATGAAATGATAAAATAAAATTGAAATAAATGACATGAAAAGTAAAGGAATCTCCATGTATTTCTTAACTAATAAAAGGTTGACACATGAAATGAGATATTTAAGATTATCTTATCATAAATACTAGATCTCACAAATATAAATCAACCAATAAAATAATGTTATGTGGCATTGAAAAAAATCATAAGAACCCCTACAAATCTTTCACCCTAGACATAAAAAAAAAATTCTTTAAGACACAATTGTTTTTCAAGACAAGCTCTTCAAGTAATGAAGCCCTCTCAAAAGCTCTCAAGTCTTCTTCATCTATACTTGAAATTTACAAAGAACAAAGTTTTGTTGGATCAAACATAAACATTCTATAAGAGTTCTTCTAAAAACAATTTGAATATAGGTTAAAGGTATTCTTCATAGTATCAGATGATCAAATTTGATTCCTTAATACATGCCAAAATTTATATTATCACAGAGTACAAATCTTGACTTGATTTCATAAATAAATCATGTTATTATAAATTAAATTTAAAGAAAAAATCAAAAGATTATTTATTTTTATAAAAATATTTAAAATATAGATTGTTGGCAGTTATATATAGAAGTAGAGAACAATCAAATTTTATGATTGATTTACGTAAAGGAGAACAAGAGATTGATGAGACAGGGGAATTGAGATTTGAGACAAGGTAGATGAGTGAAGCATAATTGTTCAGGCTCTGTTAACAATTTTAATCACGAGGAAATGGTTGCTAATGTTAATGAAAATGAAGAAATGATTACGAAAACAAAAAAAAAAAACTAGTCATGAACGATGATTCGAAGAGTACTACAGTCATAGTTTTGAAACCTGACCCGGCCCGGCGGGTCAACCTGAGCTTGGGGCCGGGCCAGGTCTAAGTAAAAAATAGATGAAGATTTGGCCAGGTAAAACCGGATCGACCCGACAGGTCAACCTGGAACCTGGTCGACCCGGGTAAACCCGGCTGAGACCTGACTTTATTTTGTTTGGCAACTGTCTTGCTCTTCATCTTCTTGCGGCTACTGCTATAAACTTCTTGTTACCTGGAGAAGTAGCTGGGGTGAACGCGTGAAGACTAGGTGGTGTAACTCGCTCGACGATCACTGACTCAATCGAGATCGGTCCATGATTCGGTAAAGTCGCCTTATAAACACTTATCCAGTTATCTTCTACGCTTTTTCTGTGGAAGTACAAGGTGGACTCGTCAACCCAGCTCAGCCAACCTCCGTGTTTAACCACCCGACTCGGTTAGTCCCATCACGAGTCAAGAATATATAGTTGTCTATGCTGAGTTCCTCCACTTCACCGCTCCATCCTTTCTCTCCATAAGAAGTGACAACTGTGTAAACGCCAGAAGGAGAGACTGCAGGGCTAAAATCAACAATTCCATGTGGGGTGAGTCTCTGAGTCACCCCGGTTGTTAACTCGGTTGCGTACACTGCAGCCCAACTCGTCCTTGGCTCGCCTGGGTTTTCATGTGTTGACATGTATACTAATCTCCATTCACAG
>Ga0325400_1003941_pt1 | contig 13615 bp, 7 predicted proteins | sample PopdelMetagenome_2_FD_205662 | JGI IMG/M metagenome (GOLD analysis project Ga0325400, IMG submission 205662) | Populus deltoides microbial communities from Bellville, Georgia, United States - Xylem-PdKOR-R1 | ecosystem: Host-associated > Plants > Phyllosphere > Stem > Wood/Secondary xylem... | reverse complement strand
AGAATTATGAATATATACATAGTGAGTTTAATTTTAATAAAATATTATGTTAATTATATGTATAATTTTGTTAATTAAAATTAAAAATATTATATGCTTCTTATATGAATTGTATTTTGAGATTGAAAACTGATTATTTAAATTATAGGGATATGGTATTGTAGTTTTTTTAGGCAGATAGTTAATTGCTAAAAACCCTGCCTCTGAAAATATCTCATCATCTTGTCACAATATTTTTTATAACTTGATAAAATATGTTAAATCCCTAAATAATTTTTTGATTGTGATATTTTACCAGTTTTTTTTTTTTTTTTTTTTACTATGCTACGGTCGGAAAACAACACTTTTTAAACAATCTGTATTTATTGAACATGGAGCCTGCTAGTTGTTATTGAGATTGAAGAGGATGCAGATTAAATAATAGAGTCTAAAATAAAGTGTGGTTTTTTATAATTTCTATTTTTTTTATTAAAAAAAAAGCGCCATCTTTTGTTCGAAAAAGAAAAGAAAACCATCACAATCAGCTGATTGGTACGCGGATGTTCACACATCCCTCCGAAAATGTCTTTCTACCACGAGAAGCTAGAAACTAGTAGATTTCACAGGAGAGACTGAACAGGAAGATGGAAACCCACAAACATCTCCCTCTCTGAGGGAAATGTGATTGATAAATAATTAAGTAACAAGAGGCGACTGTCAGTCCAGCTAAGTTATATATTCTCACGCAACAATACACATGATAATGTCATTTAAAGGAGGACAGCAAATGGAGTTGATTGCTTGATTATTAACGTTTTATTTCGAAAAAACAGCAATTATACACAGCTATTTGATGAAGAAAACAAAAAATAAAGCCGGTTATATCGTACCAATGAGAAGAACTGTATTACAGTACTTCATCATCTTGCGCATATAATAAGGCATTCTCATTCTCAGTAGGCAATGAAGGTGGAGTTCCTGGTGGGATGTGAGCAGCACCATTCTCACCAGCACATATGCACAGAGCCTCTGCATCTCTAAGAATTGCGTCAAGGTCAATATGGCCACTCAGCTCATTGATAAATTTCAAGAGCGTGTCAAAGTCCATGCGCTCCCCCATTATCTTCTTGCGGTATCGCTTCAAGATTGCAACACATACATACAGGTGCAGATGCTCAGACAAGTAATGGGTCCACAACACCTCCCACAATCGCATTGTTTTCTTGTATTCAAATTCCCTGAAAATTTGGTAAATCATAGTGAGAAAAATAAAGCAATAACACCATATTTCCTTTGATTTCTAGCACTAAAGGAGCATAGTGATAGCCTTCAGATACTCAGGATACAAAAACAATACTGAATGTAGTTACTTGCACCATTGTGATTTGTTTTCTTTTTTTTTTGTTTTTTTTTTTTTTGGGACTTACACCATAGTGATGTTTGAGAATGATTTTCTCCATACATATCTCATCCCAAATCTGGTTTTCTATTAGTCACAAAAAAAGAATGCATCTGCATGTCTTGTCCAGCATGGTATTCTGTATCAATCATCTCAATCAAGGAGAGGTCCCAGATGCTGTACTTTATTGTAAATATTCCCTTCTGGAATTTATTCGAAGCCAATACACTCAAGAAGTATTGCAAACTAGTAAATTATGTACCTTTCATCACTAACCCCAGCAAGCATCCAAGTTTTTTGAGACAATGATTATAGAATGCATGCAAGTATCTTCTTCTTGGTGAAACAACATTAGACTTGCTACTATAATCGTTTTAAATTGAAGCTAAACTGAACTCGCTGAAAATCAACATCAGTGTTGAGCATCTCACTCACTCATTAACTTTTATATGAGAAAAAAAATTATATCCACTATACTATGTTTGTAATTGCAAAGGAAAAAAAGGCAGTGAAAGGGTATGCCAGCAGCTTCATTGAAAAGACATCCATCCATCCTAAGAGCAGAAAAAAGAGGAACAAATAATCCACTAATCTGACCTTTTAAATTGTATGAGAACCCAGCGGAAACAAAAGAAGTAATTCAAGCAGTCATTCTGCTTGAAATAGTTATGTAATGGGCAATCAAGCAACTCCACCAGCTGCGATAAGAATAGTAAAAGTTAGTTCAGTTTGTAACTGCAGCCTAACAAAACAATTTACCGAAAACCCAGCCAACACCTAACCTTCATCCAAAGCTATAACATCCCAAAAAAATGATTGTCTACCATTCACAATTTGATATTGTAAATTATACAGTGACACAAGACAGAAGATCATCAGAATTAATTAAGCCAAAAGGCCTTTGAATTTCACTAAAGAAGCAAACAGACTCTAAATTTAAGATGGGATATTGTTCAATAGATGAATTGTCAAAATATATATAAATTTCTGAGAAAAAAGAAAAGAAAAGAACATAGATAGGCTTGTAGGGGGGGATGGAGAGAGAGACCTTGGATAATGCAAAAAGCTGAGAGTGCATGCCATTTTGATCGCGATTAAAATTGGGTCCAAGACGTTCCATCAGTGCCACAAAACACCAAAACGATTCTGATTCATCCTCCATCACAAACAAAATTGGGGATAGTAAATCACTCATACCCTGAGAAAAAAAGGGCAGAGACATGAATATTCAGCATCCCCACTATACCCATTTCCCAAATAGGATGGAAAAGGGGCCTTGAATGTATTCACTTGACATTTTATTTCCCAATAGGAAAAGGCAATTTTCAACCCACTCTTACCTGTTTTCTGAACCTGGATGAGAGCATATGAGACAACACTAAGATAAACTGCAACTAAGAATTACTAAACTTATCCTCATTGAAACCATATTGTTTATTTACAGTCCGCGTACCAGGATGAGAGCAAGTAACAAGGAATAACATAAAGTGCATGAAAAAGAATAGAAATGGAAGTACAATAAAAAGAATAGTAGAAACAAAAGTATAGGTGGAAAGGACTAACAAGATCAAGCAGCTGCTAAGCACTAAAAGTTGCTAATTACAACAAAGTAACACCTCCCTGAATGCAATTATTGACATGCATTACAGTACTTCCAAAGTTACATTAATGCAAAATATAGAAATAGGCACCAAACAGGGAAAAAAAAAAAAGACTCCATGATTGTCAGAAAGGATAACAAAAAGCATCTCCTTCAACAAAAAAACTGCAGAAATGAAGTTACTACCTGACAGTAACCAAGATCAAAGTTATAGAAGGAGTACGTCAACAGAATATCACGTAAGATATTCACATTTGGATTATCGTCCCCATCATAGAAAGACAGTGCTCTATCAGTCCTCACCTTGAACACACAACAAAACAGCTATTAGAATTAACTTAAATATATTTTAATTTGATGTCGTAAAATAAATAATTTAAAACAGTAACAGTAGCTTCATGCATACCACATCTTTGTCTATAAGGCCCTTCCTTTCCCTAAATTTTGTAAATCTCTTTGCTTGTTCAGTAGAAATACTCTGCAGGAGCAAAAAAAAGGCATGTATTAAGCCTCAAAGGAAACTTCTTCAAAGAAGATTAGAAGAATAGCAATGACAACTGTTAAAGATGATTGAAAGCACCTGCTGTCCTGACAGGGAGACCAAAACATAGTTATCATACTTACGGTTTAACCTAACCTTAAAAATGTGATGTCATCTTTTCCTAAATAAAACATTGTATTTTATGTGGGGAAAAAAAGTCAACAATCAGATTAGAAAGTAGTTTTGCACTTCGGCCTAACAAGCAAAACTAATTTCAAGTGAAAGTACAAGCAATTAGGCTAAAAAACAGACAAACAATGAAATTTCATCTCCCTGGGTGTAAAAAGCAAAGATTTAGCCTAACACAGAGCCGGATAAAAAAATAAAATCCATGCATCTGACTCTGAATAGTTTGAGACTGAGTCTTAAGGTCTCTTTGGCCCCATGTGCTTGAAAGCAAAGCACTGTTTTTAGCTGATTATGAGAGACGGAAGGATGAGCTAGAAGCTCCCCCCCGAAAGCATGGTTGAACCAAACAAATACTCAGTTCATTTGAGTGTATGGTGCACTTAATCCGCCAAGGGATCACATATGATTGACAAAAGAAGCCTCAAAAGTTGCTCTTCTTGTTGTGCATTTTGTTCAGTTGGTTATTATAGTGAGAAAGTCAGACAATATGAAGGCAAATCACCGTTTCCTTTCCACAGCAATGCATTAACAATCATTGAACCTAATAGCAATCATATAAGCCAAACCAAGTGAAATGCAGGCAACAAAACAGCACGTTTCATGAAACAGTTGAAAGTAGAAATAAAAGCCCGTGCAAAGAGGGAAAAAACACAAATTCAATCATCAACATGAAAGGGTGTCTAAAACCCAATCTTCAACAAGGGGGAAAAAACCTCCATGAAACATATCAGGCAGAAACATAAGCACACAGTGATGTGTGGAAAACTGAGAATTACAACAAACCTGCCATTGTTGTCTTACTGTCTCATACTCTGACTTTTTGGAAGACTTGAGGTATTCCCTCTCCGCATACGTTGAATCATAAGCATGATATCCCAGCAAAAATGGCCAGACCTATATTCATAATTGTTAATCCTAGGAAGAATAACATATTAAACCAAAGAATGTCTCATAAAACAGTTGTTTAATGATAGTAAACAACAAACCTCTCTGCGTGTTGTGTGCTCAACTCCACCATAGAATATTCTCTTTTTTAAGGCTTTTGAATCCATGACTCGCCCTTCAGAATCCAAGAAAGTAGCCCACTGAAAATACAACAAAAATTTGAAAACAACAAGAAGAACAGTTGTGGCATGTACATTCAATGTCTTGAGTAAAAAATCAGAATTAAGGGCCAAAGGACTGCAAAATCCATCTTCAATGCTTCAGCAAATGAAATGAACAAATTTAAATCGATTTATGACAACAATAAATGGTTCCTCAGGGTGGATCTGTAACCCTTGAACTCACAAGGGTTTGGGCGTTTGGCATATGAACTTAAAACAATAAGATTGAGTAATAGCAATAAATGTCAAATCAGAGTTAAAAAAAACCACAGCCATCCAAGGACTATCATTGTAACATGGCTCATACTACAAGGTTTACAGATGATACTTCAAATTAAATTGACTATGATGGGAAAACACATCCAGTTTAAGGACCATTGCATACCCTAGTGTTAAATCAAAGAAAAATGTCAGCAGCAATTAAATCATGAGCCAACTCTTTATCAATCAAACTTTTACCCAGAAGATAATCATGATTATTGTTTCGATTTAAGAAAATGCAAATTCTAAAAACACATAATGAGTCAGCATGTGTATAGCATATTATGCACACTAGGGGTGAGCATTTTCAGTTCGGTCCGGTTTTCACCTTAAAAAATAACCAAACCAATTTTTTTTTATAAAAAAAAATCAAAACCGAAATTGGTTCAAACCAACCAGTTTCGGTTCAGTTTGGTTCGGTTAATTGAAGGGAAAAAACCAGTTTCTTCTAAGTTAATGTTCTCACAACATTCAAGATAGTAGTCGCAACATGTTGTAGCAAACCAGCAACCTCGTAAATAAATCTGGGAAATGAATATATAATAGATCTACAGAAATCAAAAGAAAAGTTACTAGTTGCATTGAGCAATCTGATAAGTCTCAATATTGGTATGACAGCATTAACTTAGTAGAAGTTGCTGTATCACAGGACCAGTCAAGGATAGTGAAGTACTAATCTAGAAGCATGTTGAGATGAATCTCCCAGAACTCATGCATCTAATAGTGAGTGGCTGCATATGTCAGTCTGATTTAAAGAAACTGCAAATTAGAAACTACTTCCGACATCTAGTACTCAAGAAAACAGGCTTTTAACATGACAAAAGGAAGAAAAAACAATTTTGAAAAGAGAATAGGCAGCATCAAATTTCTCATCCAACTCTTGGAGGAGCAAAGAACTTGAAGGAGCAACTGCTAGCTTTGATTTAGAGATAGAAAGGTTGAGAGACGAAGATTTGATCGAGAGATTGAACAAGGGAGGAGGTTGGGGGGAGCTGGGTTTGCTAGGGTTAGAAGAAGAAACTAAAAGATAGATGGGTATGGAAAGCTATTTATAGTACCACTGGGTTTTTTATTTCTATTTGAACTGGTTTGATTCGGTTTATTCAGTTTCAACCTTTTAAAACCGAAACCAGACCGAACCGATTTTTTTTTTATTGGTTTAATCAGTTTTTTTTCACGGTTCGGTTTTTTCTGATTATCTAGGTTTAATCGGTTTTTTTGCTCACCCCTAATGCACACACCATCTACTTTTTAAATTGATACAGAGGAAGGTGAACATGGGCACATAATCAAAATAGAACCCATTCATGTAAAATGCCAAAAATAAAGGAGCATTTGGGTCAATGCAAGGAAGTGTCTGAGACCAAAATAAAAAGCTACAGCAGAAAAAACATTAAGAGTGCTGCAAATGAAATTATTTCAAATGAATTTGTGGGCAGTAACTTGACAGGCATTCATATTGACAGATTTATCATTAAAAATGATAGAGAATTTATCTTCAGGAAAAAAAGCCTGACCTCTTCTGACCCCAAGGGTGGCTGTCGTGGTTTTCCCCATATGAGTGTCATTTTATCGAACTGCCATACAGAAGTGGGGAAAAGAATTAATCTCACATAAAAAAAGAACAAATTTTATATATTGATCAACACAGGAAAGAAATCCACAAAACACAGTTTAAATCATCCCAAGAAAGTCATTATCATCTTCAATTTCTTAATAGAAACACTAAATCAAGTAGTTAGCAATAATATGTGCTTTTCTTCTGTGGCATTTAATATCCTAAAGGAAGCACTGAAATCACATGGCAGGAAAAGTTACACACCATTAAGTACATGGAGATCTACAATCTAACTTTTTTAAAGCAAGTGAAGAAAATGAAAAGTACAAGCATGCATAAGGGCACACTCAGTTCTTGTTTTGATCCTTGAGTAGGATCAATTTATGAAATCTGAGATGCTACTGTGTCAAACCCCTCAAATGTAAGACTCGCTTATGTTTAGGGCTTCTACTTTAACAACCAACAAATGTGAAGTTGATGTATTTTAATGTAACAATTCTCAGATTTAATTCAACTAGCAGCAATCACCTGGATATGACTAAATTTTCTGATCTACGATCAAAAGACAGCAGAATTGCTCCAGTCATGAGCTTTTTTTATTAACTAGAAATTCATGTTTTTCTTAAAAGTATTTGGGTGGGTGCCTAGGATTAGAAGTTCTGTTTAAGGTTTCAATGTAAGGCTGGGGTTAGAGATCTTATTCTAGTATAAATAAGCCGTAAGACAAAATTACTGCCATCATATTATTCCTTTCATCAATGAATTTCAGAAACTAGAGGTTTTTCTTAAACACTGATAAAATACCTAGTTCTAAATTCTTTCTCACTTATGTCGGATTATGTCTGCTGATCTGTTGCTGTGTTTCCCTCTTAACTACGTCAGTGAAGATGTTCTATCATAATAATTCCCAAAATCAAGTCATGTACTGACACAATGCACCCAAATAAAAAATAAAATCGGGACTTAAGACTTTGCAAAGCAATGGAAGCAACATCAATATCGTAATGCTTGGAAAACCAATTTTCCCACTCTTCAAACCCCGCCTTGTGTATATTCCAATATTTTTCATGACCAGCAGCTTACATCTCTACTATGGATCCATAACCCCCAACTACCACATTTTTATTCCAACTTCATGTAAGAACAATCAAGAAGGATGGCATGTCACATGAATAATACAGTGCCCGTACGTTAAAGAACGTATTGTTTTGAGTCAATGTAATTCGTATTGAGCTCAGTTGATGTAATTTGTATTGAGCTCAGTCAGTGTGCTTTTTTTGTAGATGAGTCATAAAGGAGAAATGGAAAAAAGAAGAGACTTTTCCAGATATTATGGGTAGAATACCATCTCCCATTGATATATTTTGTGAATTGATAATCACTACAGGAGAGCAGAGAAATGAACTAGACACTAAATTAAACCATAAAGGCTCCTTTTATACCTCCTTAGAATTGATTAGCTCAAAAGTTCCCACATTTGTGTCAGCCTCCTCACCATGATCATGTTTCCTACATATGATTGTCTGTTTAAAAAGAATGGAGGTCTGCATCAGACGACACTGGAATAGAAGTTCAAATTTTCCCAACCAAAATAACTCGAGACGCCTGAATTGAACCAGAAGGATAAAGCTCTCGATCTTTAACTATGATACTTCCACTGATAAAACACTACTAGCCGGTATGTGATATGGTGAGAATTTGGCACAATCAAACTTATCCCAGTAAAAAGTTCACAAAAGGTGTCTGGCTCCCAAGAAAATCTCATGTTTACCACATTCAAGATAACTTCTTTGATAGATTTTATAACTAATTAAATACATGAAAAATACCACCCATTTCAAACAAGTCCCCATGGATAAAACAAACACTAGCCTACTGAAAATGATTAAGCTAGCCCAAAATGAATAGCTTGACTGGTAAATGGCGGATTCAAATCATTATCCATGCTATTACTAAAAACGTAATGGTAAGCCTGCAGGTCTAAACTAGTCTTTGTGAACTTCCAATGCATCGGGCACTACACCAGTCAGTCACACCCTTCTTTTTTAAAATACAATATATTATTGAGAGAAAGAATCAGTTGCACCATTCCATTTGCTAGTTAACACAACCAACATGGCTTATAAAAAATTTCCTCAACACAAAAAGAGGATGAAAGAAACAGAAAAAACCAAAACAAGAACAGAAAATCGATACATTAAATTCAAAAGTTGCAAGTAAATTCTGTATGGTTAGATTCACACAAAAGTGAAAAGAACAAAATGTTCAGCAACATACACTGTCAAAAAACCTATATGCAAAAGCCCAACAATGGCATAACTAAACTGCAAGTTAGATATAGAGTACCCAATATCTATGTCAACCCAGTTTCAAATGCATTTGCAAACCTAATGATGATGTGCACATTAAGGGTTATGTTCAAATGAGAAGTAAATATTTTATGAAGTGTACATCCAATGTGTTAAAAATATATTAGCTTTTAGAAGCAGGACACAGCAAAACCAAAAATTTAATTAAACTCCAGAGGGTCCCAAAATACTAATAGATTTGAAATAGAAAATGGTTACCTCCAGAGGATCTGAGGGAACAGGACCTTCCTCGAGAGCTATCTCTGCATCCATGGATGGCTTATGGGGGACATCAGGGAGAGAGTAGCTAGAACTTTTCCTTTCTACAGCACCATAGCCATTGCTATTACTTTCTCGAAATAGTTGTGAACTTGTGTCTCGAGCAAATTTGGTCACAAGAGAGAATTTTTCCAATACATGGATCGTAAGATCTCGAGCAGGATCATGACTCTTATGCTTCTGCCTCCCAGGATTTTGAGAAGGCCTAGGAATTTCATCACGGATAGAGTCACCAATCCTCTCTTGGAGTTCACAAGATGAAGATTCACCACCATCTGAAACGGATGCAGATGGTCCACTTGCAATATAAACAGGCAACTCTAAAGAGGACAAGGTTTTCTGCAAAACCCGGTTAAAACCCATTAAAAGAAAGAAAGAAGACAAAGACAAAGTGAAATGTATGAACATGGCAACCAAACATATCACGATCTAGATCAATTCAGGGGATAGGCCTGGAAACATATCAGAAATGACCGAGATTGGACAATCTAGAAGAAAGCAATGTCTAATGCAAACCAACATCTAAAAGCAATATTTGCAATTGAAAGTGACTGATTACCAGTTATCTAAAAAGAGAGAGAATAGAGAACCGTTCATGCACACCTGCAGGGGATTTTGAAAATCATTCACCAGAAATACATTTGCATCTTCCAATGATCTGTAAATGTGATGTACAGCAACAAGATTATAGAAATAGCATCTCTAATGATGAATAAGATCCAGATATATGTAAGAGTAAACAATTTTAAGGACGTCGTCATATACAAATTAATCTTATAACTGAAAAATATCCTGAAATGCACAAACAAAAGACGTGAAGATGATTAAAATCGTGGGGCCTTTCTGGGAGAAGGCACTTCTGCTCTAATCTTCTTATTTTTTTCACTTAATTCTTTTGAAGGATGTCTCAGTCTCTAAGGTGTAACTAGGTTCCCTTCCACCATAAAATAAAAAAAAAAAAGTGTACTTAATCTAAAAGAACGCATTAAACATGACTTAACAGCACAGTTCATATAAAGTGTCATGCTCGATGCCACGCTCATGCCAAACAACATTCTTCTGTTATTTAAGTTGAAAGGAAAAAAAAGAGCAAAGGGGCAACACGGAAGCATATAGAAAGTATGTAGAGAACTTAACAAGTACAAAAGAAAACGTGCAACAATGAGAGGAAAAATTGCAAGAAACCCAGCTCCCAAAAGTAACGAGTACTTATACGACCCCAGAAGAAAGAGAAAAAACCAGCAAACCAAAGAAATCCCTAAGATAGGTGACCAAAACAGTTCTTTTATATCAACCTTTGTACTAAAAGTTTTAAACCCTCAAAAGTATAATCATTTCTCTCATATCAGAAACTCTACGCAAGACATGACAGGACAAACTTCATGCTGCTACCCCTTCCCTATGCTTTTTAAACTTACCTTTCCAAACAACAATGCTTGCAGAACGAAGCAACAAGTCACCGATAAACTGATTATTTTCTTTTCTTTCTATCTTTTTTTTTCCTGTCATAAACAGGCTTAAAAGAAAGAGAACCGATAACCCCACCATCCAACCCATTTCTAGAAGGAGAAAAGATTCCATGAGGCCAAAATTCCATTTGGCCATAGCCCAAGTAAGGCCAGGCTTAGTCCTTGTATCTTACCAAGCAAGGTCTTCATTTAATCCTTGTCAAATTTCAAGAATAACCTTGCAGCCTTTCTTACCACAAAGCACAAAGAGATTAGGAAACAAGGCACCAAGGATAAAAAATGAAATCAGTGGTCAATTCTAAATGTAAAATGTTCCCCATGTGAAGCATAAATAAATGTAACTTCAATATATTAGATTTTGCTCTTATAATATCTAAATATGCATCTTTATAATGTAGATATTTATAGATAGACAGGAAGAGGTCGAGGAAGAGAATCTCAAAATAAAAGGAGTTGCAGACTAAATCAGTAGCCAACCTCACAATAAAAACATGTTGCTTTATTGTAGCAAGGAACTCTTTGACTCCTCCATTGTAGAAGTAAAGTTGAGGAAATGCGAGTCCTGCAAAACACCTCCATTTTAAAAATGAGGAGAAATAAAACCAGGTATCGATGGATTCAATTTTAAACCCCAAAACTCATAATCATCAACATAGAACACAAACACACCAACCAAACAACAGTGACTAGAAGTAGAAATAATCACCTCGAAATAAAATTAAACAAGATGAATAAAAATAATAGCTCATAAATAGATACAAATATTATCATACCTTGATAAGGTAAAAATGTAAATAAAATAAAGCTATTCTCCTCAATACAAATGTCACAAAAAAAAGAGGCCACACAATAAAGATTGCCATTACAAAGTACCAAATTCTTCATAATCTCATTTCACTCATCTTCATTAATGCCTCCCAGTAATTTCATAACAAGATCAATCCGTAAAAAAGTGAGAAATCCATGAAAAAATATGATGCTTGGGATCTGACATGTATCGTACATCAATGCTACAAAAGTTCTATCAACTAAAACATTAGCCATTTCTTAGACTAAAAGCATTCAAGCATTTAATGATCTTTATTCACTTGTTAAAAGCAGCTTCGGGCATTTAAAAACTCTAAATCCACTATCACTTAATAATACAGCCTCCATGAAAGGAAAAAATATATATACCTGATGACAAAACAACAATTATGTACTGCCACCCAAGGGTAGGAGTACGTCGACGAATAGATCGCACATCCGTAAAAGGCACAGCCCTTATGGTGTAAAGATTTCTATCTACAAAAACAAAACCACACCAACAATTTCACCGACCATATCACATTTACTCCAGTATATTATAACACTCTTAATTCAACAAATTAACAGTTCAGAAATACAACCTCTCTCCGACAGCCTCGCATTCGTACTCTGCCCTTTGTACGGAATCCACGTCTACCATAACCACAAAAATATCCACGTTTTAGCATAAATTCGCTAGACAATTACATTAAAACACAGAGAAGAGAAAAAGGTAATTAATAAACTGATTTAAAGAAAAGGAAGAGAACCTAATTTATATACCATAAAAAGAGAAGAGCCTTGCTTGATGAGCTTCAACCGACCACTAATTCTCTCAGACGCATACTGAGTGGGATGAATCGTCACGTTATCTTTCAAATACACAATTTCTGCTCCTTCCGGTACGCTCGACGAAGTGCTCCTTCCGCTATCGGTCCTCGTTATCATCATACTCGCCGATCCCTAAATCAAAATAACATAAGAAAAACCTAAATATTGAATGAAAGAATTTTTGTGAATTGAATTGAATTTAGTGGAAATGTGAGTGATTTATTGATACCGTACCTGTTGAAGAGAGGCAGCGTAATCAGCGTCGTCTGATAAATCGTGAAGCTCTGGTTCTTGCATGGTTGCTATTGGTTAGGGATTTGAGAGAGAGGGGTAAGGGGGATTTTTTATTTTTATTATTTTGCTTAGGGAGGAAGGAATAGAAGATTTGGAGGGAGAGAGTGGTACTTTCGCGAGAGAGAGTGTTCTATTGAATTGAATTGAGAGAAGGAAATGTGGGCCCGTAAACAGACTGGGCTGAAGATGAAAAATGATAAAAAAATAATAATTGAGGAATAAAAAAATCACTCGGTTTCACACTTTCATTAATTTTTATTTGAGAAAAAAATCCATTTGTTTGGTATTTTCCATGTAATGTTCATACTCAAATATCCTTTTTGATAAGCTAATAAGGTTGTTGATGGTGTCTAGAAAATCTAAGTAATTTATAAATTAAATTTATGTGTTAAATAATTAATTAATGTTTTAGTTCTAGTAATCTTTTTTTTTAATCTAAGATGGCTAGCGTCAGGTGCTTGGTATGTTAAGGTAATCAGTGATTGATACCTATAAAAAGTTTTTTAGGTGGATTTGAGAATTCTCTAATACTTAAGTAAATATGTTTTTTTGTAGAGAAAAGGCCATGATATTCTAATTGGAGACTGAAAATAAAATATGTAATAAGAATGGAGATTGTGAGCTTGCTTCTTTAAAGGATTTATAGGGTCTTTATACCTTATGAGTCTTGTTCTTTTACAAAGAAGAGGGGCTGCAATGTCATCTTGCCTTGATGGGATTAACGAGAGAGAAATTTTCCTGACACCTACATTAAAAATAGATAAATATCTTTTACATGTCATTAATAAAGGATAAGTAGATGGTATTTATGAAGACTTTTATACACCTAGAGGTATAAAGAGAAGAATATCATTGACCTTAACATTTTATGTTAAAGATTATAAGAAAACACAAGCAGAGTTTTATGGCCTAATAGGGGGCATAAAAAGATCATCAGTTTTACATTCATCTAGGCTTGACGAGATGCTGAGCCTAGGGATGTCGAGTCTGACAGTTTGTCAAACCTACATGTACATGAGTTCAACATGTAGCTGA
>Ga0325400_1003932_pt1 | contig 13630 bp, 12 predicted proteins | sample PopdelMetagenome_2_FD_205662 | JGI IMG/M metagenome (GOLD analysis project Ga0325400, IMG submission 205662) | Populus deltoides microbial communities from Bellville, Georgia, United States - Xylem-PdKOR-R1 | ecosystem: Host-associated > Plants > Phyllosphere > Stem > Wood/Secondary xylem... | reverse complement strand
CTGCCATCTTTCTTCTTTACCAGTAACACCGGCGACGAGAATGGACTGGTGCTAGGGCGGATGAGTCTTGAATCTAGCATTTCCTGAACCTGTTTCTCAATTTCAGTTTTTTGAAAGTGAACATACCTGTACGGACATACATTAATAGGCTCAGTACCCTCTTTTAGCATAATACAATGATCCACCTCACGTGCAGGTGGTAATCTCGATGGCTCTTGAAACACGTCTGCATATTCCTTTAATAAACAGTGCATATTCTGGTTGTCATCTTTAATTGGTAATTTAAGTGGTGCGGTTCCCCTGGTTAATTGGAAACACACACCAAAGAGTGTATGTCCACGACAAAACTCCTTTGCTATTTTTGTTGGTGAAGCTGCCTGAATGGTTTGCACATCCACCCCTTGCACCCTAAGGTCTTGATTTTCCTAAATAAAATCCATGGTCAATTGTTAAGGGGAGGCTAACCAATGGTGGCAATAGATTCGCAGGACATTTAGGGACGAAGGACACGTGCTTTCATGGTCTATAATTGGAACCATTCGGTTGGGTCAGCCCTCGCAAATCATGGGAATTCTAGCTTCGCTGTTTTAGCGGAGATGATCTGTCAACCTCCATCGTTGCCTGGATGGTTGTCGTGGTTGATAGTTTCGTGATTGGGGATCAACACAGTTGAAAGTCGATTGAGCTTTTCCTTCATTCGCAGCAGTCCTTCTTGAGTTACACCAAGTTCAGACTCTAAATGCTCAATTCGCTCTTTGTTCATTCCCATTGAAATACCTCGCTTTGATACCAATGATAGATCCTAATTACAAAGTGTAATGGGCTAATAAAATTTGATTTCTCTTCGGGTGAGAAAAGTACCGCAAGTTGAATGCAAATTTTTCTCTCCTTAATAATGAAAGCATTGGCTGCTTAAATAAGCAAGCCTTATCCAAACAAACAAACAAACTGAATTACAAAGAAAAACTAACCGTAAGCAAATATACTCTGCCCACGTAACACAGAAAGTTAACAAAGTAAAACATAACAATCATAACAAAAATAAAATAACGTAAACTTGCAATGATGGAAGACCATTTCCTGCTGCACATCTGCTTGTTAATCTCCACGACCCTAGTCCATCCTTTTCCCACCTTGCATGCATGCATGCATGTTCCCACGTCCTCTGTCATGCATGCCATGATCCCACCTCCTCTGCTCATCCCAAATATTTGGGATTTGGCTTAAGGCTCCTCTCAGATCGTCGTGGTCTAACAACTTCCTTCCACAGTCCCTGTAGCGTCGCCTGCGTCTTGAGTTATTTGCAAGAAGGATGAACAGTGCGAAGGTAATTTAATTACCTTCGCATTGTTCATGCACATGTAAAATTTTACGCGCGCATGGCCTAATTGGGTCACTGGCTTAGGCCACTGACCAAGCTGGGCTTGCTGGGTCTAGCCCAACCACATGGGCCAAGCTGGGCCCAGAAAAATTCTTCAAAAAATGTGTGATTTTCTGAAAATTTTTGACTGCATTTTGAGCAATATTGGTTTGTATTTTTATACTGTAAAGATACAAATCTAGTATTAAAATACCTGGTTTTCATCAAAACATTAAAAAAACATAAAAAAAAATTTTTGTTTTCATACATATGGCCAAGTCTCTCAAAAACAAAATTCATATTGTATTTTCATACAACAAAGAAAATTTCAAAAACATATATCAGCATGCATTTTGGCTTTAATAACCAGTTTATTAAGGCTATGAGAACTAGGCCAATATTTCAAAAATTCAAAAAAAAATTATATTGTTTTCTTTTAGTATCTGGGGTTACAACCTTATACGTAAGACATATTCCGGATATTAAATTCTTTTGTTAACGTTAGAACGGTTAGGTTTTACCCAATAAGATAAGGATCCTTTTACCGAAGAGGACTTTTCTTAAACCATAGATGGACCAACAACTAGAAAACACGACAAGACCTTAGATTTTATCGGACAATAAAGCAATGCAGCTTACTTTAGGTAGGGCGTATTTGGGGTGCTAATACCTTACCTTTACGCAAACAGTCCCCGAACTCGATCTCTGAGACCAGTTAGGGTTCCTAGTGACAAAAATACTAGGTGGCGACTCCCCTTTCATTTTTCCACTAATAAAAGACAAGAATTCCTTATCTCCCCACAGTTGCCACATTAGATAATACAATTAAGAGAGTAGATGTTTTCATAGCGACGTCGCACACGTGAGACACTTATAATATGATTTATTATTCTTTTAATAATGCTTAAAAAATATTTATAACATATTTTACTCGTATGTTTTTATTTCCATACTTATTTCCTCTTCTCTCTCCCTCTCTATGATTTATTATTTTTCTTTTAAAATACAATTAAAAAACTTTCGACATTTTATTTTTTTGAAAAAAAAAAATCATTTTCTCTATTTTTCATATATATGTTGTCTGTATAATTACATCAATGCTTTAACAATTTAATATAAGTATTCCCTAGATTTCCGAATATAGAAAAATATATTTCAAATTGAACATCTTTTATATCCTTAAATAGAAAAACATAATCGACTAAAAATAAAATCCTAATATACCGAATATCCTAATAAGTCTCTTTTCTATTTAAATTAAAAAAAAAATAGAAAATCTTATCAATTAAATAAAAATAATTTAGTCTAAAATAATGAAATTTCCATCACCACAATCATGTTTTCCAAAACATTAAACCTTGAAGAGAAATTTTGAATCTTTTGTTTAGGCTTCCTTAATTGCCTTGGCCTGAGCCATAAAACAAATTAAGAGCAATTTCGAAATTTCCCAGTTTAAATGTTTTAAATTTCTTAATTTCTTAAATACTTTCAAAATTTCAATGATTGATTTTTTTTTATATTTTGAATTATTTCTAAATTTTAAATTTTCTAATGTACGGTATAAAAGTGAGGAAATCTCTTTCATATCGACCACTTGTAGAGTTAATTCAAACACACTGAGCATTTCTAAATTTTTTATGGCCAGCGATTGAATTTGGTAGGGATGTAATTGAATTGATTATTAAAATCAAAATTGCAATTGAGGACTTGATTGAACAAATCACGAATTAAGGACTGATTTAGAAGTTGACATGTTTTGGCGCCATTTTCATTTACATGAAACAACGTGTTTTGTCTAAAATGACACTGTTTCATGTTCTAAATAAAGAAAGAAACAAAATAGTGTCGTTTTAACCGGCATTGTTCTTCTTCTTCTTCCTTTGGACGTGTAATAGGGGAAGAAGCTTTTTGTTTCTTTCTGCCTCTCTCTCTCTCTCTCCCTCTCCCTCTTCCCACTTACCCAAGCACTGTTAAAACCCAAAACCTAATGCAACTCATGCCCCCTCATGCTGAAAAACCAGGGGATGATGAGAAACTAGGGGAGTCGTGCCTTGCAAGCGGCTTCCCATTGGCCACCTTGCCCGGTGTCGGGGTAGAGTAGGGTGGCCTCGCTCCTCATACTCCATGATGGGACAGGGGTAAGGTCGACCCTGCTTCCCTTTGCCCCTATAAATACCACCCGAAAGGAATGCTAGAGGAGAGGAAGAAAAGGGAGAGGGAACAAAAAAAACAGATGAAAGAGAGAGAGACTGCGAGGGTTAAGAAAAGAGAGAGACTCAAACAGAGAGAACTAGGGAAGAAAAGGCACAAAACAGACCAAGAAAAAATAAAAAAACAAAGACACAGGAGAAGAGAAAGAATAGAAAAGGAAAGTACACAAAGACGAAGAGAAGGAATCACCGGCCGACGCTCTCTGTGCACAACTGCCTCATTCACCAGAAGAACCACCCAATGCCACCGTCTGTAGCCCGCAACACAGCTACCTTGAGCCACCGTCAACAACAACAAAAATAAAAGAAATAGAGAAGAAGAGGAAGAGGAAGAAAACCAAGGGAGAAGCATAAGAGAGAAGAAGAAGAGCCACCGCAGCGACCACCTTCATTCTGCCACCAGCACCGCCACCACAACCACCAAAGCGAGGTCAGCTCCTCTCCTCCTTCATCTTCACATTCTCTTTCGGGCGCCCTCCACTGTTCTGTAAGTGAATAGTGGCGAGATGCTCCACTGTTCACTGGGTCGGAAAACATCGGCCCATACCAAAATGAATGGGCCAGATTCGGCAAAAAAAGAAGACAAGAAAAATAAACATTTTGTAAGCCGCAGCAGCCCAACACCTTTGGGCTGATTTTCGGCCCAGCCAGGATGGGCTCCGCCCAACATAATTGGGCCAAGGCCATCCTAATATATTAATATAATATGATATTATATTAACTGTGGAGATACAAATGCGGTATTAAAATACTCAATTTTCTCCTAAATGTTATAAAAAATTATAAAACAAAAAAAACTGTTTTTGTTTTCATGCATAATGGCCAAGTTTCTCAAAACTTATAAAAACATTTCATATCATATTTTCATACAACAAAAATTCAAAAAATATGTATAGTATGTTTTTTTTGCTTTAATAACCAGTTGTTAAAGTCATAAGAGCTAGACCAATATTTTAAAAAACACCAAAAAAATATTTTGTTTTCTTTTAATATCTAGGATTATGAATTTATACATAAAATATATTCTCGATATTAAAAAGGTAGTTTTTTTATATAGGCATTAGAACGAGCCTGAACATGTTGTTGCAATTGGTCTTTAAAGGAACAAAGTAGGTGATGTAATAACTTTATTTTGGATTCTCCAAAATTTTCTTGAATGTTATTTTATTTTTATTTTTATTTATAAAAATCCAAAAAAATCAAGAAAAAACTTAAAATTCAAAAATATTTTTCTCTCAGGTCAACCATTCTTTTCCACACAAAAAACTCAAAAGGTCAATACGAGTTAAATTGTGTCGACCAGGGTGAAAAATAAGCTTCGTGTTGTTTCGGGTCAAAACTGAGTTCGTAGGGTCAACACAGGTCAAACCATGTCGATTGGGGTAAAAAATAAATTTCAGGCCATTTCTAGTCAAAACCGAGTCCATATGGTCAAGACGAGTCAAACCATGTCGGTCGGGATAAAAAAATGAGTTTTAGGCCATTTTAGGTCAAAACCAGTATTTTGAGTCAAAACTTGGCCCATCGGGTTGATACCGGTTAAAAAAATATTTTTTCGGTGTTTGAAATTAATTTTTTAGTAACTAAAATTTATTTTTAGTGGTTAAAACAGGCTATTTTTAATACTGATTTGAGTTTTTAGTTTTACCCGTATGTATATTTATTATTATATAATAAAACAAAATTATTAATGCAAAAGGTTTTTTTTTATCAATAGAGTAGTTGGTTGCATGTGAAATTTTTATTTAGAACAGCTCCTTGTTTCTCGCCGTGTTTCTTGGATATAAATACCGTTTCTCCTTGTCATTGGCTATAAAATGCATCAAAAGCTTTGCAAAAAAAAAAAGGAATAGAAGAAAAAATGGATAAGAGAACAAGTGAATTCGAATAGTAACACTATTTATATTTTTTTAATTTATCTTCTCGCGAATAAGATATTGTTTTTTTTTTATAATTCAAAAAATACTAAAAATATCATAATCATTAGATCTATAGTATTTAGTTCTGAGCTAGATCTGATACAATAAGGCTTACCACATTGGATTAAAACCAAATCTATCTCAATCCTTGAACACATTTGTCTTTGATCCTATCTTGCTACGTCACCGGGTGCATCAAGCATATCATGCAGCATATCACACCGAAGTAAATATTTGTCAATCAGGACCATCATATCAACATTTAGATCAAGTCAACCGTAGCTAAAGGATCAATTAATAAGCAATCAATCGGTCCACAAGCTTCAGGTGCATCGGCTTACCATGCTTGTGTACGCACTATAGCAAATCGCAGAGATTCTTTCTGTCCTCAAGCCAGCGATTCCCTCTCTCCTAAGATATCCCACCTTCAACCACATTAAGTCATCATACCACAACATAAAGACTTCATTGCTTTAGCTCGCCGAAAAACGGTCGCGACATCTTCAGCCACCTAAAGCGTCAAACCGTCGATTCTCTCTCATCAACCATCAACGACCATCAAAAACACCATCATCATAATTCTCTCCCCTAGATCTACTAGAAGCTATCCTTTTTGGCCTAGAATCTCGCCGAAGAATTTCACTCCTCCAACAGTGGCCGCACATGAGCTAAACGCGCCACCAGGGGTATTCTTGTAATTTCCTATAAAATTCACGGGTATTGCAAGCGTTTTCCAATATAGTGGTACTTAGGTAATTATAGGGCCCTCTAGGGGTATTTTATTTACTTTTTATACAAGTATTTTTAAAATTTTCTTTGTATTTTGTAAAATACCTGAAATAAATATAAAGAAAAATAACGATGTGAGTCCAACACCCATTTTATCTTGTCATCATGTAGGGATTTAAAGACCAATTCTTAAATATGGGTTATGCCATTTTTTAGCAATACCAACATAGTCTTCCTTTTCAGGAATGAACGTTATTCGTCGACACATCTTTTTTTTTTAAATGACCGATGTCAAAAAGTTTAAAACAAATATGGATTATGTCCATTATTTCTTTTTGCAATTTAGACATAATTCTCCTTTTTATGGTTAAACATCAATATTTTAGACAAGTTTTCTATTTTAGGGACTGATGTCATTTTTTACATATCTCTTATTTTTAGGCACCAACGTTAACCATCTTTATAAATAAATTGCAAATAAGCTCAAAATATTATAGCATTTGAACAAAAAAAAAAAAAAACACAAGTAAGGGTAACCTTTCTCTTGAAAGGATGGTTTAATGGTAGTGTCTACCTTCTCTTAATCATTACTAACCCAGTACATGAATCTTTGAGACCAGTGTTTAATTTAGGATTTCTAGTTCCCTCAAATTATTAGATGGCCACTCCAATAAAATCTTCATTGCCCCTAATTAATCTTTTTGTTAATAAAAAAAGTGGAGTCACCGCGCGATGTCGTGTATCGACGACATGTGAGGTTCTAAAATATAATTTATATTAATTTTTAACATACCCTTTAGGCTTAAAACTTGTATAGACCCACATTATCTTGTGCTTAATTTTTATCATATAAATGGGGATGGTGAGATTGAAACTCGTGACTACTTGGTCATCAAGACTCTAATACTATATTAAAAAACCAATTCAACCCAAATGTTTTCAAGATATGATTTATATTATTCTCTAACAAAAAGAATTTCTTATATTTTATATAACTAATGAAAAGTTGAAGAGTCAAAATATAGCTTTTAGTACATTAAAAATTTTAGAGTGGAGGGGATATAGGCTAATTGGATTTTGGACTTAAGCCATAAGTTCTTGCTCGACTCAACTTGGGCACTAACTCGAGTCAAGATCTCTATTTTGGACTTGGACTTGGACTTGAATTTATTATAAAATAACATTTTAGCTCATAAAAAATTATTTTATGTCGGTCCACGAATAAATAGTCTAAACAATAGCTATGTTTTTTTAAAACAATTTTCAAATGGAAAACATATTTAAAAAAAAACTATAAAGTTTTATTTATTTATTCTTACAGCTTGTAATTAAGGAAAAACAACTTTAGATTTGTTTTGGTTTTGAAAATCAGTATAAAAAGGTTATATGAGAGGTTAAAAGGGACAAATCATTTGAGGAGAATTCTAGCCTCCTCTTTCAAGTTCGTATTTATTTTCTTGTTAATTGAATTGTTTTAACATAGTATCAAAGGTGGTTTTATGGAACGAGGTTTAATCTCAAACACAACTTTAAAAAAAAAATTTAGTGATAATTTGCTTCCGCTTCTGTAATTTTTTTTTTTGAGAATTCTAGTCTCATCAATTGTTTTGGTATTTTGTCTTCTGTAATTTGGTAATTGCGTTCAGTTTCTGCGATTTGTGTTGTGTTTTGGAGTAATCATCAAATTTTGAGAAGATATTTGAAGAGTATCTGTGATATTTGTTCAGTTTGTGCAATTTGGTACTTTGTCTTTTGCTGATTCTGCATTCTGGTTCTCCTTGTTTGTTAATTATGGTTACCGAAAAAGAGATTCGCTTCCGTCTGTGAGTGTGAGGTTGGAAGGAAAGAATTTGTAACAACCCTAATTTTAATATTATTTTATCCATTAATCTTTCCCTATAAAGGGTAGATGAAGCAAAAAAAAAAATTTACTTCTCACACGTCACCCGCGTGGTGTTGTTTGGCGATTTTTCATTCTGTTCGTTGATTCATGGGAGTCACCACCTAGTATTTCATTGAGGGTTACTAGGAAACCCGGATGTACTGGTCTTGTCAAAGATTCACGGGTAAGGGAGTGGTTGTGGTTAGGGAAGTTATTAGCACCCCTAACGCACCTTACTTGAGGTAAGCTGCTTCGTGGTTTTGATGTGTTAAAGAAGTTTTAAAATTTTTATCTTTTCATCGGATATTAGGAATATGACTTACATATAAGTTTATAATCCTTTACCATGAGCAAATCAAAATATTAATTTCTTCTTTTATCTTTGCAGTTTTATCATAAAATAAAAAAAACATCCATAAAACAAATACAACACACACATTCACTTTTACTATATTTTTTCCTTTTTCTTTTTTGTTCTTTTTTTTTACATCCACACTACAAATTATAAAAATTCAAAAAAACTAAACAAAAATTACATTAAACAATTTAAAATTTACAAAATAGCCCCTAAAAAATCCAGGAATTGCAGAGGAAGACTTCTAGTGTAATAGTCTGATTGTACGACTCGATCAATGTTAAAAGATTCCAACATATCCTCTTTATTTGAAGGTGAATTTTTTTTTTCAAAAATCGTCAGAGTTTCGTTTGCATGTAGGACATCCCAAGTTATCGACTACTATCAGTTTACTCAATCAACCCATCATCACAAGGTCCCTTAATTCCGGACCTTATATCAAACCTCATAATTCCACACCTCATACAATCCACACAATATATATATATATATATCCTACGAGTAAGTTCAATATGAACATAGTCCAACACATTATATCATAAAATTTAAAGGAAAAGGAGTACTAACATGCAAAGAAAGTATTTACAAAATAAGAAGTGTTCTTAAATATTTCAAAAGGGTTGATTACAAGATAACTAAGATACTACATGCTAAGCTGAACCTTTATAAATACATCAAGGTTTGCACAAAAGTATACTGCCTAAACACGTTAATTCCTTTTTGTTTTAAGTTAAATAATTACATAAGTTTCACAAAGTAGATCTTCCTGGATGTTTGATGGACCTGTAACATAAATAAACATACCATTATGTTGCTAAAGAATATATGTATGCTCATGTAATGAATATGAATGAAGTATTAGCTTTCTATCGACTCCATGAGAACTCTAACAAAAACTTATATTTTGCTTGTAAATCTTTTAAACCCAATTAACACTCATTTGTATATTTTTAATTGAATAATCTTATTTACTTGCATAAACTGGGTGACATTGCAAGGCTTAATCCTATAAATCATATTCCGGCAATCCTATCACGGATGCCATTAGCCGAAGCTAATCGTGTAAATCATATCCTGGCAATCCTATAAATCATATCCTGGCAATCCTATAAATCATGTCCCGGCAATCCTATCACGGATGCCATTAGCCGAAGCTAATCATGTAAATCATATCCCGGCAATCCTATCACGGATGCCATTAGCTGAAGCTAATCATGTAAATCATATCCCGGCAATCCTGTAAATCATATCCAATCCTATCACGGATGGCATTAGCCGAAGCTAATCTTGTAAATACACTAGGTTTTATTTACATTAAACACGATATTTATTATAATTACATTCACCAGAAGGATTCTAAATTGTATAAGTACAAATAGGAGGGAAAATCACGCACTTGCTTCGTCTGTCTCACGACCTCCCCTAACAAATGATCCAATCCTGGTTGCTCCTCCTGAATCACAAGGAAGTTTTTTACTTTCTATGCATGTTCATTTCCTCATAATAACATACATACATATATCATGTATATTTTTAGAGTTAATATCTCAACATACAAGTGTTTGTATGACTCAATTCTTTTATATTCTTATTTATAGTATTCACATGAAAGTCTACTGTTACTGTCTAACTTTGAACTGTTACTGTCCAATTTCCAACTGTTACTGTCCAATTTCCAACTGTTACTGTCAATTTCCAACTATTACTGTCTAATTTTCAACTGTTACTGTCTGACTTTTCCAACCGTTACTGTTTGACTTTTCCAACCGTTACTGTTTGACTTTTCCAACTATTACTGTTTGACTTTTCCTATTGTTACTGTTTGACTTTTCCAACCGTTACTGTTTGACTTTTCCTATTGTTACTGTTTGACTTTTCCTATTGTTACTGTTTGACTTTTCCAACTGTTACTGTCTGACTTTTCCAACTGTTACTGTTTGACTTTGAACTATTACTGTTTGACTTTGAACTGTTATTGTTTGACTTTGAACTGTTACTGTCTGAACACTCATCAGATTTTAACTATATCTAAAGTTCTAAAACTCCATTTTAACTAAGATTGATCTCGTTAGAAAGCTAATACACGAGGCTACTAGTTCTCTAAGGGAGGAGAACCCAATTTTTCCTCCAAGATAGTCAAAATTGTTCATTTACTAATTAGTCCTACTGCCCTACATAATCAGTCACGACTCAGTCTCAGTTGGTAACCCATAACTGGAGTTCTATATTTCCAAATTGAGCAAGACCAGTTTCCTTGGTTAGCTAACATTCAAATCTACAATTTCTATGGGGAACCCGATCCTAATCCCCTCATCCTCCTACCTGAAATCTCATCAAAAGTTAGGAGACAAGTCTGTCCAGATTCGTCTCCCCCTCCCCTTCACACAATACTTTCATAAACTACATACTACACACATGAATTAACTTAATCTCAACAATAAGTGCTTTTTCCCCAATTTAAGTCTAAGAACCCTAACCTATGATTCAATATCAAGGCATCAATTCTTCATCGAATTTAAAAATGAATTTTTTTTTAAGATCATGTTTAGAATACCTTACCCGGTATAAATTAAGATTTTGATCTTCAACCAGTTGAAGATTTTCAACTCCCTCCTTTCTTTTCTTCTAGTTCAATTTCTTGGTAATCCTTTGCTCTCAAGTGTTTATCCCATCTTTAAGCTCTTAATCTTGGATGGGTTCTTGAAATTTTAGTATCTCTCTCTTGATTTCTCAAGAATGGGTATAAAACTCCCTATTTTCTCTCCTTATGGTTCTTACCGATTGTCTTGGTGAGGGGAGAGTATTTATACTCTATATTTTTCCTTATTTGCATTTAGACCCCCTTTTCCTTTAAGTGCATTATTCTCTTCAATTAAATCTAACCCTCAACAGTACCGGGTTTATTATAATGTCTCGAATTATTTCGCTCGAAAATTTATATTCAAACATTTCTGAATTTCTGTTTTTATTTAATCATATGCATGAATTCTTTCACTTTTATTTATTTATTATTTTTCCCGGGTTTTACATCTAGAATTGCAGGACCCGTGACGACGTGTTGTTCCACGTGCCACAGCACTAGTGGCGCGTGTGTTCATGCGCTGCCGCCGATGAAGGCAGCCAAACTGGTGGAATGGGAACGTCTTCTTCTTCTCTACCTTCCTACGTCGTCGGTGAGGGTCACCGCCACCTGCAATAAGGGGAAAACACACAAACAACAGTTGATTTTTATTTTTCTTTCTTTTTTCAGATTTGCTTCTCTCCTTTTCCTTCTTCGGATCTACTTCACGGCAGGTCAGTTTGTTCTGGGTTTCATCTTCTTCTCCTCTGCTTCGGGTGGCAGGTCTGGCAATTGTAGAGGTGGCGGCGGCGTTGATGATCTTTACTCCTGTTGGTTGTCGCGGCGGTTGGGCTTGCTGCGGGTTGGTTTCGGTGGAGACCAGTCTGCGCCGATAATGGATTGTGGGCAACGGTGGAGCTAGCTGGAGGCGGTGGCTGACTTTTATGAAGGCCAATCTACGGGGAGATGAAGAAGAGAACGGGGATCGCCGGGTCTTCACGAGTTGGCGGCTGGTTCAAGAGAATGGGTTGTTGGGTCTGTCGGGTGGAAGGTTGAAGATGAGAAGAAATGGGGGAATATTGATGGCTAGCTTGGCAAAGGGAGAGGGTGAGCTGGAAGGTTTAGCAGAGATGGGGGAAGAGCTAGATGAAGAAGGTGGGCTGATTGGAGAAAGAGAGGGAGTTGTGGCCGGGTGTGTGTGTATGAGGGAGAAGAGAAAAAAAAAAAAAGGGTGCCTGGTTTCTGTTTGGCTGGCGAGCAGGGAAGCAGAGCGGGTAGGTGGCGGTTAGAAGAGAAAAAGTCCTCCAGTGGGGGGCGGCCTGTTCTGGTTTTGTAAGAGATGGGTTTATAGTTAGGGTTTTTTTGTATTGCCTCTCCAAATTTGCAAAATTGCCCCCCCTTTTTGTATGAGTTATGGACCTATATTTATAGGTAAAATATTGTTTTGGCCTCAAAATTGGTCCCCCAACTATTTTTTTTGTTAATTTTGATTTTGCTTAACTTTTTTGTATTTTTTGAAAACGAGCAATATCAACGTCGACTCAATGAGGAAAATCAATGATTTTAAAAAATGACCCGTGAAACGTCGAACGCATTTGAAAGACCTTTGAAAATTTAAATTCTTTTTTAGACGACGTTGAAAATGCTAAAAATGATGCAAATATATTAAAAATGTATTTTTTTGGATTTTCATTGTTTTTTTGCTATTTTTTTATTTTTCAAAAATTTATCAAAAAGATGGGTAAAAATTGTGTAGTAACAGATACCCCCTCTTTACAATGCTTACCAAGCAAAAATCCTCAATGTTTTGCTTAGTAAGCTTTGTAAAGAAAAGAAAAGGAAAATGATCTCATTATCTTGGGCGACCTGTCCCTTTTGAAGAAAAGTGGTCTATTTTCAAGGGCGACCAACCTCAAACACTCACACTGATATATTTTCAGGGGCGACCAGCCCACACACACTCACCCTGATCTATTTTCACAGGCGACCTGCCCAAATGAAAAAAAAGGAAGAGTGTTTTGACCTAGCTAGGTGGAAGAGTAGCCTCATTGTAATGGGTGACCTACCAAGATAAAAAAAACAACATGGAGAATTGGTCGCGTTGTAATGGGTGACCTACCCAGAAAAAATGTTGGTCTCATTGTAATGGGTGACCTACCCAAGTGGAAAAAAGAAAAAAGTGGTCTCATTGTAATGGGTGACCTACCTAGGAAGAATGACCTCATTGTAATGGGTGACCTACCCAGATAAAAAAAACATGGAGAATTGGTCGCGTTGTAATGGGTGACCTACCCAGAACAAGGATGGTGAGGGCTCAAAGGCGCACTCGAAAGGAGGTAGGGTTAGAAAAGGCACTACCTGAGATGGTGGCTCAAAGGCGCACACAAAAGGAGATGAGGGCTCAAAGGCGCACTCGAAATGAGATAGGGTTAGAAAACGCGCTACCCAAAAGTTGATGGTATAACATCGATCTGATAATGTTGAAAGGAATGCATTATGATTGATATGCATGTATACTTACCTGAGAAATATAGGTCCCCATTTCTTCATGGTGTCTTTCCTTTCTCAAAAGTTGGGGTGTTGGTAGTAAACTTCGATAGCTTTTTCGCTCTTGC
>Ga0325400_1003931_pt1 | contig 13631 bp, 13 predicted proteins | sample PopdelMetagenome_2_FD_205662 | JGI IMG/M metagenome (GOLD analysis project Ga0325400, IMG submission 205662) | Populus deltoides microbial communities from Bellville, Georgia, United States - Xylem-PdKOR-R1 | ecosystem: Host-associated > Plants > Phyllosphere > Stem > Wood/Secondary xylem... | reverse complement strand
GCGGCGCGGCCTTCGATCCGCGGCGGGTGACCGCGACCGAGAACATCGCCAAGGACTTCCTGGCGGTGACCCCGGCCGAGCTGCAGGCGACCGCGGCCAAGTATCTGCGGCCGGAGACCGACTGGACGATGCGGGTGGTGCCGAAGGCGAAGTAGCCGGCCGAGGCGGGTGTCGCGCTGGTCAGGACACCCGCTCCGTTCACCCGGCACGAACGGCCGGGTGTCGGCGGGCCGCTACTTGTACAGCGCGTCGAGCCGGTCGCCGTACACTTGGCGGAGCACGTGGCGCCTGATCTTGAGACTGGGCGTCAGCTGCTCGTTCTCGATCGTGAAGGGCCGGTCGGCGAGGATGAAGCGGCGGACCCGCTCGGTGACCGACAGGTCCTTGTTGACCCGCTCCACCGCCGCCAGCAGCGCCGCACGGTAATCGGGGCTCTCCGCGAGACTGGCGAAGTCGCACCGCCTGTTGCCCCTGGCGCAGAACTCCTGCGTCCATTCGGGATCGGGCACCAGCACCGCGACCATGTGCGGCCGGCGATCGCCCGCGATCATCGCCTGGACGATCTCGGGCTGGAGGGTCAACATCCCCTCCACCTTCTGGGGGGCGATGTTGTCGCCCTTGTCGTTGATGATGAGGTCCTTCTTGCGGTCGGTGATGCGGATGCGGCCGCGATCGTCGATCTCGCCGACATCGCCGGTGTGGAGCCAGCCGTCCTTGAGGACGCGGGCGCTCTCGGCCTCGTTGCGCCAATAGCCGTGCATGACCAGCTCGCCGCGCACCAGGATCTCGCCGTCCTCGGCGATCCGCACCTCCGTGTCCCTGAGCACGGGGCCGACCGAGTCCATCCGCACCCCGGCCGCGGGCCGGTTGCACGAGATCACCGGCCCCGCCTCGGTCTGGCCGTAGCCCTGGAGGAAGGTCAGCCCCAGCGAGTGGAAGAACAGCCCGACCTCGGCGTTGAGCGGCGCACCGCCCGATATCATCGCCTTGATCCGACCGCCGAACTTCTTCGCGATCTTGGGCTTGAACAGCGTGTCGACCACGAGCTTCATCGGCCGGTCGGCGAGGCGCAGCTTGCCGCCGTAATCGCGCGCGCCGATGTCCAGCGCGCGGGCGAGAAGATAGGCCGACGCGCGCCCCTGCTTCTCGATCGCCTTGCCGATGCGGGTGCGCAGCACCTCGAACAGGCGCGGCACGACGAACATGATCGTCGGGCGCACCTCCTCGATGTTGGCGGCGAGCTTCTCCAGCCCCTCGGCATAATAGATCTGCCCGCCCATCCCGATCGGGAAATGCTGCCCGCCGGTATGCTCATAGGCGTGGCTGAGGGGCAGGAACGACAGGAACACCTCGTCCCCCCAGCCGAAATCCTCCGACACCACGCCGGCGCACCCCGCGACGTTGTGGAGGATCGCGCCGTGGTGCTGCATGACCCCGCGCGGCGCGCCGCCGGTGCCGCTGGTGTAGATGATGCACGCGAGGTCCTCGCGCCCCATCGATGCCGTCGCGGCGCACGCCGCCGGGTCGGCCGGATGGTCGGCGATCAGCCGGTGCCACTGGTGGAAGTCGATCGACCCGGCGGGCGCGCGCATCTCGTCGATGCCGATCACCGTCTGGCCCTGGTTCGATTTGAGGATCGCGGGCAGCAGCGTCCGCGCGAGCTTGTCGGTGGAGACGATCACCCCGCACGCGCCGCTGTTCTCCAGGATATGGGTGTGGTCGCGTTCGGTGTTGGTGACGTAGGTCGGCACCGTCACGCAGCCCGCGGCCATGATCGCCAGGTCGGAGATGCACCATTCGGGCCGGTTCTCCGCCACCAGCATGATCCGGTCGCCCGGCTTCATCCCCACCGCCTTCAGCCCGGCGGCGAGGCTCGCCACCTGCCGCGCCGCCTCCGCCCAGCTGGTCGGCTGCCATTCGCCCCCGCGCTTGACCCACAGGAAAGGCGCATCGCCCTTGGCCGCGGCGCGCGCGAAGAACATCGCGACCAGGTTGGGAAAATGTTCGAGCTGCCGCGCCATCCGCTTCTTCTCTCCTGTCGCCGGCCCGGCCGGTCTTGCATCTGTCCGCGCCGGGGCGGGGGGAGGGGCCGGCGAGGCTGGTCCAAGGCGCGGCCCCGCCCCGCGGCGGCGGTCCTTCCCTCGTCAGCTTGCCGCTGTCGCCCGTCCGCGCATGGAGCGGATCGACGTCATTCCGGCGGCTGCCCCGGCTTGGCGCCGACCCGCTCGATCGCGGTCACGCGGCCGTCCTCGCCCATCGCCACCCCCTCGCTGCGCGGGTCCGCCGCGCCGATCCAGCGCCCGCCCTTCCACTCGATCGCGTTGGCCTTGAGGCCGAGCGGCGCGACCCTGACCTGCTGGCCGAGCGCGCGCAGGCCCGCGACCTGCGCCTCGCGGTCGGTGCCCTGCTCCACGGTGACGCTGCCCGGCGCGAACACGAGGCCGGTGGCGATCGCCTGCTGCGCGGTCATCCCGAAATCGACCACCCCCATGATCGCCTTGGCGACCTGCGCGATGATGGTCGGACCGCCCGCCGCGCCGACCGCCAGCCGGACATGCCCGTCCGGGGCGTAGACGATCGTCGGCGCCATGGAGGAGCGCGGCCGCTTGCCGCCCTCGACCCGGTTGGCGGCGAGGAAGCCGTCCCCCCGGGCATCGACGGCGCCGGGCACGATGTCGAAATCGGTCAGCTGGTTGTTGAGGATCGTCCCGTCGACCGACAGGCCGGACCCGAACACCCCCTCGACGGTGGTGGTCACCTCCACCACCTCGTCGCGGCGGTCGACCACGGCGAGGTCGGTGGTGCCCGCCACCTCGCGCGCCGGGACGGCGATGCGCGGCGGCGCGCCGGGGGGCGATCCCGCGGTCGGGGCGGCGATCGTGCGCTCGGGCGAGATCAGCGCCGACCGGCCCGCCAGATAAGCCGGGTCGAGCATGCCGGCGACCGGCACCTTCACGTAATCGGGATCGCCGACGTAGCGGTCGCGGTCGGCATAGGCGAGCCGCGACGATTCGGTGAACAGGTGCCACGCCACCGCCGATGTCGGCCCCAGGCCCTTGAGGTCGAAGCGCTCGAGCTGCTTCAGGATCATCAGCACGGTGACCCCGCCCGAGGAGGGCGGGCCCATCCCGCACACCTTGTGCAGGCGATAGGTGATGCACACCGGCGGTCGCGGCTTGGCGGCGTAGCTGGCGAGGTCGCCCGCGGTCATGCGCGACGGGTTGCGCGCCGCGCCGTTGACCGCGGCGACGAGCTTTCCCGCCTGCGGCCCGACGTAGAAGCTGTCGGCGCCCTGCCGCGCCAGCCGCTCCATCAGCGCCGCCTGCGCCGGGTTGCGGACCAGGCTGCCGACGGGCAGCGGGCTGCCGTCGGGGGCGGCGAACAGCGCCCGGGTCTCGGGGGTGACGTGCCCGCCATAGCTCGCGACGCTGCCGACGAACCGGGGGGTCAGCGTCCAGCCGTCGCGCGCCAGCTTGATCGCGGGTCCGAACAGCCGCGCCCAGGGCAGCCGTCCGCCCTGCCGGTGCGCCAGCGCCATGCCGCGCAGCGCGCCGGGGACGCCGACGCTCTTGCCCCCCGGCACCGCCTCCGCATGGGTCATCGCGCGGCCGTCGGCGGTGTAGAACCAGCGGGGGGTCGCCGCCATCGGTGCGGTCTCGCGCGCGTCGATGGTGGAGAAGCGCCCGTCGGGGGCGTGGCGCACCCAGAAGCTGCCCCCGGCCATGCCCGAACTCTGCGGCTCCACCACCCCCAGCGCCAGCATGGTCGCGATCGCGGCGTCGGTGGCGCTGCCGCCCGCCCGCAGGATCTCGACCCCGGCCGCCGCGGCGCGCGGATCGGCGGCGCTGACCATGCCGGGTGCGGCCCCCGCCACCGCGCGGCGCGGCGCACGCGCGGTTGCCGGGAAGGCGAGGACGGCGGCGGCGGCCAGCGCGAGGAGGGGCGTCTTCATGGCGGCAGGACCGTAACGCGGTGGGGGGGCGGCGCAACCCTGCGCGGGTCGACGCTCGCGGAGGTTCGTCCCCGAACCGCTGCCCGCCCCGGCGACCGGCGTCACGTCGGCGACGCGGCGGCCGGGCTCGGCACGGCCGCGATCATGGCCGCACCCGGGCTCAAGCGGTGCCCACCGCCTCCGCGACCGAGGCGAAGCCGTCGCTGGCCAGCGCCGCGTCCAGGTCGCGCAGGATGCGGCGCGGCAGGCCGGCGCCGCCGAAGACCAGCGCGCTGTAGAGCTGGCACAGCGACGCGCCCGCGCGGATGCGGGCATAGGCCTCCGCGCCGCTGTCGATCCCGCCGGCCGCGACCAGCGTCAGCGCGCCGCCGGTGGCCCGCCGGAAATCGCCCAGGCGTTCCCGCGCGAGCGGCGCCAGCGGCCGACCGGACAGTCCGCCCGCCTCGCCGCCGTGGCCGGAGGCGAGGGCCGGGCGCGAAACGGTGGTGTTGCCGATCACCACCGCGTCGACGCGCGCCTCGATCGCGGCACGGGCGATGTCGTCGATCGCCGCCGGCTCCAGGTCAGGGGCGACCTTCAGGAACAGCGGGGTCGATCCGCGCGCGGCACCGCACCGGGCGAGGAGATCGCGCAGCGCCGCGCCGTGCTGGAGGTCGCGCAGGCCTGGCGTGTTGGGGGAACTGACGTTGACCGTGACGTAGTCGGCGAGGGGTGCCGCCCGCGAGACGCCCGCGACGTAATCCGCGACGCGGTCGGCGGCGTCCTTGTTGGCGCCGACGTTGATGCCCAGCACGCCGCGCCGACGCCGCCCGGCCATGTGGGCGAGGCCCGCGTCGAGCCCCGCATTGTTGAACCCGAAGCGGTTCACCACCCCCTGGTCCTCCGTCAGCCGGAACAGGCGCGGGCGCGGGTTGCCGGGTTGGGGCAGGGGGGTGAGGGTGCCGATCTCCACCGCACCCAGCCCGAGCGCGAACCAGCCCGGCACCGCGCTGCCGTTCTTGTCCGCCCCCGCCGCCAGCCCGAGCGGATTGGGAAAGGCGATACCCGCCACGCTGGTCGCAAGCCGCGGCGAAGTGACCGGCCCGCGCGACGGCAACCGGCCGCGCGCCGCCAGGGCCCTGAGCGCCAGCCCGTGCGCGCGTTCTGGATCGAGCGGGAAGAGCAGGCGGGTCATGCCGCCTTCGTTAAGTGACCATCTCGATCATCGCCAGCGAAACGGCGCGGGTTGACGCCACCGTCGGCAGCGACCATCTGCCAATCGGACCGACGTGGTCCGATTTGAGACCCGTTCGCAACAACATGCGCCTGTCCAGCCTAGCCGATTACGCCGTGGTGATGATGACCGCGATCGCGCGCCATTGCGGCGGCATCGCGCGCGTCAACGCCACGCTGCTCGCCGGCGAGACCGGGGTGCCGCTGCCGACCGCGCAGAAGCTGGTCAGCCGGCTGTCGGCGGCGGGGCTGCTCGACAGCAGCCGGGGGACGGGCGGCGGCGTCCGCCTGTCGCGTCCGCCCGCGTCGATCAGCCTCGCCGACATCGTCGAGGCGGTGGACGGGCCGATTACCCTGACCGGCTGCGACCACGAGACCGTTCCCTGCCAGCTCGACGGCCGCTGCCAGGTCAAGCCCCATTGGCCGATCGTCAACGCGGCGGTGCGCGACGCGCTCGCCGCGGTCACCCTGTCGCGGCTGGCCGCCGCCCCCGTTCCCGTCGCGACCCCGCGGCCCGAGGTATTCGCATGAACGCCGTCACCGATCTCACCCCCGCCGTCGACACCGGCCCCGTCAGGAACGCCGAGGCGCACGCCGCGGTCGCCAAGAAATACGAATGGGGTTTCGCCACCGACATCGAGCAGGACTTCGCGCCCAAGGGATTGAGCGAGGACACGGTGCGCTACATTTCCGCCAAGAAGAAGGAGCCCGAGTGGCTGCTCGACTGGCGGCTGAAGGCGTTCCGGCTGTGGCAGACGATGACGCCGCCCGACTGGGCCAAGATGAACGTGCCCCCGATCGACTATCAGGACGCCTATTACTACGCCGAGCCCAAGGCCAAGGCGACGATCGCCAGCCTCGACGAGCTCGACCCCGAGATCCGCCGCACCTACGAGAAGCTCGGCATCCCGATCGAGGAGCAGAAGCTGCTCGCCAACGTCGAGGGCGCCGCCCCCCCGCGCCGCGTCGCGGTCGACGCGGTGTTCGACAGCGTCTCGGTCGCCACCACCTTCAGGAAGGAGCTGGAGGCCGCCGGGGTCATCTTCCGCTCGATCAGCGAGGCGGTGCGCGAATATCCCGACCTCGTGCGCAAATGGCTCGGCAAGGTCGTGCCCCAGCGCGACAACTATTTCGCGACGCTCAACAGCGCGGTCTTCTCCGACGGCACCTTCGTCTACATCCCCGAGGGCGTCCGCTGCCCGATGGAGCTGTCGACCTATTTCCGCATCAACGCCGAGAATACCGGCCAGTTCGAGCGCACGCTGATCGTCGCCGACAAGGGCAGCTACGTCAGCTATCTCGAAGGCTGCACCGCGCCGATGCGCGACGAGAACCAGCTCCACGCCGCGGTGGTCGAGCTGGTCGCGATGGACGATGCCGAGATCAAATACTCGACCGTCCAGAACTGGTATCCCGGCGACGAGAACGGCGTCGGCGGCATCTACAATTTCGTCACCAAGCGCGCGCTGTGCCAGGGGCGGAACAGCAAGGTCAGCTGGACCCAGGTCGAGACCGGCTCGGCGATTACCTGGAAATACCCGTCCTGCGTGCTCGCGGGCGAGGGGTCGGTGGGCGAGTTCTACTCGGTCGCGGTGACCAACAACCGCCAGCAGGCCGACACCGGCACCAAGATGATCCACCTCGGCAAGAACACGCGGTCGACGATCGTGTCGAAGGGGATCAGCGCCGGCCGCTCGGACAACACCTATCGCGGGTTGGTGCGGGTCGCGCCGACCGCGGAGAACGTCCGCAACTTCACCCAGTGCGACAGCCTGCTCCTGTCCGACCAGTGCGGCGCCCACACGGTGCCGTACATCGAGGTCCGCAACCCGTCGGCGCAGATCGAGCACGAGGCGACCACCTCGAAGATCAGCGAGGACCAGCTGTTCTACGCCACCAGCCGCGGGCTCGACCCGGAGGCGGCGGTGGCGCTGATCGTCAACGGCTTCGCCCGCGAGGTGCTCCAGCAGCTCCCGATGGAGTTCGCAGTCGAGGCGCAGAAGCTGCTCGGGATCAGCCTTGAGGGGAGCGTGGGGTGAGCTTCGAGCTGTTCTGGTTCGGCTTTCCTGTCCTCGTTGAGGTTATAGCTCTGGGGTTCGCCTTCTCTGCCGGTGCCGGAAGAAGAACAGTGAACGTTGTTGGACTGCTGTCGATACCAGCTGTCCTATTCATATACTCTACTGCAATATGCCTGTGGGATGAGAGTGCCAACATTGATGGTGTGGCCGCCCTCGGGTTTACATACGTGATGACGTTACCAGTGCAATTGCTGATTGGAGCGACTATTCTGTTGATCGGCAAGCGTCTACATCGCGCCTTGAACGGGGATCAGTTTTGACATCGATTGGGGAAGAGCGCGGGATGCTCAAGATTGAAAACCTCCACGCCGAGATCGACGGCAAGCCGATCCTCAAGGGCCTCTCGCTCACCGTGAACGCGGGCGAGGTGCACGCGATCATGGGGCCGAACGGCGCGGGCAAGTCGACGCTCGGCTACGTCCTCGGCGGCCGGCCGGGCTATGAGGTGACGGAGGGGGCGGTGCGCTTCCGTCGTTGCGAGGAGCGTAGCGACGAAGCAACCCAGGGCGACGCGGGGGGCGCTGGATTGCTTCGCTCCGCTCGCAATGACGGGGGAGAGAGTGGTGACGGGGGGGAGGGCGAGTGGATCGACCTCCTCGTCCTCGAACCGCACGAGCGTGCCGCGGCTGGCGTGTTCCTCGGCTTCCAGTACCCGGTCGAGATCCCCGGCGTCTCCAACGTCCAGTTCCTGCGCGAGGCGCTCAACGCCCAGCGCGCCTCGCGCGACGAGGCCCCGCTGTCCGGCGCCGAGTTCCTGAAGCGCGCCCGCGCCGAGGCGGCGGCGCTCGACATGGACGCCGAGATGCTCAAGCGCCCGGTCAATGTCGGCTTCTCAGGGGGAGAGAAGAAGCGCAATGAGATGGTCCAGATGGGCCTGATCGACCCCGCCTTCGCGATCCTCGACGAGACCGACAGCGGCCTCGACATCGACGCGCTGCGCATCGTCGGCGACGGCATCAACCGCATCATGCGCGGGCCCGGCAAGGCGGTGCTGCTGATCACCCACTACCAGCGGCTGCTCGATTACGTGCAGCCGGATCACGTCCACGTCCTCGCCGACGGCCGCATCGTCCGCTCGGGCGGGCCGGAGCTCGCCCACGAGCTGGAGCGCGGGGGCTATGCCGGCATCGGGGCCGGGGTCGCCGCGTGATCCTGCACGCGCTCGCCCTGGCCCAAGCCGTGACCGCGCCCGCGGCCGCGCCGCCGGAGCAGGACATCGTCGTCATCGGACGCAAGCTCGCCGCGTGGCGCGGCAAGATCACCACCACCCCGCTCGGCACCCGCTGCGTCACCAGGAAGTCGACCGGCGATCGTGAGATCGACCAGGTGGGGTGCACGGCGATGGAGCGTTGCTGGCCGGCCGCGCTGCCGCGGATGAAGGCCGCGCACGCCAAGGGTGTCGCCGAGGAGGAGCGGGTGCGCCTCCAGGAGCAGATCAACGCGGATTTCGCCGCCTGCGCCAAGCCGCAGCGCGAGGCGCTGGTCGAGGAGCTGCGCGCCCGCCGCGCCGCGCGGACGGCGGGGCGGGGGGCATGAGCCTGATGGAACTCCCCTCCACCCGTGACGAGCTGTGGCGCTGGTCCGACCCGGACGCGATCGCCGCCGCGGCGGCGCTGCCCCGCGCGGAGGCGGTCGGCGATGCCGCCGATCACTTCCTGGACCTGCCCGGCGGCCGCCTGCTGTTCGTCGACGGCCGCCTCGATGACGCCCGCTCCACACCGGGGCCGGTCACCGTCGAGCGGGTCGAGGCGAGCGACCACGGCCTCGCCCAGCGGACCACCGGCGACGGCTGGTCGCTGCGCCTCGCGGTCGGGGCGGCGACCGACCCGGTCCAGATCGTCCACCTCGCCACCGGCGGCGCCAACCACCTGCCCGCCGAGATCGTCCTCGCCGACGACGCCGTCGCGCACGTCGTCGAGACGCATGTCGGTACCGGCTGGTCGAACCGCTTCACCCGGCTGACCCTCGGCCGCGGCGCCCGGCTCCAGCGCTCGGTGCGCCTGCTCCAGTCCGCCGGCTTCACCTCCATCCGCGACGAGGCGGCGGTCGGCGAGGCGGCCAGCCTCGTCTCGGTGACCCTCGCCGCGGGCGATGCCGGCAGCCGCACCGACGCGGGGCTGACCGCGGGCGGCGAGGGTGCGTACATCGAATATGGCGGCGCCATCCTGACCCGCGACCAGGGCCGGCAGGAATGCGCGGTGCGCGTCCGCCACGCGGTGCCGAGCGGCCAGTCGCACCAGCTCTGGCGCGCGGTGGCGGCCAACCGGTCCACCGCCAGCCTCGCCGCCGCGGTGGAGGTCGCGCGCCATGCGCAGAAGACCGACGGCGAGCAGTCCTTGCGCGGACTCCTGCTCCAGCGCACCGCCACCGTGAACCTGAAGCCCGAGCTGGAGATCTTCGCCGACGACGTGAAGTGCGCCCACGGCGCCACGGTCGGCGAACTCGACGCCCGCGCGCTGTTCTACCTGGCCAGCCGCGGCATTCCGCGCGCCCGCGCCCAGGCGATCCTGACCCGGGCCTTCGTCGCCGACGCGCTCGACCGGATCGGGAACGCGACCGTCCTGGACGCCTTCGCCGCCGACGCCGACGCGTGGTTGGAGCGCGCGTTGTGACGGCGCTGTCCTACAGCGCCGGCATCTGCGACGGCGGCGTCATAATCGGGCGCCGACCGGCCGTTGCTCGCCACCTCCGGGCAACCAGATTGCCCGGTTACGCAACGCGATTACCGGATCGGCGTGCAATGTGTGAAGTGTCGGCCGATCGGAGTGCCGGGTGAGCGCCGCCACGTCACGCGACCCGGCGGCCGACGCGCCCCTCGACACGCTCGCGGATTTCCCCGCGATCCCGGACGGCTGGGCCTATCTCGATACCGCCGCCACCGCGCAGAAGCCGCAGGCGGTGGTTGACGCGATCGCCCGCGGCTACGGCGAGACCTACGCCACCGTTCACCGCGGCGTGTACCAGCGTTCCGCCGACATGACCGTCGCCTACGAGGCGGCGCGTGCCCGCGTCGCCCGCTTCATCGGGGCCGAGCCGGACGAATGCGTGTTCGTCCGCGGCGCGACCGAGGCGATCAACCTCGTCGCGCACGGCTGGGCCGGGACCCACCTGAAGCCGGGCGACCGCATCATGCTGTCGATGCTGGAGCACCACAGCAACATCGTTCCCTGGCAGATGGTGGCGGAGCGGGTGGGTGCCGCGATCGACGTCGTGCCGCTCGACCCCGACGGCCGCATCGACCTCGACCGCATGGCGGCGATGTTGCGTCCGGAACACGGGCTGGTGGCGCTCGCCCACGTCTCCAACGTCCTCGGCTCCGTCCTCGACGTCCGCCGCGCCGCCGATCTCGCGCACGGCGTCGGTGCCAAGATCCTGATCGACGGATGCCAGTCGGTCGCGCGCATCCCGGTCGACGTCGCGGCGCTCGGCTGCGACTTCTACGTCTTTTCCGGCCACAAGCTCTACGGCCCCACCGGCATCGGCGTGCTGTGGGGCCGGGCGGCGTTGCTCGACGCCATGCCGCCGTGGCAGGGCGGCGGCTCGATGATCGACCGGGTGTCGTTCGAGCGGACCACCTACGCCGCCCCGCCGGGCCGGTTCGAGGCGGGGACGCCGCACATCGTCGGCGTGCTCGGCCTCCATGCCGCGATCGACTATGTCGACGCGCTCGGCCTGCCCGCGATCCACGCGCACGAGACCGCGCTGGTGGCGGAGGCGCGCGAGGCACTGGGGCGGATCGACGGCGTCCGCCTGTTCGGGCCCGCCGACAGCGCCGGCATCGTCTCCTTCGCGGTAGGGGGGGTGCATCCGCACGACGTCGCCACCATCTTGGACGAGGGCCGGGTGGCGATCCGTGCCGGCCACCACTGCGCCCAGCCGCTGATGGCGGCGCTGGGCGTCGAGGCGACCGCGCGGGCGAGCTTCGGGGTCTACAACGGGCCGCAGGACGTCGCCGCGCTGGTGCGGGGCGTCGAACGGGTCACGAGGATTTTCGGATGAGCTACGAGGTCGAGGAAGTCGAAGGCGTCGCCCCGCCGCCCCGAGCCCGCGTCGAAGACGCGTCGCAAGCGCCGCGGGTGGAGGACGCCCCGCGCACCCGCGACTACCTGTCGGGCTTCCTCGCCCAGCCGCCGCGGGCGGACGCGCCGGGCGAGCCGGGCGGCGCGCTCTACGAAGCGGTGATCGATGCGTTGAAGGAGATCTACGACCCCGAGATTCCGGTCAACATCTACGACCTGGGCCTCATCTACGGGGTCGAGGTCGCCGACACGGGCCAGGCGGTGGTGACCATGACCCTCACCACGCCCCACTGTCCGGTCGCCGAGTCGATGCCCGCCGAGGTCGAGATGCGCGTCGCCGCGGTGCCGGGGATCGCCTTCGCCGACGTCAACCTCGTCTGGGACCCGCCTTGGGACCCGCAGAAGATGTCGGACGACGCCAAGCTCGAACTCGGCATGCTGTAGCAATCGATCGAAGTGGTACTCCGATCGAGGAAGGAAGAAGAATGGCGACCACGCTCCGTCCGCGCCCTGCCGCGCTCAACCTGACTGCCACCGCGAACGGGCGCATCGCCGACCTGATGGCGCGCGCGCCCGACGGGGCGATCGGGGTCAAGCTCTCGACTCCGCGCCGCGGCTGTTCGGGGCTCGCCTATTCGGTCGATTACGTCAGCGAGGCAGAGCCGTTCGACGAGCGGATCGACACGCCCGGCGGCACGCTGTTCGTCGACGGCGGATCCATCCTGTACCTGATCGGCAGCACGATGGACTGGGTGGAGGACGACTTCACCGCCGGGTTCGTCTTCGCCAATCCCAACGCCAAGGGCGCCTGCGGCTGCGGCGAGAGCTTCACCGTCTAGGCCCTGTCATGCAGGCGGGGAGGCGATCATCCCGCGCGCGCCCCGCGGGTCGAGGCGGACTTGTCGCGACAAGCCGCGCTCCATGTCCGAACGCCGCTTCACCGTCAGTGGCGGTGCTCCCGCTTCAACCGGTAGCGCCCGTCCTCGAAGCCGGTGAACAGGCCGGCGATCGCGGGATGCTCGACCGGCTCGTCGCTGTCGTCGACGACCAAGTTCTGCTGGCTGACATAGGCGACGTAGCTCGACTCGGCGTTCTCGGCGAGCAGGTGGTAGAAGGGCTGGTCCTTGTGCGGCCGGATGCCTTCGGGGATAGCCTGGTACCATTCCTCCGAATTGTTGAACACGGGATCGACGTCGAAGATCACGCCGCGGAAATCGAGCATCCGGTGCCGCACCACGTCGCCGATCGTGAAGCGGGCATGCGCCACCGGCGGCGCGATCGGTGGAGACGGCGGTGGGGTGTCGACGGGCGGCTCGATGGTCATCCCGCTCATCTAGGAAGAAGCCGTGATTCCAACAAGCGTGCGCTTGCAGCGGCGAAAAGCCTGCGCTAGAGGCGCCCCCCTGACCGACGCACCCGGCCCCCCGTGCCGGGCCAGTCCTCTGCGGAGAGGTGGCAGAGTGGTCGATTGTACCGCACTCGAAATGCGGCGTACCTTCACGGGTACCGTGGGTTCGAATCCCACCCTCTCCGCCACGGACTTCCGAACATCCTGAAGAGGCCAGGCACGGACTTCAGTCCGCCGGTCCGGGATCCCCCGTGTCCATTCCTCCGCGACCGCCCGCGCGAAGCGGCTGCCGAGATCGGCATCTCGGATATGGGAGGCCGGGTCGTTTACCAAACGCCGTGACCCGGCTGCTGTAACGTTGGTGTAACAGCGGCGAGGAACCGTACATAGCTGGCGTCCGCACTGCCGATCCGACGATGACCAGGCGCCGAGGAGAGCCATGGCCGGGTCGGGAGGGATCATGCGCAGCTATCGGTATCTTCACGCCGCCGTCACGGCCGTGGTGCTGGCATGTCCGGGAATCGCCCAGGCGCAGAGCGGACTCGACACGCCCGAACGGGGGTCGGACGAGGTGGTGGTGACGGGGATCGCCGTCGCGGCGATCCGTCCCGCCGACGATGCCGCGGGCCGCGACCGGCAGGCTCGACAATGCGTCCTCGGCGGAGAGAGCGGTGCGGGCGACGGTCCGCGACGGGTCGCCATGGTGGGGCGTGCCGCCCACCCGCGACCCGATCGCGAGGCCGTGATGACCTTCCCGGCGCCTCGTCCGTTGAGCGGCACGAAGGAGAACGGAGCATGTTGGCCAAGGTCCTGATTACCGGCGCCAGCGTCGCGGGCAACACGCTGGCCTGGTGGCTAGGCCGCGCCGGTTTCGACGTCACGGTGGTCGAGCGCGCACCGGCGTTCCGCGACGGTGGCCAGAACATCGACGTGCGCGGCCCGGGTCGCGAGGTGTTACGCCGGATGGGGCTGGAAGAGGCGGCGCTCGACCTGGGCACGGGCGAGGAAGGCACCGCCTGGGT
>Ga0325400_1003930_pt1 | contig 13631 bp, 9 predicted proteins | sample PopdelMetagenome_2_FD_205662 | JGI IMG/M metagenome (GOLD analysis project Ga0325400, IMG submission 205662) | Populus deltoides microbial communities from Bellville, Georgia, United States - Xylem-PdKOR-R1 | ecosystem: Host-associated > Plants > Phyllosphere > Stem > Wood/Secondary xylem... | reverse complement strand
AAATTTTAAGAGATGAAATTGAAAAATAAATATTCAAAACAAAATATATATAGCAATCAAAAGTTTGAGGACCAAATTTGATATAATCAGCAAATAATATGACATTTCTAAATTTTTCACAACTTCTGGAAATTGTTTTTTGCCCAAATTTTTCAGGAAAACACTTTCCTAAAAACCAAGCTAAATTTTCCTTTGACTGGAAAGTGTTTTCCGTTGACCAACTTTTATAATAGCAAACAAACACAGAAAAGTTTGGAAAGTGATTTTCCGGAAAGTGAATTATGGGAAACAAACATAGCCATAATATCTTTAAAGACCAATTATGGTTTATAGTTACCACAAAACTAGGCGATGGCTTATATATATATATATATATATATATATATATATATATACTATTTTTACATATAGTTTGCTGATATGTCCCCTACGACAGGATGACAACTTGATGTGAACCTAATAATCACGTGGCCATGTAACCTGCAACAAGATTGACAACAAAACCTGAAAAGCTGAAATAAATATAATATGAGTGTGATATAATGAAAACCTATCCTAGGGCTCCAAAACTATTGGAACAAGAACTTTTACCCTACGAATACCAATTCGTGAATGAGAATTATAAGGAAGATACCACAATGCCAAGTAATTTTTTATAAGTCAATTTAGTTCGTCACATAACCAAAGAATACGAGAGTCTTTCTCATCAAGCTGAATAAATTTGCCAGCAATAATATTATCATGTCTGATCCCCTTCTTAAGTAATATGTAGTAGCCATCATTTATTTCCTTAGAATTAAGAAAAATTTACCACCTATAGTCTCATTGGAATTAAGGGAGAATTTTGAAGGAGAATTTTGTCTCTTTGATTTTAAAGGAGAATTTGCTGTCAATGCACCTCCTATTCCCTGCCACTTATTTGTCCCCAAAGCATTAAGAAACATCCTATCTAAACAATCATTGTAGAATGAGGATTGATGTTGATCTCTCTTATTTGACAACTTTGGAATTCTTATTGATCTTGTAATCTTTGTAGCACATGGAATCCTTGCAAACATATATAAGTAATATGTTGCCATATATGTCTCCAAATAAAATAAGAAATCATTGCTAAACATAAAATCCAAAAATCATATGGAAAGATAATCTCAAACCTATTAGGAAAATAATGCAATTTTCATACAATAACTTCTAACCTGTATCAGATTGCTTTATTGAACACTGATTGACTTGAAATCTTATCCCAATATAAAACAACACCTTTGGAATTACTTGGTAAAGTTTCAACTTGATAGAATGGTCAGATTTGATGTTATGCTCAATATCATAAAACCAGACAATATGAAACATTAAACCCAACAAAGTCTCTTTAGTCAATTTTGTTCTTGGACTTGCAATGGACTTGAATAACACCTCAATTGGATTCATTAATGTTGTAATTTGATACACATCACAACTCCAATGGGGACTTGGTTTAGGGTTAAGCTTTCTTTGTTTGTTTTTTTAATAATTATGTTTGGTGTACTTTGATACATGCTTTGAATGTCTTTGTTCTACTTTTTTTGCCTAAACTGATTGATGTATGTTTATTATTTGATTTGATGTTTATGTCTTTATTTGTAATTATGTATGATTCATTCTTATGTGCTTGCATTCATATATAGTCTCTTATTTATTTATTTATTTGGATTAGATATGAAGTAATGTCCATGAACCTACTACAAAACACTTTCAACATATTATCTGATACGAATCAAGTGAGGTTTGAATTTGACCTTAAAATGTTTGCTGATTAGTTTTAAAAAATCAGGTATATGTGTCAAATCATACATTGGATTGAATTGAAATTTTACAGGGATATACTAAACACATTGAACTATATTGTGGTAACATTTTAGGTCAAATAGAATCATGAACATATCTCTTCAAAGAGTCAAATTGTCAATTCATCCAGACTTGACCTTCGTGTATTGTTTGGGACATACGTACGTGGAACTACAAGTGGAATTTAACTAAAATTTCAAGTTGGGATGGAAACAAGACATTATATTTCTTGTCAGCTAACCAATTTTAAAATTTGAGGATATCAGAGGCAAGCAACAACATGGCACCATAAAGAGGAGAAAATGAAATTGTAACTCAATTATGCATTATAAATCAGCGGATGGATTAGATGTCCAATGAATTTGGAGATAGGTTGGAGAGTCAACATGTTAATGATCATGGTGGGTTAAAAATAGGTCTAAGAAAAGATAATTTAAAGTTATAAGGGTTGTTAGGTGAGTTAACACTAATGTAGATGGGTTTGTTGCTGATAATACGGACACGAGTGATGTTGATTTTGAAGATGTGTTTGTGGGATATGGGAAATGTTTTGGACAACAGTGAAATCATTAGTTTGGAGGGGAAAGATACGGTGATAATTTTAGCCAGATGGGTAATTATAGATACTAGGACCATAAGTTAACACTAGGTTTGGTGGAGATTTAGGTACAATTAAGTTGAAAATTTTAGCTTTTCAGGGGAAGAATGATCCATAAGTTTATTTAGAATGATAGAAGAAGGTGGAATGGATTTTTTAGTGTCATAATGATCTGAATCCCCAGAAAGTTAAGCTTGTTGTGATTGCTTTTATTGACTATGTCATTCTGTGATGTGATTTCTGAATCGGCAACGACTTAGTTTTTGGCTGCCGATTTCTGATTTGGCAGAGGCATAATTGGCCGCCGATTTCTGAATCAGAAGCAACACAGTTTTTATTGTCGATTTCTGAATCGGAAGCAATAATGTAAAACCTAACAAAAATTAGAGTTGGACTGGCCTATCCTAAGAGAGAATGAGAATAGAAACCAGCCCAAGATAACCCAAAAGAGGGGTGGGAACAACCTTATCCAACCCTCTAAACACCCCTTTCCATTTAAAAGGGGTATAAATGCAGCAAAGAGAGAGAAATGGACACTTTTTCCAAAACGAGCTACATGCTCTTACCTTCTTCCTCTCCCCAAGATCCAGTTGTAACTCTGCTGGGAACATCCCTCTCTCCCAAAAGAAAAGACTGAAACCAACTAGCTGCATGCAGATCTTCTAGGTGCTGCGTGAGAAGAGAGCTACAGGGGAGGAGAAGTGACCGAAAACATAGTGGAAGCTGGATCCTAGACCTTCCTCCAGAACCGACAGTAGCCATGACTGCAGCTCACACATTCCTCCTCCAAGCAGAAAACCGAAACTTGAGGGAAGAACCATACCACCAAGACCTGCTCAAAATTTGTCTAAAAATGTGAGGTATGACCAATATTCTTCTCTTGGCTGGTTGTTACCCCAGATTTCATACAAAAGGGAAAGGGAAGAAAAATAAAAAATGGAAGGGGTGGTGTTCTTGCACTTTAACTCAATAAATCTTGACTAAATGAACATGCTTATGCAGAACAAAAGATGAATGAGCACATGCACATACCCTTACTTAAGAAATATGAACGATTTTGAATGCATGAACCTAAAGGAGGACCAACCATGGTGAGGGTTGAACATAATATGAATTAGAGTGAAAACAATGCATGGATGATGATCTTGTGAGACTTCTAGGAACATTTTTGAATAAAAAACAGAATCATACTTATGTTGATGATGTAAATTCTGCATATTTGATTAATGAAATTATATAGAAAGGTGATGCAATGATGTTAAGTGCAAATTGTGTTATTAATAAACCTTGAAAGCATGTTGCAGCTGAAACAGGAACTATAACATATAATGCTTTGGTTTTGTTTGTTTGATGAACGAACATATGTAATTGTGAATCAAGAGAATGAATTGTGAATTGTGATTGTGATTATACTTGCGAGAAATATGATGATTTGCATGTGTAGTTAAGTGTATTAGGCAGCAATGTCCGGCCATAAGGATTGAGGGAACAATGAGAGAATTCACCGTGATGAACACTTTAAGGGAATTAAGTCCGTGATCGAAAATGAACACTTGTGAATCATGAAATTTCTAGTGGTGGTGTTGATGTATTATGGTAATGTAAATGAAAACATGGAATGAATGAATTCAGAAAACCTTGCTAAATGAACTTGTGTTGTTTGCAGCGAAGCAGGTGTTCCCTGCCGAATTTCTATTGTCTGCAGCGAAGTAGGTGTTCGCTACCAAATTTATGTTGTCTGTAACAAATCAGGTGTTCGGTGTCGAATTTGTGTTGTCCGCAACAAATCAGCATTCGCTGCCGAAATTTTGTTATCTACAACAAACTGGTGTTCACTGTCGGAAGTGTGTTATCTGCTGCAAATCCGCATTCGCTGCCAAAATTATGTTATTCGCAGCGAATCAACTTCGCTGCCTAAATTTTATGTTATATGTAGTGGATCAGCATTCGCTGTTGAAATTGTGTAGTCTGCAGCGAATTAGTATTCGCTTCTAAAATTGTGTTGTTCGCAGCGAATCAGGTGTTCGCTGCCGAGAGTGTGTTGTCTGCAATGAATCTGTATTTGCTGCCAAAATTGTGTTGTTCGCAGCGAGTCAACATTCGCTTCTGAAATATTTTGTTGTCTGTAGCGGATCAGCATTCGTTGCTGAAATTGTGTAGTCTATAGTGAATCAGTATTCGTTGCCGAAATTGTGTTGTTTGCAGTGAATCAACATTCGTAGTCGAAATTGTGTCGTCTGCAGCGAATCCGCATTTGCTGCAGAAATTGTGTTATTCGTAGTGAATCAACATTCGCTGCTGAAATTTTGTGTTGACTGCAGTGGATCAGCATTCACTGCCGAAATTATGTAGGTTGCAGTGAATCAGTATTCGCTGCAGAAATTGTGTTGTTCGCAGCTAATCAGGTGTTCGCTGCTGAAATTGTGTTGTCTGCAGCGAATCCGTGTTTTCTGCCAAAATTATGTTATTTGCAGCGAACTATTGTTCGCTGCCAAAAGTGTGTTGTCTGCAGCGAGTCCGTGTTCGTTGCTGAAATTGTATTGTTCGCAGCGAATCAACATTCGCTGCTGAAATTTTATGTTGTCTGCAGCGAATCAGTATTCGTTGCTAAAATTGTGTTGGTCACAGCGAATCAACATTCGCTGCTGAAATTGTGTTGTCTGCAGCGAACATCAGTTCGCTGCTGAAATTATGTTGTCTGCAGCGAATCGGCGTTCGCTGCTGAAAGTGTGTTGTCTATAGTGAATTTGTGATTCATTGCCGAAACTGAGTTGTCTGCAGTGAATCAGCGTTTGCTGTTGAAAGTGTGTGTTCTACATTGAATTTTTGATTTGCTACTAAAATTGAGATGTTTGCAGCGAATTAGCATTCACTGCAGAAAGTGTGTTGGTTACAGCGAACCAGTTTTCACTGCTGATTTTCTACAATAGACTCCCAGATCAGAAATGACTTAGATGCTTGTAACAATTTCATTGTATGATGGTGTACACTATGGAACACTTGAACATGAACATATGACTTCTTGAAGTAAGTATGGTGATGAATGTGATTTAAGGATGCAAATATACTAATTTGTGGCCATTGATGTCTTAGGTGGGGCGGTTGGGATCAGACCATCGTTAGGATAAGGAAAACCCGCAGGTGGAACAGGTAGGTGGTGTCCACATTTCTCTCTTATGAAGTTTATGTTTTAAAATGATTTACTTATGATGATCTTTTATTAAATCCTTGTTAAATGATGAAACGACGATGAAGTGTTTGATTGAATTCTTGATGATTGTCGAGACGACTATGCAATGTCGATCAAGTTCTTGAGGAATGTTGAAACAATGACAAAGATGTTCAAGTTCTGAAATGACCTATTTAAGGTGGATATATTATTGTCTTGCGATAAATGATAAATTGACTATGAGATGTTGATTGGGCTATTATGAATTTAGGTTGCTGATGAATGGTTGTATAAGTATTAGAAAAGATCTACCATTGTATTTTATTGAATGTAATTGTGATGAAAGGTTGTATGAGAATTACGAAGGATCTACCGTTTTATTATATTGAATATAATTGTGACGAATGGTTGTATGAGTATTACGAAAGATCTACCGTTGTATTATATTGAATATTGATAATCACAAATGGTTGTATTAGTATTACGAGAGATCTATTGTTGTATTGTATTGAACATTAACTGTCATGAATGGTTGGATGAGTAATACGAAGGGTGTACTGTTGTGTTATACTGAATGTTAAACTGTTATGGAATGTTTGTTTGTGTATTATAAAGGATCTATTATCGTGTTTACTGAATGTTAAACTATTATGGAACACATGTACGAGTATCATGAAGGGTTTGCTATTATGTTGCAGCAAATATCAAATTGTTATGAATCGTTTGAATGAGCAATTTTAAGGATATTACCACGTTAAAGTGATTTCATAAACCACCTATGGAACGTTTGATTGGTTAAGGATTAGCCTTGGTTAATGGCATCTTAAAACGGATGACTGAGATGAGCAAATAATTAGCTATGGCTAATGGCATCCAAATGGATGACCGGGACAAATAATTGATTAGCTTTGGCTAATGGCATCCAAAGGGATGACCGGGACAAATGATTGATTAGCTTCGGCTAATGACATTCGAATGGAGTGGATGACTGGGATGAAGAAATGATTAACTTCGGCTAATGGCATCCTAAATGGATGACCGGGATGAATAAATGACTAGCTTCAGCTAATAGTATCCTAAGTGGATGACTGAGATGAATACACGATTGGTTTCGGCTAAGTGCATCCTAAGAGGATAGCCGGATTTGAGAGTTGTAAGTCAGTTTCAAGAAATGATGCGTTCATATATACTATGTTTTGTATACACTAAGTATATGAAAGAACTACGATTGTTATTCTTTAAATAGAGAATAACGTTGGTTCGGCTAATAATATTCAAGATGAATGAATGAATTTGAGTATTGTAATTAGCCTCGGTAATTGATGAATTATTAACAGTGGTATTTACATAAGTAAGGATAAATGAAAGAATTATTCTCTTTTGGTCCATGAATGAAATGTAACGTTAATATTGCTTTATTATGTTTTTAAATTGCCTATAATGCTTGAAATTATCTTGTGCTGTAACAGGGACAACATACAAACATGGCGCATAAGGAAATCCGTTTTGTGGCTCATATATTTTGAAAAGAGCTATATATTCGCATGTTATGGGTAATATGAGTTTTGTATAAACAAATGTGTTAATCACTCAATTAGTCATTCGACCCCTTTTATAAAGACTAGTAATGAAAAAAATGAAATGGAACACGGATGTGAATATGCGAACATGTGGATATGATGTGTATGCGTATACATATGAGGTATTCATCTTATGATGATGTCATGTTGTGAAATTACATGAGGTCAGGATAACGAAAGTACTAGTTGTGTAACTTGTTGTTCAACATTCTTGTATGAACTAGTGATGATAACGAGACTATAACAGGAACGTGAATTTATGAGTATGTCAATATGATGTAATGTAAACCTATGAGTATGGAAATATAATGTTATGGATGATTTACGTTATCCTACGTAGATTGTGCCTTGTTAATGAACAAAACACAATGATAAACATGAAGAAGGATATGGTGAAAAACATCAAAAAACTGGACAATAAAAAAACAATTCCATCGATTTTGGCATTGAAAAAACTGAGTCGTTACATGAATTGTTCTGCAATTTAAGTTTTGAAAATTAGACATCTTAAGCTTATCAATCATATATGATAGGCTCAATAATTCATCCAGATGAGAGAGAATGATGTGTTTAAAGTTAGGACTGGAAATCTGCAAAGAATGTGCGAAAATTGAAGATTCTAGCTATATGGAGAAATTTTAGCATGAAGACTTTGTTTTTATTATCCTATTTGATTTATTTATTTAATGTTGAATAATTGTTTTTAATTCAGGTTTGTTTTGGCCTATTAGACATTGTTTTGGGGTTTATTTCGTTATTGAACTTATGTTAGTTGATTACTAGTTTAGGTCCATTAACTTGCAACCTAAAAGAGGTCTATTAAGGTTAGTTAGAGAAAACTATATTATGTTTTTTTAGCTAAAAACTTCAACAATTTTTTTTTAGAATAAACGTGAGTTTTCCTTTTGTTTATTTGTGGTAAACAACCTTTCTTTATAGGGATAAAGATTGTACACTGTTTATTGAAGATTAACTAGTTTTGTGACATTATTTACATACTTAGGGTTCTTAGCATAATTATTAGACCCGACCCGACCCAACGGGTTAACCTAGGACTTGAGGCCTTAGTTGGGTCTGTTTCATTCAAAACCCAGGCCTACAATTGGCTCGGGAAAAACCATTAGATCTGCCCAGTCAACTTGAAACTTGAGTGACCCAGTAAAACCAGATAGAGACTTTTTTTTTTCAAATATGTTTTTTTCTCCTAGCCAAAACCCCCCTTTTTTTATATTTTTTAGTCGGTTACTAATCCATTTCAAAGTTCACTATATAAATACTATAAGAATGTTTTATTTTTTTCAATGTGAGATTTATAGCCCTTTAGTATATATACTTTATGTTCACAAGAAAAAAGTTATGTTTTTTTAATGTGGGACAAAAAACCTTTTTGGTTTAAATACTTCAACTTGAAAGAGTAAGATAATATCTTTTTAATGTGGGATAAAAAACCTTTTAAAATAATCTTTTAAACTTCATTATTTACAACATGCATAATCTATATTCACATGGATTATTTCTTAATTTTTTTCATATGAAATATTAAAATCTCAAATATTTTTTTTATTTTTCCAGGTTGACCCGGGTCAACCCGTGTAACTCGGGACTCAACCTCTTAGCTAGGTTAACCCGCGGGCCGGGTTTGATAACTATGGTTCTTAGATACAGGTTTATCTCTTGTTTTTTTCAATTACCTTTGGTTCTTAGGTACAAGGTTACCTCTAGGTTAAGGTTCTATCAAACCTATTTTTTTGGCTTTCTAGGTTCTTATTTACTTTTTTGAGGGTTGTTTGATCATATGATCAAAAGGTTCGCATCAAGTAGGGTCATTAGGACTCCCTGATGATATTGCTTCTAGACAGGTTAGAGTGGTATGACCTGAGAGGTTTCATCATCAGGGGCAGGCAATTGTGCCCCCACCTATAGCTCCCATTAGAGCCCCCACACCCCTTATAAATCCTGCTATTCTAGAGCTACTCGTAAGGCCAGTAAGAACAGGCATGACTAGCGTTGTAGCCATGGTTATTAAACTCGCGAGTTGACTCGTAAAATCGTATGATTTTACAAGTCAACTCAGATATATCATGTGAAATCGGGTAGAAAATTCAAAAATCAGTAAATTCGATCAAACTCGGTTAAAATCGGTCAAACTCGGTAAACTCGGACTGAGTTTACCAAGTTTAACAAAATTAACAAAAACTATGGGATCTTCTCACTATTCTCAGTCCTCTCCTCTCCATCCCGTTAGTCTCACAAAAATTCCCCCTTTTCCTTTTCCTTTTCCCCAAATCAACCCTAGCAGAAGCAGATCTCACATTCTCTTATTCTCAAATCTTAAACCCAACAAAAGCCAATGCCTTCCACTCTCTTTCTTTCTCTCAAAACCCCTATTTTTTTCTTTATTTCATTTGCCTTTGATTTGATTGTCTCCGCCTCTCCGGTCTCCAGTTTCCAGTCTCCACTCCTTTGCTTTGTTTGCTAGATTGCTTGCTGGATTCTCTCCTTCTCTATCATGTTTTATTATACAAAAGAGGGCCATCAATCTTATATCATTTTGGGTGATTTGGCAGTTAAATAATCTTGAACTTGTTGTTAATCTTGCAACTCGTGCTGAAAATCTTCCAGGTAAACACATTATTTTCTGTTAATATTTTCTTATTCCTCCTCATCCATGGCGATGAAGTGTTTGATATAGAAAAAGACTTGAGTGCCTGTCATATTAACATTTGCTTATTTGCTGAATCATAAGATCTTTTCTCTTTTGTAATTTCGCATGCCTTATTAACTGTGCTGACAAGTCTTGTGTGTGTGTGTGTGTGTATTGCCAAATTAGGTTTTTGCAATCTTTGCATGTTTGTGTCCTAATCTAATAGACGGTACCAAAGATGTTGCTTTCAAATGGTTGCTTTCAGTTTCTGGTTTCATAATTTTAATTGTCCAAGATCCTTTATAAATATCTAATAGTTTCAGCAAATAATTAAATATATAAATGAATCCTTTAAGCTCTAACAAGAGTGATCCCATGATAGAATTTGAATGAATCCTGAAGCCAACCATTTTGGACAGCTAGGAATTTTAGAGTTTCCTGTTAACTATTGGCAAAAACAATGTGGAGATTGCAACAATGCATCTACATCACATATAGCTTCAAAATCCATCTTCTTTTTTATTGCAATTCCCACTAGAAGGGCAAAACATGAAATGAATGCTTAATATTGTCCTGAATTTTGGTTGCTTTCTACTGTATTTTTCGAGCCCATGCTTCCTATATTAGTATATCTAAGATGAAGAAACATACTCCATAACTTGTGATTATTGGAATTGATATTATCTTAGTCAAACTGGAGTTTCACGTTGCAAGATAATTGCTTGTTTTATCAGTGAAACAAGCTCTACCATTCTCTTTAAAAGCTCTTTTTATTTCTCTAATATTTGCAAAAGGGCAGAGCATGATCTAATGGTCTCTGTATGTGTTGCTTTAGCTTTCGGTATTCCCTGGAAAGTCTGATAAATAATGAGATAAAAGAACAACTTATGATGGTATTGTTGTTTAAAAAATCTAATGAACAAAATTCATATTTATCTCCTGGTAGGCTACATTTTGCTTATAATTTTTAAATAGTTTCATTTTAGTTCATTTAAAAAATCTATTGCTGCTATGTAGGTTTTTTTGTTGTATTTTATTCAATTCTCAGCACTATACATCATTATTGGTGTATATATTGATTCTTAAACTACTAGATACATGCCGAGGAAGATCAAGGCAATGAGGTCATGTTTAGTTTATATGACACACCAACAGATTCTTTGTTTTAAGTTTGTTAATTTTTAGTTAATGAAATTCTATGGACATAATTGTATTGTATTGTATTTTTAAGTTATTTAAACCATGTATGAATTTTTATTTGGATCATGTATTTTAAGTGTTTGGACATTTGTATTGTTTATTACTTTATTTCACTTTTATTAATGATTCGAGTTTACAATCTGAGTTTATATTGTATATTCTGTGTCGTGTCAAAAAAGCGTTTTTGACAACCTTGGTTGTAGCCTAGTAGCATTAGCAACTCTAACACCTATAAATCGAGTGGTTACTCAAGTTATATTGGTAAAAAACATGAGAGAAATGATATGTGAGCCCTTTTGGGAGAACAAGACGCTGAGATTGTTGGGAGACGGATCAAGAAAGTAGAAAAGACATTGTCTCATGTAGCAGTACCCAAGGAATTGTGAGTGGATTGTGCTGCTCAGTTACTTTTTGATAGTGCACAGACATGGTGGGAGACAATACAGATGAGGAAAGCCAATGAGGTGTTAACTTAGGGTGATTTAAAAATAGAATTCAAAAATAAGTTTTATTCAATATATCATTAGAGGATGAAGGAATATGAGTTTTTGGCTTTAAAACAGGAAAGGATGACAATTGTAGAATATGAAAAGAGACTTCATGATCTCTCCATATTTGTTCCTTATCATGTTTCTATTGAGCAACACATGATTGAGAAGCTGCAAAAAGGATTTAGACAAGATCTGCAACAAGGGCCGATAGCTCTATAGATGGTTGGAGATCTGATTAATGTAGCTCAGACTTTAGAGGCATGCATTATTAAGGGCTAACAGGTTGGGGAGTGGAGAGTGAAAGAAAGAATGTTGATTTTTCTGGTAGACCCCCTCTTCCAAAAAAGACCAAGACAGGACCTTTTAATTAATTCAAGAAAATAAGTGGGAATCTTGGTCAGGGGAGGATTATAGTTGAGTCTTACCGTGGGACTAGTGGTGGAGCTACTAAGGGGCAGTCGAGATCCAAAACTAGTTTGGTTAGGGGCCCTACAGAGTAAAAAACCATCACTTATCCTATGTGTGTCAGATGTGAGAAAAAACATCTGGGGGATTGCTTAACATCGCCAGGGCGATGTTATGTTTGTAGAAAGGAGGGCTATAGATGAAGAGATTATTGGTATCTTGGTCGAGGATGCCACTATTATAGGAAGAAAGGATTGTTCAAGGGAGAGTGTCCTCGTAAAGTAGTTGAGCAGACAAAGGGACATAGTCAATCTATGCAGAGCCAACAACAATCCATTTCTGTGAACACGTCTAGAAGGCCCACCCAATCTGAGACTAGTGGCAAGAGAGGTAAACCTAGATATCAAGGAGACAAAACTTAAGGAAGAGTATACCATATGACCCAGAAAGAGGCTCAAGCTGCCTTGAATGTTGTGGCAAGTACACTATTTTTAAATTCTCAGCAAGTTTATACTTTAATTGATCCTGGGGCTACGTATTCTTTTATAGTTAAGAGGTTTGAAAGTAAGCTAAAAGTGAAACCAATTAAGTTAGATAAATGGTTTATAATTAATACACCTCTTAGAGATGTTGTTTGTGTGCACTATATGTATAAAGGTGTTATGGTAAAAATAAAAGGGTTGGATGTAGATGTGAATTTAACGCCTTTAGAATTTCATGATTTTGATTTAATCTTAGGAATGGATTGGCTAAGTGAACATAAAGCTCAGATAGATAGTTTTGCAAAGACAGTGACCATTCAGGGAATAGATGATAAGAGGAAAATTTTTAATGGGGAAATTTCTTGCCAAATTGTGTAATTTTAGCTATGACAACTAGGGAGTTGTTGAGAAAAGGGTGCTTATATTACCTTGCATTGTAAGGGATGCTTAGCAAGGTAGGATAGAATTGAAAAATCTTCTAATTGTAAGAGAATTTCCAGATGTATTTCTGAAAGAGTTACCAGGGTTGCCTATAGAGAGAGAGATTGAAGTTTCCATTGATATACTTCCAGGTGCACCTCTTGTAGCTTAGTCACCTTACCGAATGACACCTACAGAATTGGTTGAATTAAAAATTTAGCTGCAGGAGTTTAGATAAAAGATTTATATGTCCAATTAATTCACCCTGGGGCCCTAATATTGTTTGTAAAGAAGAAAGATGAGACTCTCAGGTTCTACATTGACAATAGACAATTGAACGAGGTAGTAAAGAACAAATATCTACTTCCATGGATAGATGATTTATTTACTTATCTTATTTAGATAAGTTTGTGGTTGTATTTAGAGATGATATTATAATCCAATCAAATTCCTGTATGGAACATTAAGAACACCTAAGATGTGCATTGCAAACATTGAGGGATCAAAAATTATATGCTAAGTTGAATAAGTATGAATTTTGGCTGAAGAAAATGGTTTCTCTTGGACATGTCATATCATTAGAAGGGATATTTGTGGATCCCAAGAAAGTTGAGGCAATATTACATTGGAAAAAATGGCAAATATCATATAAATTTATAGTTTTCGTGGGTTAACGAGATACTACAGGAGGTTTATCAAGGGCTTCTCAACCATAACATCACATTTGACACGATTAACTTGGAAAGAAGTAAAGTGGGGATGGTCAAGAGAATGTGAAGAAAGCTTTCAAAAATTAAAGAATAAGTTTATAATTGCCC
>Ga0325400_1003928_pt1 | contig 13631 bp, 13 predicted proteins | sample PopdelMetagenome_2_FD_205662 | JGI IMG/M metagenome (GOLD analysis project Ga0325400, IMG submission 205662) | Populus deltoides microbial communities from Bellville, Georgia, United States - Xylem-PdKOR-R1 | ecosystem: Host-associated > Plants > Phyllosphere > Stem > Wood/Secondary xylem... | reverse complement strand
ATCATTATAAATTTCTTCAGCACATATCTAGTAGTTTAGAAAACCAACCCAACAAGTACGATATGGTAATATATAATATAACGATTGCCTTTCGTGATGTCCGTAACAGTCATGCAAATGAGAAGCCACTACCATGACAATTAAAATATATTCAGTAATATACCAAGCATCTTTTGTTTAGATTAGAGCATATGCGTTGGGCTCTACATCGAATACATAAATGCTCAAATCTGATTTGAAAACGTTCAAGCCTTCAATACAGCAATAGTACAACGTGATGTCAAGCATTGGTAATGGACCAATTTAGAAATAATTTAGTTTCAATGTGAAAAAATCTAATCCAAGATGCCTTTATCCATTAAAAAGAAAAATATATTCGATGGGCACAAACTCGTCTGACAAGGCCATTTTAAAATTGATGCAAGCAAGCACACCATCAACAATGTAAGCATATCAAAAATTGGTGAATTTTTTATTCTTAAGAGAGAAGAAATTTATTTATAAACCATAGCGCAAGGCTATTCAGCTTCTTTTTTTTCACTAAAAAGCAAGGCAATTCAACTTTGCATGTTAACACAACACGAAAAGGTGAGGTACAAACGCTACATGTTTGATATGTCAATATTTTGACTAGAAAGTATCCAACAACATCTTCATATTTATTATTCACAAAATTGCATTACTTTTAGGCAATCCACTCATCAAACTCAGAATTCAGGCTATGTATTTGTTGGAGCTCTGAGAGTGCCGGCAATTGTGTGACATCGTAACTCAGAATGACTAGAAAAGTAACAACATTAACGGGCTGACCTGCCAATCCGTGGATTCCATGCTCATCACATCTGCTCAAGATGATGTTTTCGTTTCCAAACCTTTGCAACTTGCAACATGATGACAAAGTTGAGCGACATTAAAAAGACAAAGCAATTTCCATATATCTGATGTTTAGCTAGTTGCTAACAGTCAAGTACCATTTAGCAATGATGACTTGTGTAACATTTCTACTTGCCTTGGTTTTTTTATCATGATTTCTCTTTACCTATTTTATCTTCCATCAACATTCTTCCTCCTTTAGTGGTATGTGAGTGTGTGCATGAAAAATATATCCACCATGAGGTAAAACTGTGATTGAGATAATTAGAAAATATTATTGACACAAGAAATATTTAGTTTACAGCAGTTTCTGGGTTACATGTATGGAGATGGGGAAGTTTCATTCTATGAACTAACTAATACACAAACAAGGCACTTATTACAAATTAATTTTCTTACCATTGAACCCACAGCTCAGGAAACTCCTGTAGATCTGTTTACGCCACCATTTGTTCAAGCAGTTTCCTCATGTAAGGAAAACTTCACTCTGAGATTCTATTCACCCTGGCCAGGGAAATGATCCCATTCAAAACTGGTTTTAGGAAACTTCATGAAATGGAAAATTAAAACTCATCTATCATGATGAATCAATGAATTTAAAGGTCACCAGCAAGTTAGCATTGCACAAGTTGAACAAGCAAACATGCCTATTTCTGAAAATTCCCATTTTGGATGACTAAAAAAGTGGTGAGATATCTTTACAATCCCTTCTTCAGCACACATCAAGTGGTTGGCTAGACCAACCCACCACATTAGATAATTGCCTGGTAAATATATTGACCCTTCACGATGTCCATAATTACATCATGGACTAGCAGATGAGAAGCCAATACCAAAGCAGTTAAAGCTGGGAGTATGTGCTATAAATGTTAGGAGATTACAGCAGCATTCAGTTCAACACATGGAAAATAGTATGCTAGCTTTCATGGTGAATAGAGCAGCGAGTCGCAGAGTATGAGCCAGGAAACTGCAAGAAACCAAATTATCATGGCACAGTAGCCTCCTCACCTTTTGTCTTACTTATGTGATACAGGTAACCTTGTAAACAATTTATGAAGAGAACAAAGAACCTCTAAAGGAGGTCAATGCCAATTCACTTTCTCAATTCTGAAATTGTTTGGCGAAAGAAATTCAATGGAGATAATAGGTTAATAAATTCTGTCTTCAATTTCAGTAGGGGAACTAGAACTCATTTCACATATATTCAAACTCCTGAGATGAATCTTTTATCTGATCATATAGTACAAACTATAAAGCCATAATTGCCAATATGCAAGTATATCTAGTCAAATAATTAGCACAACAATGAAAATGAAAAGTGTAATGGAACATGATTATAAAGTAAAGTCGATAGGACAAACTGTCATGTAATATGAGGACAGATGTTTCTATGCATTTTGTAATGATATCACGTTCTGCTCTTGAATGGAAATTCTGTTGATATTTGTACCAGTAGCACTGCACTGGTCTAGGTTTTAAATGATTTCAACTGTATTCAAACAGCATTAACTAACCTTGACACTGAAGAGGGGACTGCTATCAGAAACCTGTTGGCCAGCTGTCACTTGAAGCCCATGAACATGCCCAGTAAATGGAGCCTTCACAACATGCTATTAAAATTAAAGAAAATATCATGAAATGTTCTAGCACATCAAATAAATTGATTAAAATTTTTGTGAAATTTACAACAAACCTCCATCTTCATTGCTTCGAGTACTAATATAGGCTGCCCTTCCTCTACCTTTGTTCCATCCGTCACCAGAACCTTGACTACTAAACCAGCCATGGGAGCCACCACAGTTCCTGGAGGGTGCAATGCAGTCTCAAAATTGGTCTTCTGTTGTATTTCATTATCATCAGACAAGTCAAGCTCTAACTTTTGTCTGAAATGATAATGATGTGATCCATGCCATAAATGAATGTGCTTTATTTTGTCCTGCCACCAAGTACCAGGTTTAACATCAATACCACAGGCAAATGCTCTTCCATTTTTGACTGAGGAATGCTGAATTACCAGAGCATGCTAGCTTTTCTTAATAAAAACTGGTAAATGACATTTTATTAAATGAAACAAGAAGCTCATCAGATTCTTCAAGAATAAAAGCATCCCTAAAAAAATCGCACATGGTGGTAGGGAATGCTACAAGGTAGGTTAAGAAAGCTGCAATCAAGAATGCGCATAAATTAATCTACATAGCACTTCAAGGTTTTCATATAGGCACACAATTACCTTTGAATATGCAGATAAACTAACATCCATGCTCACACCATCAGTTTCAACTCTAAAATCTTGGTCGTGCAGGAGTGTTGCCTTGACTTCCAAACCAGGGGAATTGACTTCTTCTGTCTGTGTTTATATGAAACAATAATTGATCATATTTCTGGATACAGAAACAAAACATCTAGACCTTAATTGGAATTCATTACAAACACATAAACACCTCAATAAGATAGTTCCCATCTGACTGATAAGTGATGGAGAAGGTAAAAAATTTGGAGCTGCTTCCATCATATTCATTCTCCCATTCAAGCTCCATGGTACAACTAGCTTGATAATGGGCTCGAAAAGGGGGATGAGAATACCATATTGGGAGTAACCCATTGGTCCCTGCATTTGCAGAAATATATTATGACTTAAGAGGAATCCAAAGGAACAAGTAACATGCAATGGAAAGTTGGAATGGTCCTTCAACCTACCAGGGAGACTGGACTTTATAGCAGAATGCTCCTTCTCACAAAGACATGCAGCTACCAGGGTTGCGCTGAATCTAGCATTATCATATGTTTCCTTTGCACGCGTTAAATTGTTAGGATCAGTAAAGAGGTCATCTTTATAATGTTCAATAAAGTGGGTCTCCACATTGCCACTTTCAAATGCTCTATGGTCAGCAAGTTTTTGAAGAAAAATGATATTAGTTGGCACACCTGCAACCTGACAAGCATCAAGTCCATAATATGAGTACAATGATCTCAAAGTATTATAAAGATAAATAGGTGAATCAAAAAGATAGAAAACAAACTGCATTCCCAAAGAAACCAGAGGGAAGCGGGACCATAATATACATATGGAACTAGTTTCTGTTGACAATCAAAACACTTTATTTATCTTTGTCTCAAAGCATAGGTACAGAATATCCATGGGGTCCTGGCCATGTGGACCATCAATTATCTTTCAAACAAACCATCAGAAATTTTTACTTTGTAACCAAATAATTTAATTTGACTTCATAGCTCATACATGGAACTACTCTTCCAGGTCGATGCCTAGCAGTGTGATTGTAATAATATGCAAAGTTCATAAATGAGAACTGCAGCTAAAACATGATTGCCGCTAGGATGTACCTGAAATTTTGATAAGCAATCCTTCAGTTTGACTAGTGCTGCAGCACGGTTTTCTCCTGAGACAACAAGCTTTGCAATCATTGGATCGTAGTGCATGCTAACAGTATCCCCCTGCTCAACTCCAGTCTCAACCCGAACTGATAATTAAAACACATCCAGTATAAGCCAAAAAAGGGAAATGCAAAAGGCTAAAATAAATCAATAAAAACACGCTGCAACAAAGAAAACCCATTCACTCAAAACTGGTGGTAGACTTAAACCATTACAAGGACACATAGACTGTTCCATCCTCACTGTTGTTAAATATCAAAGAGAGCAGTGGTTGCAAAACAGGAAACCTAATTGAATAGTAGCTTCATAAGGAAACTTTGGCCCGTCAATATTTTGAAAGAAAATCAGCAAAAAGTCAGGGAAAATACCAATCACCAACAACGAAACAAGGATTCATATTCAGCATACATAAGTAACATGATTATTTTGTTGCAATTAGCACCTGTTGGTGAAACTGGAACGGGACGATAATGGTGAAGAACTCCAGTTGCAGGAAGAAATCCTTTTGGAACATTTTCAGCATATATTCGGGCTTCAAAGGCATGCCCTGTCAAGTCATAGTGATCATTATCAGGTAAACTAACAAAGAACTCGTAAGAGTAGAGAAACTCTTCATGCTTAACATGATAAAGATATCATATTAAAAGTGGTCTAAGAAATCTGAAGAACAGAAAGTTTTCCACATGACATCAGATCTTAAAACAAAGGGCAATCCAACAATTTATTTCAACCTTGGTAGACCAAAACTGACACGAAACGTTGAATTTGCACTTCTTTTTTCTTGTTTAGCCTTTTATTTTATCTGTGAAAAATTGGAACACTTTTATTTTTTGCATAAAACAAGAATATTTTATTTGAAGAAAGAAGTGCAGATAGAAGAGGGAGGATAAGACATCTTTTGCAGAAAGAAGAAGAGAAGAGAACAGTTTTAGTCTTATTATACTGAACAAGTGCATGCCACCTCTTACGCTACTACCTGATTTTTTGGAGAGTGGGGACAGAATTATGCTACTGGTCTACTAGTAAATCAAAAGGTGAAAATGTAATTTCACAGCAAAGAGAAATTAACTTTTTACTAGTTGGAATTATGATAGTAAATTTTGACCATTCTATTGCAGTTCCAATCTACTAACCAACAAAAGGAATAGAAGGATGGGCATAGTCAATGCCATGTAGAGAAAAGTGAAAGGAGGTGCAAGTATCATATTTCAGAAGTTGAGTACCAAGCAATATATGAAACCAAGGAGCAGAGCAGGAAAGTAATATAACACAGACATCACACGCATAAATCTTTTCCAGGGGAAAGAATTTACCCAATAAAGGCACCTGTGACTGATTAATAGGTAGTGGTTCTCCATTTGCAACAGATATTTGCCACTCTACAAGATCTTGGCCAACAATCATCTCAGTCACAGGATGCTCAACCTACATAAGAATATCACAGCTCCCTGTCAGATTTATGCTGGGCTTGTGGGACTGGCGGAGAACCATTTATCTAGTTTTGTTTACTTTATCGTTATCTTACTTCTATTTTATTGTTATCTTTGCAAACTTATCATTCTACCTGGGGGATCTCTATGCTAATTAACTAAACTAGATAGATGGTTCTCCATCAGGAACTAAAGCAAGAAGACAGAAAAGAGCAAAACAAGTACCTGAAGGCGGGTGTTCATCTCCATGAAATAGAACTGGCCTGAGACAGTGTCAACTATAAACTCCACAGTGCCAGCATTGTGGTAACCAACTGCCTTTTAATATGCAAGAGGGACTATACATTAGCAAATATAATGAATAAAGTTAAAGAACAATGACTGCAGTTAAAAGGGACGTGAAATGTTAGAGCTAAATAAGAGAGCTCGTTAGTTAGCACAACCATGATGGTCTCAAGTTCCAAAATTAATAGCACAATTATGCAAGACAAAGGGTAGATTCCTTAAAAATAGTGGCCTACATATTGCAAGCAAACAAAATTCAGAACTTCCTAAAACTCCATTTTCCATTGTAAGGCACTGGGATGTAGGATCACGGACAAAGGAGAAAATAACTTGTATAGTCTTAATAGACATGTGAATAAGCTCAATAACTATAATATGGTAGATTTTGGACACAAAAGGGTAGTCAATAATTTTCCAACTTTATAACCACCAATTCGAGTAGAAAACATATGCCCATAGGGATTCAATGATCTCATGAAGGAAGATAGAACAAAACAAGTTTCTAGTAAACAAACATGACTCCAAGGGATCCCATTTGGCGTGGGAAACTGTTGTCGGGAGAAGGATCCTATCAATTTGTAATTTGGCTATTACAACATGATCAAAAGATTTCAAATCAAAACATTCTTTGTTTGTACTCCAAAAAAAATCATTGAACTACTTAAACCATCAAAAGAAGTAAAAGCAGGTGCATTTGATTTGCATGGTAAGGCCCATCAAAAAAATATTTTAAGGCTTCAAAAAGTCCGTCCATAACATGAAACACTGTATGTTATGTATAGCATATTAAATCACAAGCTCAGGCTAGAATTCAACCCAAATGGTGCACGCCAAACATGGAAATTACTTGCCTAAGAATTTATAGTTTACTGAAAATATTGACAATGTTCAGCGAGTTCAATTGACAGGACATTACCTTGGCTGCAGATACAGCAGCCTGGCCCAAGTGGGAGCGGAAGTCGTTCATGACATTTGGCTGCATCAACCGATTTTCTATTACATTTTCTAGAATCTACAACAAGAAACCTGATTGAAAACTATAGAAACTGAACATTACAGCTGGAGCTTCTTCAATTATCTTCTGATGTCTTCTCTGTACGCTGCAGTCCCTTTCATATAAATGTAGTACATTGCCATGTTTGTCCCCAAATATCTATGAATTTGAGAAAAAAGATCTTACAAAAAATTCAATTACAAATGATTTATTTCATTACATGGACAAGTACGTGACATAATTTGAAATTGAAATATAAGAATTCAAGAACATGTAAGGAAAAAATTGAGACATAATTTTGTAAATATAAGAACTAGGAAAGAATGCTGAAAGATTATTACATCCAATAGCCCATACCTGAACTTCTATGTGTCTTGGCTTTGTGATATATTTCTCTAGCAGAATTGTGTTTATACCAAATGAAGCAGCTGCTTCACGTTGTGCTCCCAAAAAAGAGTCGACAAATTCATTTGTACTTTGAACTATCCTCATACCCTATAATCTGCACATTGTGAGAGCCTCATCCGAAAAAATAAATAAAAATCCAACATAATAAGACAAATCATGCGTATACCTTTCTTACATTTGAATGAATTTCATGTTTCTTTTCACAAGAAAAGAACTCGAACATTTTAATTTTCATTCATCAAATGAGAGTTAACGCCGAGCATGTGCTGGACTACTGATGCATATTCCAATCAGAACTTGGTGAGTTACCATACATCCATATCTCATATATTGATGTCTTGTATACATGCATCGTCAATTATATTAAGCAACTCAGATTCCTAATGTTACAGGGTAGCAATTAAAAGAATAAAATTGGCACACCTTTCCACCACCTCCATGCGTCGGCTTTATTAAGATAGGGTATCCAATCTTATCTGCTTCTGACTTCATAAGTTCAATATCTTGTTCACTGCCATGATAACCTGGCACAAGCGGCACCCCTGCTGCACCCATTATCCTCTTTGATGCACTGTTGAAATTAAAACACTGATAAAAAAATTTACAGAATTTTCTGAATAATCGAAAGCATAATATTAGCTTATATTGAGAAAATGAAGGGCCAACACACTCAAACATGCATGTACAGATTGAGAGGTCATAAAACACAGTATAGAAAGCATTCATTCAAAGCCACATTCATGCTTTGGAGAACAAAAAGTAAACATGAAATTAATTAAAAAACAGAGGTCTTATCATACCTTTTATCACCCATGTCCCGGATTGCCGATGCTGGTGGTCCGACAAAAGTCAGACCTTTGTCTTCACATAGTGTAGCGAAATCAGAACTCTCGGATAAGAAACCATAACCCGGGTGAATAGCCTGATATTCAAAAGTAGATATCCACTTTGAAAAACAAGTCCTTGCATTTTCTTAAAAAAAGAAAAAAAATCATCTACCTCACTGTATAACACACACAAAAAAGGAAATTATATGTTTAGGATAACTTTTCTCTCTTTTAATGAATGTGATCAGGGTTACTAGAAGCATTGTAAACTCAAAATAATAAGCTATTCTACTATCTTCCAAAATACAAAGTGCAAAAGGCCAACTCTTATGCACAGTGACCAGCCATGGCCCAAGAGCTTAAAACTTTAAAGGTAAAACAAAAAAAATGATTTCAAAAAGCTCACTTTGCTAACACCATGTAAAGAGAAAAAATAAAAGTAGGAATTAACAAACGCTTCAATTTCTAAATGGAAATTATACACAAATAATAACCAAAAGAAAAGGGCTTAAGCAGTCAAACATTTATGATGGTCAACACTAAAGACTACACGGTGAAATCACCTCATGGAAGTATTGACACAGCAATTGCAAGTCATAAATAATTACCGAAAGTCCTTTGAAATTTGAGATTGAAAAAAGAAGGAGTAATTCATATCGTAGTAAACTTAATTATAAGCACGATTTTAAGTAAAATTCATATAACGTTCACTAATTTCTCAGAAACCAAAACGCAGCGTTTGGATACTAACCTGTGCACCAGTACGAATCGCGGCCTCGACAATCGCCGAGCCATTCAAATAACTCAACCGAGCCGGAGGCGGACCGATATGGACAGCCTCGTCAGCCGATTTCACGTGGAGCGAGTCTCTATCCGCGTCACTGTACACCGCGACGGTTCGAATCCCTAGGCGTTTCGCGGTCCGCATGATCCTGCAAGCTATTTCGCCTCTGTTTGCAATCAATATTTTCTCTATGCGCGATGTAGTTTTGGTGTCATGAGAGGAAGATTCGAGGGAGAAGAGTCGTTTTTGGATAAGGAAATGTCTGTTGTCGTGGAGTTTTCGACGGAGGATGGTTGCCATTGACGCCATGGTTAAAATTTCTCGTGGAGATGATGATTGATTGAGGGAAGTAGATTGGTAACGTTAAAGAAAATGGCAGTAAGTGGAGGGAGTGTCTTTTTGGTCATTAAAAATACGATAAAGGGGCAGTTTTGGAAAGAGAAGTGTCTGGTATAGTGAGATGGGATATGGATCAGATGCGGTGCTTAGCTGGGAAAGTGTAACCTTATCTTGATTGATGATCTTGATCGGGGTCGATGCATGTTTTATGTTATAAAGCATTGTTTGGGAGTGAGATAAAAACTATTTTTTAAAGTATTGTTTATTTTAAAATATATTAAAATAATATTTTTTTATTTTTAATATTATTATATTAAAATAATAAAAATTATTAATTTAAAATTCTTAAAAAATTCAAAAAATTTAAAATCATGGTTGCACGGCAGTGTGAATATATATCCCAGAGCAAATAAACAATCATTTTGCATTTCTCCTCTTTTCAAGTTTTAGCTGTCTTTTATAAATAAATCAACGTGTGATTAATTTTTTTTTATTATTATTTTTGTAAAAACCAGTTCAGGATGTCATTTAAAAAATTAAGGTTAAATGAATTATCAGCAAAACTCCAAAAACTAAACATTTTGAATCAAAAGCAGGCACAATCCATATAAACCAATTGAAAAATTATGGTGGCTCGCCAAGCCTTGGGTTGGTGATCATGAATTAGCCTTGCCTTGTGTTTTATCATGTCAAGACTTGGTGATGGATGAAGTAAACCGACGGTCCAATCTTGGGCCCAGTCCTACATCCATAGTCAAGGCATTTGGTTTGGACTTTAAAGTGGGTATTAAGTCTAGGCCCAGTCCTACATCCATAGTCAAGGCATTTGGTTTGGACTTTAAAGTGGGTATTAAGTCTAGGCCCGTCAAACGTTGTTTTTTTTTTATTAAAAAAAAAAAAAACAACAACCTCGTTGAAGTCTGCTTTATTCATATTGATTCCAAATCATGTTATTAATTAATATTTTTCATGAAATGATGCAATGGTATTTTCCATAGCCGATTAACCATATTTATCAAATTTTGACTCCGAAATAATTCATTGTTTTATATGAATATGTATGGTATTAACGCATAAACAATGATTATTCAGTAGTTCATTTGTACCTTTTCTTTTTTAAGAAAATGAAAAGTTGAAGTAAATAGAATAGGAGAACAAGCCATACATGGAGGCCTGATTGGTTTTCCACCTGTTCATTTGGTATTGTAATTTAACTATTTTTTTAAAAAAAATTATTTTTTATATTTTTTTTAATTGTTCTTGTATTAAAATAATTTTTTTAAAAAAATATTTTTGAAGGGGGTGTCCAGGACTCCAGCCCCAACCACACAGAAATCAGGCCTAAACACCCAGGCAACGAATCCCTATAAATAACAAAAATAAAATCCAATTTTTTCGGTTTGTTCCCTAAAAGTCACTAATTCGAGTCCCACAAATCTCAAGACCACTGAAGGCTTACATGGTCATTAACTTTAGGGCCCGTGAGATTAGTCGAGATACGTGTAAGCTAACCCGGACATCCACGTTAATAAAATAAAAATTCCAAACTTTCTTTTTTCTCATCGAGAATGAAGTGACATCCAATCTAACCCGTAACCAGCCAATTGGGCAAAATTCACCAAAAACTAATATAGATTCGGTCGATGTGGGTTGAGAAATATTACTGGCTGGCTCAATGAACATTGGTCGGCATGCATGAACACAACCATGCACGTTGGCTCTGGATGAATAATTACGAGTGCCCATCATGGCGATCATCCATCCATGCACAAAATGTCAAACAATACAAAACACGATAATTGCCTACCCCATGTAACATATATAATGCCCATGTAGATTCTTGTATGCTTCTATGATCCATCACGCATAAAAACAAGTCAAAGAGTTGTTAAGAAGCGGCATGGTGCATGGCCACCTTTTCAACATGCATGCCGTCGAGAAATGCAGCTCGTGTAGAGGCATACGTACGCACGGTGTGTTCTAAGATAAGCACATGGCACGTTGGAAACCATTCATGATAGTTGGGGAGGGGGCAACGGGGTGCTTCTCCACAGTTATTTGCTCTTTACCAAACAAAATCATGGTAATTATAGCAGGTTAATTTGCTTTTCAGGGTTTTCAATAAAATGGGTGCGTGCAGTGGTTGCTGCTCCGTGGCAGCTGAGATCAAAATCTGTATTCAGCCTGATGGCCCCTCCAGTATAGGCCTATTATCTCTTTTTACATTTAATATTTGGAAAGATATTCCAAAGTAACGGAGAATGAGATTATGGGCGAGGGAATGCACGAGTGACAGCATTTTGTAGAGGGATTTGTCTGCTAATTTTTTGGATTTCGAGTCTCCTAGAAGCTCCAAGAACAAAGTGTTCCTATTTGCCTTTCCTGCATTCATTCAGAACTATGATTTCTTCTTTTCCAATTTCTGCAGGGAGGAAGAAAGTGTCGAGGTAAAGAGAGCTGCCAAAGCAGTGGGGTTCAGGGCGGGTCACTGGGCCTCCAGTTTGAATCAAATAGCATGTGAACATACCAAGATATTAGCAATAAAAAAACAATTGCAGTTCTTTATTTCGAGAATTTGGAACCATCAAGGGGAGGAGAAGTTTATATAACCCGACCAGGAAGAAGGGTACAAATCTTGATTGAGTATTATAAAAGTGTAGTAGTTGTTGTTTTTTTAAGTATTTTTTATTTGTAAATATATTAAAATAATTTTTTAAAAAAAAATTATTTTTGATATAGTATATCAAAATAATCTAAAAACACCAAAAAATATTAATTTAAAGTAAAAAAATATATATTTTTTAAAAATATATTTTTAAAACACAAAAATACCCAAAAAAAAAAAAACAGGAACCGAGATTAAAAAAACAGCATGGGGGAAGTTGATGTTAGTTTGTATGTCAGCACTAATTCGAGGGAGAGCTAAAAATGTTTTAAAGTAAAAAAATATACAAGTTTTTTTTTTAATATTGTCATTAAACTTATAAATATATATTTTTTTCATCAAGATAAACTTTTCTATTGATTCATCTTTTATTTATGTTAGTCATCAACATAATGTTTTAAACTTTCTATATTTTTTATAAAAAAAATTATAATTGTTAAAGTAAGTTAATAAACAATCTCAAAATAATATGTTTATATTTTGTGTAATTAATAGCTAAAAAAATCATAAATATTATAAAATTATATTTAAAATCTATTTAATAAAAAATCAATCTCAATTGTATTTTCATGAACAATTTATTATTAGTATTATTATTTTAAAATTATTAAAATTCAAATAAAAACTTACAATAATATTTAAAATCTATGTTAAAATTGAAGAGTATGTAGATTTAATAGAAAACATTTCGAGTGTCAAAAAAAAATAAAAAAAATTTTGAAATGTTAAAAAAATCAAATAAGAAAAAACAAGAATGGATCAGGCTCAGCACCTGACCCACCAGTAACAAGCCAGGTGCGCGCTCAACCCAACTTTATTTTTTTTCTTATAATATTTTAAAAAAAAATATGACGGACAAGTTGTTTATCATAAATCATCAAATATATACGCCCCAGCAGGAATTAAACCCATAACCTCAACTAATTTTTATTTTTTCATTAATAATTTATTTATTTATTTTAATTTTTGTATGCACTTCATCATGGACGTTTTAGTTTGAATTTGGTTGATTATTATTTATTTTTTTCAAACATAAGAAATTTCATCGATATTCATGAAGAAAAAAATCCACTCGCTCTCCATTAAAGAAGACTCCTCGTTGTCGTTTTTAAACTTCCCCTCCGTGCAGCTAATTGAACATGGCTAATGATTCAGTACCGAAGGTAATCGTAAATTCTATGGAAAAGTCAACAATAGTGTTTTCTTTTTCTTTTTCTTTTTCTTTTTCTTTTTCCTTTTCCACGCGGAAAAGCCAATGATAGTTAGCTTCTACGGTAGAGGCAAAACCAACATCAATGATATGCAAGGGACCAGGTAAAGTCTTAGAAGTCACCTTAGCTATTCTGGCCCCTCTCCCTCTCAACGATTGCTACATTTCCCTTTCTTATTTATTTTCCATCATTGTTCTCCATCAATTGAAAAGCTTTGGCCCTTTTCACCTTATTTTTTAAAAAAAAATCTTGCTCCAATTTTGTTTTCTAACTAAGGAATTTCATGTATTTTGTAGAATGGTATAAGATGCTTTTTAAAATTATTTTTTATTTAAAAATATATTAAAATAATTTTATTTTAATTTTTTTTTATTTTTAATATCAGCATATCAAAATTATCTAAAAATATTAAAAATATATAT
>Ga0325400_1003925_pt1 | contig 13638 bp, 14 predicted proteins | sample PopdelMetagenome_2_FD_205662 | JGI IMG/M metagenome (GOLD analysis project Ga0325400, IMG submission 205662) | Populus deltoides microbial communities from Bellville, Georgia, United States - Xylem-PdKOR-R1 | ecosystem: Host-associated > Plants > Phyllosphere > Stem > Wood/Secondary xylem... | reverse complement strand
GGTGATCTTGTCAAATATGGGATAAAACTAGAATAGATGTAGCTAACGCCCCTTATATTGAAGAACATATTTATAGCCGGAGCCGGAAAAGCTTAGATCTTAGCCTAAATTGAGGCTTTAAACGATAATGATACTTGACAGCCGGTGGCATGGACAAAAAACTTCTTGCAATGTTGTGGTAATTTGTTTACTTCGCTCGATGAGAAGCATGGGATTTTGGTCCTCGACGATATCATGAAATTCGCTCTCCGTGGAAAAGTTTGTGGATTCTGAAACTAAGCTGCTTTCAGCTCCTTCAGTTCATGGTGGCTCAAATCTTCCGAGAAAAGAATGCCGTCAGGGGAAAGAAGGCGTTGGAGGGCGAGAAAAAATCGACCCTGGAAAACAAGGAAAAAGAAAAAAGATTCTTTTCAAATCAGTCAAGGATGAATCTTTCCAGCATAGTTGCTAGAGATGCCAGTCTTTACCCATTGAAATCCTACAAGTGCAAACCAGTAGCCTGGTAGACCGTATCCTCTGCTGCTCACAAGCTGGTGAAAACAAGAAACCGAGATTAATGCATGCAAAAAGGGCTTTCGACAATTAGGAGATGAAGAAACGGGTCTCTACCAACAGCAATAGTGCACCCGTAAAAAAGCATCCACTCATTGCCAAGCTAATAAATTTAAGATCCCGTCCAGCCTGCATAAAGGTACTGATATTATGATGCCAGAATACAAAATAAGGAACACCTCATACATGCCAGCTTCATATTCAAACAAACTCCACGGTATTAAGCGTAATGCCACAATGACATGGACAGACTTGACCATCATCATAGAAACAGACTTGGATCTTGTTTTATCAATCCATGATCCAAAAGACAGACATAAAGCATGCTGGACAAGCATATAGGAAATTGTTTAGGAAGTCAAAATTATTCAAATTGAAGTATAAGCAAACATACCAGCAATGTTCCCTCAAGGCTAAGAATGCAGGGAGTCACAGCTAACGCAAGAAAGTATGGTATGAGCACTTTGTGCATCTGCATGGACATATGATTGGCATACAAAGAAGCGTCAGAAGCTGAAACCTAAACAACCATTACGAAGGTGCTTCATGTTCATGGTGTATGAGCAATTTAATATATCACTTCCTTTTCCTTTAGCTCATGGTTTGCAGGCGAAAACAAAAACCAACAATGTGAGCCACTGACAGATGCAATAATCTATCCAAGATATATTGCTACAGTTGAACTATGTTTATGTTAATATAGATCTGAAACCATGGACCATTTCAAAATCCAAATGGTATCTAATCCCATGGATGGAATGAGTAGGGTGAATACTTAAATGGAGCTCAGGGGATAAAAGTACTGATATTTCAGCGTAGAAGCAGTTTCACAATCCCAGTGAAGTGCATATGATTAGGTGCAAAGCTTGCAGATCTTAGATAATAACTGAAAGGACTCATGGAATTCCTTCCTTGCCCATGAATCATGATACATATAACTCATGGATAAATTGCATGTGAAATTACTGCAAACAAGAACTAACCTCCTGTATGATCTTCTGATCATGTGTGAAGATGCTGGGGAAAAACCAAGGAACAGATGTTCCAATGATCCCTAATGCCAATCCAAGGATTGTTCCAATGATCGCCAGTGATTTCAGCATGGTTCGAGCCTGTCAGATGTCATAAACCTTGAACATATTCTAAGAAACCAAAAACCTATATAGATTCTTTGACGTAAGTTATCTGCATAATCCATCCCATCTGTCTAAACTGGGGGAGCAAGGTTGTGTTTCTGCATATTTTGTATATGCAAAAACAACAAGAAACTCTTTGCATGCCTTGAATTAGACCAGCAAGTGATAGAATCAACACATGTAAGTAGTAGGTTTAGCATCAATGAATAGCTAGTATAACTACCCTTTCCAAACTTCGATTGACCCCGTACATCAACTCAGGCATAAATGATTGTGCAGCTTGAGAAAGAGGCTCGCCCCAAACTGTGCACATGAAGAATGCTTGAATCATGACCTACAGCAAATCACGAACATCAATTTTCAAGATACTTACTGTAAGCTCCAAAAAAATATGAGAGTTAGCATAAGAAACCTGATGAGCGGCCAAGGTGAGGGTGTCCATAGATGTAACAAAATATACGATCAGGGAAAAGAAAGCCACCTAAAAAATAGAACAGTCAAATGCATAACAATAATCACAAGCACACAGCTAATGCTATAGAATCGAGTAAGCACATCATAAACCTTTGAAATCATCATAATAAACGCTGGAGCAGCAAGCCTAAATACAATCATGAGGTCATCAGTTGATGGAACAGATATTGCATATGCATTGTATCCTTTCTTGTTCAGTGAATCAATCATCATAAAAGCTGCAACAATCTGAAATGTGAACACGTCAGTGGAAATGCAACAAGCAGTGAAGTGCTTAAATATCGTACATGGGACGGAATCAATGAATATAGATTAATAGCAGAACGTTTATCAGCATACTTGTGATGCCATTGTAGCCCATGCTGCGCCTGCGATACCATATCCAAGAAATCTGCACAGGACTATATCACCAATGCCATTTACAGCACTAGCAACTGCCAACGCTTTTAATGGTCCCCATGAATCTTTCATTCCAAGGCTGAGAAACAGAAGAACTATTCTTAAAGGAAATTATAACCGAGCCAGAATAATTAATGAATAAATGAAATACCTAGCAAATCCATACAAACACCACAAATTCAACGACACTATAATGATCCTTATATATTGCATTGGGACTGGAGAAAAACTGTCATATAATGACCAAATTAAGCAGCTGCTAACACATTCAGTAGATAATGGATGGAAGAAATGTAGTGTATTTCCACCTTGCACTTTGAGCAACCCATCCAATAAGAATTGCAGGCCATGCTAAACCTCGAATCTACAAACAGAAAACAAAAAAATCAGCTATCAACATGTCATTTAAACAAAAAGCATGATAGAAATTCAACTGTAGGAAATAATTTTCTTACATGTCCAATTCTATCCAACTGCCAATAGTTTATCATAAAATATCGACCTTTCAGGTTTCATTAAAGTACAAATCAAGCTTTCATATAATATACTTGAACAGCACAGAATATATGGGAAAGTGCAGTCTGGAGCTGCCTTAAAGATTTGAGGAAGGTTCGGTAAACATAATAATTATACTTCCCGATGATGAATAACAAAGTAGCCATAATCAATGGAGCTTGAAAAGCCTTCCGCAATAAATACTCTCTCTTGGTTTTGTGCTTCACCAATAACACAAAGAAAATACATATTCATCACACAAAGTATAGGAAAACTAGCGACTATTTAGATCAAGTAACATATTAATTTATGGGAAAAGAGAATGCACCTGAACGTATGTGTTAGCTGCAGGAATTATATCTAAATTATTTGACCCTGCGAATGCTGAAAAGAAGATGATAGCAAGTTTGTCAGTCGCAGGTTGACCTCTGTAGATTCATGTGACCAATTATTGGTTGATACTATACACTATGACAGGCCAACCTGATATAATAAGGCACTGCATCTGCCAATATATGAAAAAACCACAAAATTGCAGCGGTCTCAGTTACCTTTTAGTGCTGATGGGCCAAAGAATTTTGTGAACAAAAACATCAGAGAACCACAAGTCAACCCAATAAAGAGCAACATAGATAGTTGATGCTGCACTTCATTTTTGTCCTGCGCCAATGTTTGAATTTATTGAAAAACACTAAGAAGTATGAATGGCCAATATGTAAACTAGAAGTATAAGGAGCTACTCGCATTCCACGGAATAATTGAGCTAATAAACCATATATCGGCCATTATTAACCCCATTGGTTCTTATTACTATTTCATGTAGGATAAATTTTGAAAGTTTTTGTGTATGTTTATAAACATTTGGGGACTAATTTGCCACAAAAGAACAGCCCTATTAGTGAGATTAGAACACTGCTTTACTTAATTTCACATACAACATTATGCATTTGAACAGTAAAAAGAAACTAACCTGTTTAGCAAGGGAAGTGGCAACCATATTCGAAGTAGCAATTGAAAGGAACATGAATATGTAACTCATACCATCACACATAACTGTCCCAGGACCTGCACATCCCAAAATTCACAGTCAAAACCTAACTAACCTGGATTCAAAATCCTCCATTAATAAAGTTTCGAGGAAGTACCTAAAGCAGCTAGCTCAATAGAGCTTCCTTGACCAATAACTGAAGTGTCAATGAGACTCATCAATGGCCCACATATCCAAAGCCCAGTAGCAGGTCCTGTGAACATCACAATCTCCTTCATTTGCTCCCACATACTCTGATTCTCCAGTCCCTCTCTATTCACCTCTATTCCTGTTTCTTCTATAAATTCTGAAATTGAATCAGTACTACTTTCATTTTCAGTCACAGAACTGTTAGCGGATTCATGGGCAGGGCTATTGCATGGTGCAAGAAGTCTACTTCTTGGTTTAATAACGAGTAGAATTGGATGCGAAAGAGAGCTGTGTGAGTTAGGTGAAACTAAAGATAGAGGTCGTTTCTTGAAAGAGATTAAAGACTGAGAAAGAAATCTAGGATGGTTATGGTTTTGAAGAGTATGAGAACAGTGAAGCAGAGTACGGGCTTGCATTTTTTCAGCAAGAAAGTTGAGTGAAAAAAAGAAAAGAAAGAAGAACAATGACCAAAGAGAAACAGGAAGAGGGAGAAGTAGTTAGAGGTTAGACTTTAGGAGAAGAAACAGCCGTTGAGGAGAACAAGACTGGTTTGGAGATAATTTCAGGCAGTGTTGGAAGAGCTTTCAAGGCCACAAGAAGGACTTCTGGACTTGGCGGCTTAGAATTTTCATGGCCCAATAGTGGCCACCAACCATGAACAAACAAATGGCAATCCTTTTTGTTTTCTCGTTGATCTCCAACAGAAAGGGTATTTTTAGACTGATGAGAGAGTAACATCTGAATAAGGTCCAGTTTTCATTTGTTGCCAGTGCCTAATTGCGGATCAAAAACACGCACGTTCCTTCTCTTTTTACTTTGAATTTAGGTGTGGTTATCTTTAATTTTTTTTTTATTAAAATAGCTTTTAGGACAAATTTACTTTTATGTTTTTCCAGCAAACATGTTCCACTATTTTCTTCTCCAGTAACCGATCACTACTTAAAATATACTTCATTATGTCTAACATGATTCATAAGAATGCTCTTAACTTCAAATACTGCGTAATTAGTCCACAAAAGGAACTTCCTTGTTGAATACACAGTATGCAATTAATTATTAATCAATGGGCATTCGCCATCAGCTGTCAGGAATATGTCACAGCTCAGATCAGTGCATCAGCCGTGTATTTGTAGCCTAACTGTGACTTCTTCAAAGAAGAACGGCAGCGACATGATCCTTCACAAGCGATGGGGTACCTTTACAGTTCATGTCATAGATGGAAACACCTAAGATTCTGTTGTTGTTCTTCTGAAACTAAGCTTCTTTCAACTTCTCCAAGTTGTACCTGCTCAAGTCTTCAGAATTAAGTATGCCATCAGGAGACAAAAGACGTTGTAGATTAAGGAAAACGGAGCCTGGAAAATTAGATTTGTGCGTTCAGATGAGTTGAAATAAAAATTGTTTGAATGCACAGTTGTAGGTCAGTGGGAGATTGTAGTCTTCTTACCCATTGAAATCCTGCGAGTGCATACCAGCAGCCCGGGAAACTATACCCTCCATTTCTTGCAAGCTAACAAGAAAAGAAAAGATAACATTCATCAGTGATTCATGGAAAATCCAAAGAATTTTCTGGATAGGTGCTAGTGGACCAAGGAATAGAACTCTACCATTAATAAAATCAACACCAAGGCAAAGCATCCGCATGTTGACAAGCTGATAAATTTAAGATCTCGTCCAGCCTGCAAATAAACATAATCTCGAGACCATGATGCAATGTTGGATATGGCTTTGTCCAAATTTTTGTGTCGAGCAAGAATCAACCAATAAAACCAGCTTCACTAATTCTTGGTCCGAAAAACAACCATGAGATGCACGTTCATCAAGAAACCCAAGGGGGAAGATCCATAGTGAAATTGAAGTCAAACCAAGCATACCAGCAATGCCCTTCAAGGCTATGAGTGCTGGGTGTCACATATAACGCTATACAGTAAGGTATCAGAACCTTGTGCATCTGCAAAGACACAAAATAAGATATCCAGAAACATAGCATGATTGAAAATGGTTTTTCCATCCACAAGTTTTTTGCAATTCCTGATATCCATTTCATGATTGGTTTGTAGAAGATGCTTGATACTCACAGCAAACAAACACAAAAAAAAAAAGAGCTTTCCAATGACTAATAATATGAACTTCTATCAAGATGCTTGGTTGAGGATAAATTAAAGCTAGTTTGATTTAAAGTGTTTTAGCTATCTATCAGTTCTCAATACCACTTACAAGTTAGAAATACCAGACTGAAACACGTAAGTTTCATTGAACTGCTGATTGCATCGCTTGACATGGAGCAGAAAACTTTTAATGTTATTGACAGAAATTCGATGTTTCAGAGCAAGAGGCAGTGGTCAGTAGTCACAATCCCACTTGTGCAAATCTGTGATTAGCTAATTGGTAAAATTATTGACCGTAAACAACGCATAGGTGCTTGCAGGGCTCACAAATTTGACGACATAGCAGGAAAGAAACAAAGTTTAACTAACCTACTACACGATCGTCTGGTCGGGTGTGAAGATATTGGGAAACAACCAAGGCATAGATGTTCCACCTATCCCTAGTACCAAGCCAAGTGTGGCTATCACAAGTGAACTTAACAGCATCCATTTCTGTTTAATATGATAGACTTTTCAGAACACCTAGAATAAACAAAACAAAGCAGCATATGTTGAGGTGAAATTACCAACCTCGTATCACCCAAAAGTTGCACAGGCTATCCTTTGACAAATCTCTATTGATTCCGTCTATCAGTTCAGAATTCTGCCTTTTAGAATAGAGGTTGACCCTTACTGTACACATGTAATGTGTTCAAATAAAAAAACCTGATTGAGCTGATGAAAAACCTAGATTGAAGAAAAAATAAATGAAAAAAACTCGGTTGATCCAATAAAAAACTCAAGTTAATCCATTGACCAGTTTAAGACCTGGCCTTCACCCTGTTGATATTTTTTTTAATCAAAATATCATCATTTTGATCATTTAAAATAAATAAATAAAAATCAATCCTCTTGATTCTGATCCGGAACACAAGGCTTGGCTTGGTCAACTATCAAATCCTGCTTTGATCTACTAGTTTAGATAACTCGTCTTGGGTTGACCTGACCCATAAGCCACCAGGTTTTAAACGATTTCTTCTCGACTCCGGTAAAGACATGAATACCAGTCTTGAGTTATAAAATTTGACACTAATATTATTTTTTCAAAACCAAAACGAACTAAGTTTTACTTGCCACTAAGTTACATTCTAATTATTGAGCACCTCAGCAATATTGTTTAGCTGCTTTTCTTTTCCAAATCGATTTGATATTTAGATACTCTTTTCATCAAAATAGTTTAAAAAATCTCAAGAAAGAAACGATACAAGTTGGTTTCTCACGTAAATTACATCTTGATAACGTGTTATTACCTAAGTAAATTTTACCATTCAATTTTACAATCCGATTTTAAACATCATCTATTCGTAATTTTACATTTGAAAGAATTGTAATTTCAACAACTTTCTAGAGACCATATTGATATCTAGAGACCTGTTTCTCTCATGCACTATGCTAAGTAACTTTCACCTTCTCCATTTTATAGCGGCTCAAGTCCTCAGAGAAAAGTATGCCATCAGGAGAAAGAAGTCGCCGAAGAGAGAGGAAAAATCGAGCCTGAAAAAACAAAATTTGTGTTGAAACGTTTTCAAAACACGAGTTGTCAAATTATACAAGTGCTGTCCTGCTAAGATTGTTATTCTTACCCATTGAAATCCTACAAGTGCATACCAACAGCCAGGCAAACCATATCCTCTTCTACTGAAAAGCTGGAAATGAGAAAAATAAGTGAAAACTAGTGGTTCGTGGGAAACAAAGAGAAAACACCAGGAGACCAAGTTGTAGAATTCTACCATCAGTACAATAGAACCCAAAGAAAAGCATCCAGTCATTGAAAAGCTAAGGAATCTAAGATCCCGTCCAGCCTGCAAAAACACACTTGATAAAGCAACTTGGACCAAGTTAAAGAGTATTTGTTAAATTATTGGCGATTTTGTTGTTATATTTGCATATATCAATCACTTTTCCCCCAGTCAGAAAATATTATATACTGCAAGAAGCAGTTTTACAAACAAATTAGACGCAGTCCCTTGACTTTCTGGCCACACAAAGGTTCCTGACATGTCAGTGAAGGGGCCAAGAGGCACTTGGTTGAGACTTCTGGAGGAGAATCTGGCACCTAGAGAAGTGGAAAAAACTTGCAATCACAACAACAGTTTCTATAGTCATTTAATTGGTTAACCACTTGATTAGATGTGGTATATGGAGATTGTATTTCTGAAACTATGCTGCATCTATCAAAGGTAAAATGTTAATCCGCATGTCTGAGACTCAACTTCCATTGTGAGTGAGCAAACTCCATAAAAATTTCACTTACATTTCAATAAAAAAAAACAAGCATGGACTCACAAGAGAGTTAAGGAGAGCATTCAAATTAAAGCAAAACTGAACTTACCAACAGTGTCCCCTCGAGGCAATGAATGCTAGGTGTCACAGCAATTGCCATAAAGAATGGTAACAGCACTTTGTACATCTGCATGGATGCAAGACTGAAACATTTAAAATGGTCTCTGAATTTATGGATTGGCTCATGTAACACAAAGCTCAAAACTTAAAAGAGTAAAAATAAACAAATAAACAAAGAGAAAGATCTAACACAAATAATTAGTTGACAGAATCCCACTTAGGTTCGGTTACATGTGGTTCCATGCAATGGTATAAAGGTTAAAATCAGCACTAGAGAAGGAAACCGCTCAAGATTCCTCCATTGCTTCTGATATCTAGGCAACACAAATAATTCCTGATAAAAATAATGGAAAAAGGAAATAGAAGTAAAAAAGTAAGAACTAACCTCTTGTATGACCTTCTGATCACGTGTAAAGATATTTGGGAACAACCAAGGAGCAAATGTACCAATGGTCCCTAGAAGCAATCCCATTGTAGCCCCAATTGTGACAAGTGATTTTAGCAGCCTTCGAGCCTGTTTCATATGATAGACCGTTCAGAAGACCTTGGACAAAAAAGAAAAACTGTAGAGATACTGCAACTACAAAATTTACAACACGTGGTTGTTCCATAATGATAAGAGGGGGAAGGGAAGTTCCATGCTCATCACAATGTAAGAAAACTAACTGGATTTCAGAGAAAGTGGTTGCAAGTGCTGAAAATACAAAGGCTGAAGAACACACCTTTTCCAAACTTCGATTTACACCATATATCAACTCAGGCATAAATGATTGTGCAGTTTGTGAGAGAGGCTCACCCAATACTGTACACATACCCATTATTTGAAGCATGACCTGGAGTAAATTGTAAATTCTCAGGTTCATCAGTTTTAAATTGATATAAAGCTAAAGCAAAGAGGAAAGTAACTGAAACTGCAACTATGACTATGTCTACCTGATGAGCAGCCACGGAATGTGTGCCCATAGATGTCGCAAAATATATCATGAGAGAATAGAAAGCCACCTAAACGATCAAAAGTATCAGATACTTTCAAGTTATAAGATAGGACCACATATATAAAATTGAATAATGGGCAACCTTTGATATCATTGTCACAAACACTGGTGCAGCAAGCCCAATTACTGTCAGGATTTCATCAGGTGTTGGAACAGAGATGGAAAATGCATTGTATCCTTTTTTGTTCAAAGCTTCTATCATCATATAAGCTGCAATAACCTAGAGCTTATTGGGGTAAGAGGAAAACAAAAGAGAAAGGAATTGCACATTTTTTTTGGATACATTTCAAATGGCTCGGTGCAAATATAAGATGATGAAATTTAATTCTACACAAGGAATAGTCAGCATACCTGTGACACCATTGTGGCCCATGCGGCACCAGCAATTCCATAGCCTAAAAAGCTGCAGAGGACTACATCACCAACACCATTTACAACACTAGAAACCGCCAAAGCCTTCAGAGGCCCCCACGAATCTTTCATGCCAAGACTGGAAACAGAAAAGGGAACATTTACAAGCACAAAACTAGCCAAGCCAAAACTGTTAAGAGTTTCATGAAATATCGAACTAGGAACTCAATGTCAGAGTCTCAAGGGCAATAAATCAAGTTAAGACAAGGATGCAGGTATGAAAAGAAAAGGTGAAAAGACTTTCAGAGGCTAAAAAATCATGAATGTTTAAGATATATATAAAAAGGACGCATTGTCTTACTCAAAGGCAAGGCTTTCAGTTTGTAAGATCTTTTAACACAAAATTGGATGCTTTTCTCAAAGTCATTAGAGCACTCCACAGAAAGGTTTTCTGGCATGCCCCCAATTTGTGGAGATAATGAATAGTCCCTAGAAGACTTTTCATATTTTAAAGATATAGACTAAACTAAATGCATAGGGAGCCCAAAGGAGGGGGGATAGAAAAATTGTGGAGATAATGAATAGTCCCTAGAAGGCTTTACATATGCATAGGGAGGCCGGGGAGCTAAGAGAGCCCAGTATAAACTAAGTAGCTTAAGACACTGTTAGCTCATCAAGTAGATAAAGCATGGGATAAAGCAATGATGAGGAGAATAATATAGTTTCACCTTGCACTTTGAGCAACCCATCCTACAAGAACTGCAGGCCATGCTAAGCCTCGAATCTGACAACAACATATTAAGTTCAAGTAAAAGTTACAAAAACAAACAAGTTGGATGTAATGTACAGTAATTGACCAGGTTAATGATCCCATTCAATGAGTATAATAGAGGACACCAAGTAAAGAGATGTCAAATCATCAAGTATTTGAAGATAAATGATCAGAACTTCTGGACCAGACAAGAGTAGTCAATAATTTAGTATCATCTCTCTGGCCACGGCATAAACCTGTACTCAGTAGAAATACAGCAGAAATTTCTCCATGTGTCTCATCATTGATGGTCATAAAGAAACAGCTGACTACACTTGTCAAATTCCATCAATTATAATAAACATATTCAATCAGAAACCTCACGAATCAAATGCAATGGATGTTAATTTCCTCAAGATGATAAAGCACAACAAAACCCACTTCCTACTTAACAAATACATCAATCAAATAAATCCATGATACAATTGAAAAGACTTCAGTTATTATTAAACTTTCCTTTCTGAAAATTAGTAAAGGACAGGTAAAAGATATGAAAAAGGACACAAACCTGAACGTATGTATTTGCTGCAGGTATAATTTGTGCATTTTTTGGTCCTGAGAAAGCTGGAAAATAGAAGAAAAGCAAGCCCATCAAGCATTCAGTTTCTAACTATGTATAGTGAACAGCACAATATAGCCAATCACCAAGAGAAAGAAAGAAAACTACATCCATTCATGATACAGGATTAATAAAAAGCTTCACTAATTTTTATTACCAGTTAGTGCCCATGAACCAAAGAATCTTGTAAACAAGAGCATAAGCAGGCCACAAGTCATCCCGACAAAAAGAAGGATAGATATTTGATGCTGCACTTGATTTTTATCCTGCACAGATCAAACAACGCAGTAAAAAACTTAGAAGATATCCTACTTAAGTCTGTTGGGCCAGCTTTAGTTTTGGGATCCCAGATTATAAAAGGCTCTGTTTTCATGTCTGCTAGCGTTTGCGAGAGAAATCAAGAGGGAGGGGGGGGAATCAAGCTAATCAGGGCTAGGGATTTTCTAACAGCACCATTGTATCCTCATCATTTTTATAACCTCAAGAATCAACTTCACAACCTTAAGTAAGTAAACCTCGAGTCTCACCATCAAGCTACTTGAGCGCATTTTTTATTGAAAGCAGAAACAAAAAATTACAACTCCGCATATAATAAATTAATCAAATTCCATTGGTTAAAGAAACAAATTGCTGACCCGTCTGGCAAGGTAAGTTGCAACCATATTCGAAGTGGCAATTGAAAGGAACATGAACACATAACTCATATAATCACATAAAACCGTCGCAGGCCCTGCCCATCCAAAAAGAAAACATATTAACAAGCCCCATTTCATTACTTTAAATCCCAGTAACATACACAAACACAAAGAACACCCTCAAAAGCGATTACATTAGCAACTAAACAGACAAATAAAAAGAACCCAGTTCAAAAAATTTCCTCGATAAAACAAAAAAATTAAGTACCTAAAGCGGCAAGTTCAATGTAACTCCCTTGACCAATAACCACAGTATCAATTAGACTCATTAATGGCCCACATAACCAAAGCCCTGTAGCAGGTCCTGTAAACAAAACAATCTCCTTTATTTGACTCCATAAATTCTGATTCTCCAATCCCTCTCTGTTCATATCCACTTCTATCTCCTCTTCTTCCAAAATTGAGCCAGTTTTACTGTCATTTTCTCCCTCAATTTCATTGTTAGTATCGAAAAGTTCTTGACTTTGGCTACAAAGATTGGCTTTCAAACCATAAAGATGATTTCTTGGTGTCAAAATGTTTAATTTTGCAGGAACTTTGGGACTTTGAAGGAGATGGATAGATGGGTTTTTTAATAGAATTGATGGTTGTGGATGTTTTTTAAAATTAGGGTTTTGAAATGGAATTGTTGAAGAATGAATTAGGGTTTTGATTTGCATTTTCTGTTGAATTCTTAAAAAATTGAGAGGGAAAGAGAAATTTGGGTTTTTGTTTAATGTGGATTTTGAGTTGAGTTTTTTTGATATTGGAAGCAAATGGGAGAGAGAGGCCTGGCTCCTTTTTTTGTTTTTTGTTTTTCTTTTTGTTATTTGGGTAGCGACGGTCAAAAAAGGCAAACTTCGTCCTTTTTTCTTAAACAAATAACAATTTGGTCCCTCTTGTTTAAGACACTCCTTATTTGATCACTTTATTTTCATATTTGTTTATAAATTAATCCTTCTTTTCGTTACCAATTGGTGGTGTGTTGACCTGTCATTTGGGGTAACAATTAATAAGTAAATCAACAAAAAAAAAAAGGTAACAAATGATAAGTTAATCATAAGAAAATGAAACTCGAGGGAATGTTTATATGTTTCTTAAAAATTAAGGTATGATTTACTGTGCTTTACGTTTGGAATTCTTTTGAACTATCACAGTTAATCCTTATTTTTTTTATTACTATTAGTATGAGTGTCTGGACCAACTTGCATGTACTTCGACTAATCTCACAAGTCCTGAAGTTAACGACCATGTAAGCCTTCAGTGACCATTATATTAGCAATATAGAGCTCGAACATGAGACCATGAAAGAGCAAACCTTTTAATTCCAAACTCTTACCACTAAACCACTTACTATGAACTTGATTCTTAATTTTAATCAGACGAGTGGCGTTGGATTCTACCATTCATTGAATCAATGAGGGTCCATTTTACTCTTTTGATAGGATAAATTTCAAGTTTTGTTTCTTATAAGGACTAGAAATTCATAGAACTATTCATATCTCCATGGCTAGATAGTTTCACT
>Ga0325400_1003921_pt1 | contig 13639 bp, 8 predicted proteins | sample PopdelMetagenome_2_FD_205662 | JGI IMG/M metagenome (GOLD analysis project Ga0325400, IMG submission 205662) | Populus deltoides microbial communities from Bellville, Georgia, United States - Xylem-PdKOR-R1 | ecosystem: Host-associated > Plants > Phyllosphere > Stem > Wood/Secondary xylem... | reverse complement strand
TGATATTATTTTGATCAACTTAAATCAACTCAGATATTCCTATTTAATCTATAATTTAAATCTTGAGCTGGGTTTAATATCTTAATTCCGAGCATGGAATTTCTTGTGTTGTTGACATGGATGTGTTTTATCAACAACTTATGACAAGTAGCTATCAAAATTTTAGGGAAGAAAAAAGTGTACGAGTCAGTGAAAATTAATTTATCACCAGTGACTGCGTATATGATGCAATACTGTACATTATTTCTGCAAGCATATATTTACCATCTAATAATAATATATATATATATATATAAAAACCATATTAAAAGATATGGTTTTGCATGTCATAAACACTTGAATTTCCGTAATTCCACACAACTATATCTCCAAAATCAAATAGATTACAAAATGAAAAATAAAAGAAAAGAAAGAAGTTGCTTGTTCGAGCTGGTCAAAAAAACAGGAAAGCAAGCTAATAATTGAGGACACCAGCCAATGGATTGTTGTCGTTTTGATGACTTATAGGGGCTTGTTGTTCATATTTGACTTGAATCAGTTTCAATTTAATCAAAATAAAAACATTTTGGTATGAATTGGTTGTGATGTCTATCTTAATGCATAAAATTGATGCACATGCATGTGGGACTCAAGTGTCCTCCTCCTGCTGCTGCTGCTGCTGCTTGTTCCAAGCCATTCCTAATTTCTTGTCTTCTTAAATCACCAGTATTTGATTGCCTAACCCACCTAGAAACTAAAACTTTATCTTGTTTTTGATTGATGGGCACGATCTGAATCAGAGAATCTAGACATTTCTGCTCAAAGTAATTGTTCGTAATTAGATGGTCCAAACAATTTCTGTGGTCTAAATAGCTTGGCATGTAAATCACTCGAAAACAACAGCAAAAATGATTGATATGTTTAAGAATAATTTTGGCTGTCTATGATCAACAGGACTCGGAGAAAAGGATTAATAACAAACTAGGGTCCATTTGTTTTGCTTAAAATAATTTACAGAAATATTTTTTAATTTTTTTGTATTTGTTTTTCTTGTAATATTTTACAGGAAAACTGGCTAATGAGAAATATCTTATAATCAACTTAAAAGTAATTTATTTATTGAAAAATATTTCAAACTCGTAAAATTTCATAAAATATTTTACAAATAGTAATCCACTTACAATATCATCCAACTATTTCATTCACCATCTTCTCTTTCAAGCACTACCATCTTTTCCTCTAACACCATCATTTTCTTCTTCACCATCATCTTCTTTTTCACTACCATTACAACCACCCCATCACCGTCACTATCATCATCTCACCATCACCACCATCGTCATCTCATCTACCACTAAAAAATATTTTATGTAAAACTAATGGAACATAAAATTATGAATGGCATGGAGTGGCTAATGCAAGTGAAAACAAAGTGATTAACACTAGAAGAAGCCATAATATTTCACATTATCCTCTTTGGAAGGATGTGATTGGATTGATATTGATAAGAGATAAATTAAAATTATTCATGATAAGTCTCAAAATATTCAAGTAGTTTAGAAACAAGATTTATGTATTGGGTAATCGGTTGATCTTTTAATTCAAGTAATTTAATTCATTCTCCTTAACCAAGGTGCATTGTAGCTTGATATAAAAAGTCTAGGTGATTGGTAGTTAGTAGCTAGCAGCTAGTGGTGTCTAGTAAGCCAAGATAACTTGTAGTTGTTACCTATAAAATATCTTTTTTTATAGATTTAAGAATTCTCAAATGCTAGTTTAAGTAAGTAATATTTTAGAGAGAGAAAATGCAATGATATTTTATAGAGATAGACTCTGAAAATATATAATCTAAAAATTTTGACAATGAAGAGATTGTCAACATGGAGTTTAAAGGATTCATTATGTATTTACAATCCATAAGTTTTGTCCTTTTATGAAGAGAAGGAGCTAGAGTGTAATTTTACCCTTGTGATAATTGAAGTTGTATTCTACCTAAAATAATATATATTGAATTAGTATAAAATACCAGGGTATGAGTGTAGAATCTTAGAAAAATTCTCAAATAAGAGTTGGGTTCTGGCAAGTTGCATAAGCTTATTAGAGAAGAAAAATAGGTTCAGACATGTTATTGAGAGCCAGCCCAGCCCATAGAGTCGGGCTCTTCCTCTAAAGTGAGATCATGGAGTGGAGCTCCTCATCACAGATAGAACCAATTACTCCTGTTTAAAAATTTGACGTGTTTTGAAATAAGATTTTTCAGTGGTTGAATTGTGGATTGATCAAATATCAATTAAATACCTCTTTTCTATAAAGTAAAGGAAAACATCTCTTGATAAATGCTTCTAGAATCATTCAGTTTCATTTTATATTGCATAAACAAAGATCAAAAGTATATTTGATTGATTCTCATTTAATTTATTAATGTTCATTTACATTCTGAGCAAATGGCAAGTCGTATTCAATTGTTATGTCGTTATTAATACCATCAATTCAAAAGTTTCAATCATTTTCAATGTTATATCGTTATCAATACCATTGATTTAAAAGTTTATAGCATTTTCAATTAAAATTAATAATGTCATTTAATTTCGTCTTTGGATATCTTTCAATTACAAGTAGGAATCTTTTTTTGACTGAAGTGACTATATCCTCCACTCTATTACCTATCATAAAATAGCTTGTAGAAACCCTTTAGGTATTGGCTAGCTCTTTGTATTCTCAAGTTTGAGAGTGTTATTAAACTTCGATTAATTTAATATATAATTTAATAGGTCGATTTAAAATTAAATTTATTTAAAAATTAATTTAAATTGAGTTTTAAAAAATTAGATTAATCTAACTCATGAATCTTGAATTAGATTATAAACTAAACTAGGTTTAATAATAATATAGCATGTTGTGTTGAGAGATTTTTATGTACGGAGGTAATAGGAGAGTAGATTTCTTATCTAAATATAACTTCATTTTGATTTACAAAAACTAGTTTGAGATAACCTAACATATAACCAAAGAAACAGCTTATGGAGATTTGTGGCTTAGGTCTTGCTTGCTTGAGTAAGACAATTAATTATACCTTCAAAAAGCAAAATATTAACAAATAAAATCCCAACATGATTGAGAACAGAACAGCTGTTATCTGCAGCAGATTCATTCTTTGATGTTGTAGTTATCTTTCAAGGTTGCTCTCTGCCATTAATTGGTTTGACTTGAGTTCATGTAGAGAATCACCATGTTGGAAAGTGGGCAGGCTGACTATAGTTGTAGGACAAGCATGTTTGGTTTATGTACTTAAAGAGTACTGTTCTCGACAATCCTTAGGGCTTCCCACATCACACAAGTATTCCAACCTAACTCGGCATCTCAACAAATTTCCAAGAAAACTATCATAAGTGTCTCCGAGAACTCGATCTATGATATGGTCTTAGCTTGGTTCTAGTTCTTCGCTTGTTTGGTAACATTTATGCCATGCTGGGTTCACATTTTGTTCATATTTTTTAAGCGTTTTTTGTCTCGCATTTTATTTCTTGCTGGGTTCCTTCCTTAGCCTCCATGTGAGGTGTATTGTAGCTGTACTCTTGACTTCGAGTCGGTTCTTTTATGGCATTTTTGAGCTTAACCTCCTAGACCAACGACCATCAATAAATTTATTAGATACATTTCTGACTTCCATTATCTGAAAGAATGAATTGTGCTTCTTGTTGTTCCGGGAAGAAAAATGCTGGCTGTTTCGTTGTGATTTCTTGCATCAGTGCAGTGAAGGACACGATGAGATTGGACTTCTGCCTGTCCAGAACCTAAATAGGATAGACTGTGACCAGGAAATAGCAACTGATTGAGTGGGTGGCAGCAGATTTAATGGTACGTAATTAATAGTAACTGAAATTATCCAAGGGACTCGTTTAGCGGGTCAAATCTGGCTCACAAGAGAAAAGAGGAGCTTAGAGCTTTTGGCAGTGGGATTTCCTCCCACACCAGGCACCAGCAGTTTAGTTGCTTTACAGTATGCAACATCAAAGTTGAGCAAAACAAAACTACTGAAAAAAAAGTAATGGAGAAACGAGTGTTCTTTAACGACTAGCTAGATGGGAGTCGGTTTCTTTATTACGGGGATAGGGGTTCAGAGACCAGAGGCCAAAGTTCAAGGGGCTAGTACGATATGAATCTGCATGCTAAAAACATTTCCTCCCAAAGAGAAATATGAGTTCTACAACATTTAGCTCATTCTACTATCAGAAAGAAATCTAATATGATGGCTCTCTCTATGAAATAAACAAACATGAACGCATCCATAGCTGGAAAAGAGGTAAACAGATCACAGCAAGATCTAAGACTCTGATGACACGATTTGACCAAATTCATATAGCAGTATTTCATATTCTGGCCAAATTCTCGACTTTTTTTTTTTTTTTGTTTCTGAACTATCCAAATGTGAAGAATAAATGTGAAACAGTATGACTTCAATCATAGGCAGCATATAAGATAATACCTATTGAACAACAGAATATGCCTAGAGCTATTTGGGAATGGAACATTGATATTGTTTTAGTGAATCAAGAACAGGCCATATGTAGAATTACCCTGTCTATTTGCTTGTGCCATCCACAGCTCTGGATTCTCTATGCCCTGGCATGAACCAACCCAGCAAAAAGAATGCAATAGTGCATTGAGTACAGGAGCTTGTCAGCTGAAGCATACTGACTTGAAATCTACTCCAAAAGCCAGCTATACATCTCTCAGAACAGGCCAACCTTTTCTAAGAATGTCATTGATCTTTGCATTGATCTGCTTTTGAATGCGTGGAGGGCAGAGCTCTGCTGCATAGCCATTTAATTTTGCTGCCAAACTTGAATTCTCAAGGTCCGCTTCAGGCAAGTTTCCCATCAGCTGACGAATAAATGGATTCTGCTTGAGCTCAAATTTCTGCACATATCCAAACCTTTAAAGTTAATGGATCAACACACTAACTTGGATGGAATGTTTTTCAAAACAACATAAGAATTACAAAACAGAAGTTACAACTAAGAATCAAATATGAGTGTCTTTTCTTTCTCAATATATACTCTTGAATCTTGATTTTACACTGTCAGTTGAGGCTATAGAACATTTTCTCAGTATAGACCAGAAATAGGAGTTTTCTCAAGCTTGCGTCGTATCTTCTGCCCCTGAAAACAGACATACTGAAGCCTTCTGCTTCTGCATCTAAAGTCCCCAAAAGCATTATAAGTTCTTATGTAAGAGTTATAGGTACCCTGTTGAACTGCATGCTTAAGCACACTATACAAAGGTTATACACTAACCATTAGCAAATGCAAATTTTAGAATGTTGATTAATTGCATCCTTCTATTATGCAGCAGGCAGATATCCCTGCAGTGAGCAACAAATTCATGGCCACAATTGTGGCTCTAGCATGACAACAACCATGACACAAACCAACACTATATTGTTTATTATGTGCTGCCACTGTCCAAAAATCTTATAGTAAGCTTCAAACTTTCTGCCACAAATCTTTCCAGCATTTTCTAGAACTTCAACTACTACAGTGTATATCTAAACTAACAAATGCTTCAAAACTGTCGGAAACCCACACATTTCACCATTAAAATAATACAAAACCTGATGTTCTGGCTCTGCATGATAAAATGTTCCAAGCTGTTGAATTTGAGTAACCACAACACTGCTCCTCAACTTCAACTGCTCTCTTTCTTTGCTAACACCAGCCAATCTACGCTCTTCAGTTCCATTAGTGAAAATAACAGACCTGCACATTTATATTCACAACAATTAACCAGTAAAACAGTACTAATCACATTAAACAAGAAAATGCTAGTGATAGTCATGACCTTTTACCTATATTGATTACCCACATCAGGACCTTGCCCAAACACTTGCCTTGAATCATGACTAGCCCAAAATACCTCCAAGAGTTGACTGTAACTAATCACCTTCGGGTCATACTCTACCTATATAACACATTAACAAAAACCCACATCAAACAAATCGAGAAAACACAAAATTTCATACACAGACTTGTTCCATGCAAACCAAACTAATCACATTCGGACCTATTATGCTATCCAATCATAACAATGCGGTCCACAACACCAACCAACTAAATGCTTTATTTTACACAGAATGACTCTATATAACAATTTTTCACTTCACCTAAAATTAATCAAATTATAACAAAAAAACATAGTTCCAAATGGCCCAATAAATAGATTCGCGAAAAAACATAGTCAAATTGCATTGTTCTACACAGACCGAGTCTAAAATCTATATAAGCATTTATCAAAAAATTGTACTACACAGAATTAAATCAAGTTCTAACAAAAACCCACGATTCTATTTGCCCAAATGAATACATTTCAACAAGAAATTCTCTCATTATCAATATATATATATATCAACACATAACAAAACTGCATTAGTCTACACAGGCTGAGTTAATAAAGCATTGTTTTCAAAAGAAATTGACTGAAAAATAAATAAATACAATCAAAAGCAGATTTCCAACGTTTTTTTAAAGAGACCTGTACGGACTCTGCATGATCACCTAAGCTTCTGTATACGGGGTTCAATTTGGATCCGCCACAATAACCAACAGTGGTCCGTACAACACCATTCAAGCAACCAAACACGGCTTCAGATCTCCAAAAACAACCGAGGGCGAAAACTGCTGTTTTTAATGGGTAATCGGGTGGCGGGTTTCTAATGGCGGTGGAAACATGATCCGGTATTCGAATGGACAGTGATTTATAGGGCAGTGAAATTGTTAGTAATAGAAGGGTTAGGAGATGGAGAAGGGTGGCACCATTGCTCTCTGCGCAAGCCATTTTTGGCGGTTTGTCTCAGGTGGAAAGATGGTGTTTTTCGGGTCGGTCAAGACGGGTTATACCTCCGAGTTCTTGAACTTCTGGTTTTGGATGCGTGCACCCTTGTTTTTTGTTAGCTGACCATGTGGGCTCGATTTAATGTTTGGGCTTATTATGGAGCCCATTACATAATCAATTAAAAAAACTAAAAAGTTTGGGGATTGACAATGCATAATGTATCCTCTTATACGAGAGTGTAGATGTGTTGTTTATATTGTTTTTTTTTTTTTAATTCTTATTAGCTAAAATTATTTTTTTAATTTTATTCTTATTGACTGCAAAAATTAACACACTTAAATAAAATAACATTAATCTTACATTGTAATCATATTTATTTATAATGAAGTAGAAAGTCAAGTTTATGTCAATAATTATCATTAATTCTATCTTATTTTTTTTAAGTAATTTTATAAAACAATCATAAGCAAATCTTGACATGGTGTCTTGTGTTTAGATAAAAATTTATAACTTGCAAGCCCATGCTATCAATTTGAGAAGAAAAAATTAAAAATTATGTAGTTAATCAAAATACATGCCTCTTGTTGTAATTCTATTTGGAAGTGTGGATGTTATTGTTTTTTACTTGGAAATATATCAAAATAATATTATTTTTATTTTAAAAAAATTATTTTTGAAATCAGCACATTAAAATGATTTGAAAACATCAAAAAATCATTAATTTAAAGTAAAAAAATAAAATAAAAATTTCAAATTTTTTCAAATTTTTTTTAAAAAAGTAAAAACAAATATTAAACACTAATTAATGGTGTGGAAAATTATAAAAAGAAGCACATTAAAGCGCGGGAATAATGATAAAAGTGGAGGTAGCATCATTCTATAGTTTTAATCAGCAGAAAGATTTGGAAAGGATTCCTTTACTGCTAAGAGGGGAAAAATAGCTTAAGCATGACTTTTTTTTCTATGTTGCAGGAGCAACAAGAAGCTACGATCCCCTCCACAAACATATTTGGAGATTAATTACACGGTGACCCAGTTCTTATCGATTCAAGATTTTAGAAGGATTGTTGCCTGTTAAACGTCTAGGCGTTCCTTCGGTCACGGCCAAACTTTCTGCAGGATTTCAAGCCTTCAAGCAGAATATTGGTGCTAGAATTCATCAACATGCCCATGTTTGCACAAGTCATTTAACAAAATCGAGCAAGAAAACAGATTTGGAAGAAAGGCATGAGAAACCATATGCTCGAAAGGACCTTAAAACCAAAGAAGGAAGAAGAGGCCTTCTCTTTTTCTTGCCTTCGTTCGAAGAACTTCTCTACATCAGGTATGGCTGTGTTAGGGGTTGAAGACCATCATTACAGTGTTACAGTTACCATGCCACCTCCACCACCACCAAAAGATTTCGTTACTATACAGTTTTCCCTCGCAAAGGAAACAATGTCACAGGACAATTGCCACCATCGAACATTTACCCCATCGAGATTGAACATGCACAGACCTCAAGAAAATATTGTAAACAACCTGGTTGAGTTGCAGAGTAAAACTCTATCCATATAGATGAGATAATACAGATTTGGAATGCATTCACGCAAGGCAGAGATAATTGAAAATCCAACTAGAGCACGAATTCAAAATATCTATTATCTTAAAACAGTCGAAAACAAAAGACGTCAGATACTTGAATATCCAAACAAAACTTTCATTAGAAACATCCCAGTAAGTGCTGAAATAATCTAACAGGCAGTGACAATAACCAAAAACAATGACGCAGATGAAAATCATTAAACCTTGTCAGCCTTGGCGGCAGAGGCAGCAGCCTGTCCTCTAAGACGACCAGTTCTCCTAGCAGCAATGAGACCAACCTTTTGACCAGGAGGAGCATCACGCCTGACTGTGCTAGCATGACCGATATGTTGATGGTTACCACCACCATGAGGATGCTCAACTGGATTCATAGCCACACCACGCACCTTAGGCCAGCAGTTCCTCTTCACTCTGAACTTGTGGTAAGCATTACCAGCCTTCAGCATGGGCTTCTCGGTCCTTCCTCCACCGGCAACCTGTCCAATCATTCCACGGCAGCCACTTGGAACGATCTTCTTCGAGCCAGATGGGAGCTTGATCCTGCAAGGAATAATCCCAACATATAATTAGCAAAACTATCTTACATACAGAGATGCAAATATGCTAAAAAATTCAACTACTGGCATGGTGGCATATATCTGTGTCACCGATCTTGTCAAATTAACAAGATAATCAAAATCATAAAAATCTACCAGCATGAAAACAAAAGCATTCCTTTCCAAACAAAGGATAACCATCATGGCAGAATTATTTAACTCAGACCACTGCTGAGAAATGAAACATACGCAACCAAGAAGCTACATAGCTGAGCCAATTAATCAAAACACAACCATTCCACTCTAAACATACTTCTCAACCGAAGTTATAACCTTTACACAAACAGCTTCTCAATTCATTACAACAAAAATAACAAAACCCCACTTCAGATCCAAAACATATTTATTATAAAACACTCCCAGGTACCTTCACACAAACAGCTTCTCAATTCATTACAACAAAAAAAACAAAAACCCACTTCAGATCCAAAGCATATTTATTATAAGACATTGTCAAACATCAAACCCAGCAATAAAATCACAAAATGAAACAAACCAACGAAATAATTTAAAAAAAACAACTAAAGTAAAGGGTTGGGTAATACCTGGTGGTGTCATTATCAGGATTGTGACTGATAACAATAGCATAATCCCCAGAAGCTCTAGCAAAAACACCACGGTCTCCAACATGATGTTCCACGTTACAAACAACAGCCCCTTCAGGAACAGATCTCAGAGGCAAGACATTCCCAACCATCAAGTTAGCCTTCTTTCCACAGTATACAAACTGTCCAGTATACATACCCTCAGCAGCAACAAAAAGCTCCTTCTGCTTCTTATACCTAAAGGGATGTCTGAAGGTAACTCGGGCTAATGGGGCACCACGACCCGGGTCATGAATGATTTCGGTGACAACACCTTTCAAGTAACCATTTCTTTCACCAAAGTCCAGAGACCTGAACCTTGCCGGACCCTTGCGATGGTGGGTGTGGGATTTGAAAACAGAGCCAGCTCCCTTACGCTGGGCACGAATTACACGACCCATTTGTGCTGGTTGTGTGTGAAGCGAGTAACTGAAAATAAGTGGCAAAGAGTGAATATGAGAAGAATATATAGGATTATTTAATGATCAATAAGTAAAGTAGTCTTTCACTACAAGTCATAAAATGATTTATATATTTATAATATAAGCTCGATACCTCTTCATACCCCATCATTGGAGACTAGTTTAGTTAAAAATAATTCATATTGCCAAATTAAATTCTTTAAGCTTAAGAAATAAATTAATTCTGGTTTTGCAATGGAGATTAATTTTAATTAAGATAAAAAATTTAATTTTACAGAATTGAATTTCATCAAATGAGCATGCCAAATTAACGATACAAATTTAATTCCAAATGTGACAAACCCCCTTAATACCTACCTTAGCACTCATATTTACAATAAAACTTCAGATTTTTACAAGAAAAAGAAACCATATAAACCCACAGGTTATGTTTTTTCCTTGACATGCAACAGCCAACAGAAGCAGGAAAAATTGTCAAAAAAGATGAAACAGAGTAGAGGATCAAGATTCCTGCTTGTTTAATTTAAAATCATATTAAATTTGTAAAATTCTTCACAAATTAGCTGGTTTAAAAAGAATGAATCACATAAACATATTGATCAACAAAAAAAAATAAGAACAAAGGAGACCATAAATTATCCCAAGTCAAGAATCCCCGCCAACAGTGGATATCAAATATAGTTACTAGGAGCGCCAACCCAACAGAACCATAAAAGTACAATAAAAATGACTAGGACTCCTTCTGGTCCCCATTCAAGTCTCAATTTTTCTATCTTTTTTGCTCTGCTCTCTCTTCGACATACTGTATTATGTCGACCCAACCAGTTTTAACCATTCTTCGCAGTTCAAACAAAACATTAGCTTCGCCAGGAGATGTAAAAAAAGCTAAATTGGGATATTTCAAAATTTCAGCGTAGTTGTTTTACATCTGAAATTTGAATGGATGCAAACACATGCAAATAGAGTTTTGAGTTCAAACTACATTGCGGTAGTTTTTACGTGGACAGTAATGGGGATCTAAAATCCTAAAATATCTGGTCTTGGGTTAGCTAGGCATGGTGAAGAGATCTATGGCACTAGAATAAGCACTGTAGGGTTAATTGACAGACAGCGCAGATGCTTACCTGAATGGTGGAGGCAAGAGCAAGCCGCCGAAGGGGAAAGAGCGGGATGGCAGCGACCAGAGCTAAGAAACCCTAAAGTCTTAGTGTGTGTCTATATATATATATATAGAGTGAGAGAGAGAGAGAGAGAGAGAGAGAGAGAGAGAGAGAGCTGGGTATAAATATAGTATTTTCAATGAATATGAATAAAAAGTGATAAAAGAATAAAAGATAAATACAGGAGGATTTAGATGCGTGTGTTATTGATTTTTTAAAAAAATATTTTTTATTTAAAAATATATTAAAATAATATTTATTTATTTTTTCAAATTAGCACATTAAAATAATATAAAATACCATTTAGAACCCAATTCAAAATTACAGCTTTTAAAACTTGATAAAACTGATTTACATATATTTTAAAAATGTTTAAAATGCTTTTTTAAATAAAATTATTTTCTTAATCTATATTGTGGATCTATTATTAGTTTTTTTAAATAAAATGTAGTTATTTTTTCCCTTTTCTTTCCGTGAAACATCTTCTTTTAAAATCTAATTAGAATCATAAAAAATAATTTGTTTTTATTTTTATTTTTATTTTTTTAGATGAGATTTTTTCATCTTTTTATTTATTTTATATTATCAAGGCCTAGTCATTTCAAGTATAATTCTCTTTTTAAATGAAATGTTTATATCAATGGGATATTAAATGTTTTAAATAAAAGTCTTGAGTTTATATCTTATCATTTCAAAGGGGTTGACAACAAAGGGTAGTGCTGGGAGACTAGAATCTTTTATAGATGTAAATGGTAGTGCTATCTGTTCTCCAATTGATCTATGACAGCAAGAGATTTGTTTGCAGCATCTGTGATTCCTAACCGTTCTTTCAATCAAGTGTGTTTTTTTTTAAATAATTTTTTAAAAAAAATATTATGACATGTTAATATTAAAAATAAATTACAAAAAATATTATTTTAAATAAAAAATATTTTAAAAATAATCCTTATCACAATTCTAAATATTATCTGATTTATGGTAGGAAAACATTTGTCTGTGCATGTAATTTGAAATAAAAATCTCATTTTAGAAAACCTTGGTTTTAAAAGTTTAGAGGTTTCCTCTTCTTTTTTTTTTCATCGCCAAAGCTATGAAGATTTTTTTTTCTCATATTTTTTTTTACTGTTAATTATATTATATTTAAAAAAAAGGTAGAAAAAACATTGTGCATATACCGTTAATATATACTCGTTGCACTGTAAACCACACTATAAACATAGAGTATATGCACTTGAATTTTTTTTATATGGAAAAGAGAAAATAAATTGATAATATTTTTTTTTATATTATAAAAAAATCAGACGATGATAAATTTTTTTATTTGAGATTTGGTGGAGTTGGATTGAATTGCTTTTCTCTTAGCGTCGGTCCTGCTGCTCCAAGGACCAATAGCATAAATCTTGTTGCCTAGCAAAACTCAAGTGTCTAGCTGCCAGAAAAATCCATTAGCATTGGATGGTGTTGCTCAGTAAGATCCAATAAAATTGAATCATCAGCATCCAATAATATAGAGTCATGTTGCCACAATCTCAAACACTATATAATTTAATAGAGAGGAATTTGTTTGTGTACATGATTTGAAATAAAAATCTTATTTTAGAAAACCTTGGTTTTAAAAGTTTAGAGGTTTCTTTTTCTTTTTTTTCATCACCAAAGCTATGAATTTTTATTCGTATTTTGTTTTTCTAATAACATATGTTAAAAGTGTATTTTGTTTTGTATTGATTTAATATTTATAAAAATATTTGATCTATAGAAAAAATATCCAGCACGTATTTGATTTATTTTTTAAAATACAAACACCCCCCCCCCAAAAAAAAAAAAGAAAAGAAAAGAAGCAGATGCCCTTAAATGGAAAAAAAAAATGAATTTTCACGCACACCCAATATACATGTTAGCACAGTGTCAATTTAGTAGCCACGTCAGCATATTTGATAGGATCGTTAAATAAAAATAAGACATTTAAATAGAAAAAATAAGAATTCACGCACTAAATATATAATAATGAGAACACGCAAAATTGGAAGTGAAAAATGCATGCATACTCGGGATACAGGTCAACATGCCACGTGTTAATTTAGTGGCCACGTTAGCATATTTGAAAGAATTTAATAAAAGTACTCGAATATGAAAAATCTAAAAGTTCAATCACGCAGCAAAAATATAAAAGTAGGATACTTAAATAGAAAAAATAAAAAAAATAACATACTAAATATGTAATAATTTCAAAATAAATTGATATAAATTTGTTTAGTAAAAATACTGAATAAATTTCAAAATAATTTTATATATTTAGAACGCAATAAAACCACAGTCGAGGATTTGAGTTTGTAAATATTGTTAATTTTTTTATCAATAATTTAGAAATACCCAATTTCACATCTAAAAAACAATAACGCTAATTTTATATTATAAATAAAAAATAAAAGGTCACAAGCAATATTTTAACTAATTATATAAAGCAAAACAAAAATTTTGGCATT
>Ga0325400_1003917_pt1 | contig 13644 bp, 2 predicted proteins | sample PopdelMetagenome_2_FD_205662 | JGI IMG/M metagenome (GOLD analysis project Ga0325400, IMG submission 205662) | Populus deltoides microbial communities from Bellville, Georgia, United States - Xylem-PdKOR-R1 | ecosystem: Host-associated > Plants > Phyllosphere > Stem > Wood/Secondary xylem... | reverse complement strand
GTTTTTAAAACATAAAAATAAATAAAGCTTAAGACCCACTAATAATTTTTTAAATCGTATAATGGCTAAGGTTGGAGGAATTCTTTCCAGCTAAATGAAAATAAATGATGATGAAAAGAGGCACACCCACTAATGATGTATATGCATCTAGGCTGTACCAAGTCCCCACACGAAGCCAAAGGGTTAATTTGCTGTGCTATTTATGTTATATTTTAAATAATTAAATAATGTTTGGTCAAGAGAGTGTTTGTGAATGTGATTGCAGTTGGTTTTTTAAATATTTTTTGTTTGGAAATATATTAAAATAATATTTTTTTTATTTTTAAAAATTATTTTTGAAATTAGAACATCAAAATAATCTGCAAACACAAAAAAAATATTAATTTGAAATAAAAAAAATTAAATTATATTTATTTGCTTTTGAGATATAAAATTATCAATAAATATTATACTAAAATAATAATTAAAGAGATAATATTTTTAGTATTAAATGATTTATGACTTCTTAAACCCCTATAACATGTGAACATATTTCTTATAAAATAATTCTCAAGTTTTTTTTTATATAAATAAAATTGAATAAGGTAAACAATTTAAAAAAAAATTGATTTCATAATTACTCTTATAATTTATAAACAATTTTTTCTAAAAAAAATTATGTTATGCTGATAATCTAACTAATCATTTAATTGAGTTTTTTAGTGCCTACTTTACCTTTTAATTTTATTCAAATATAAAATACAAAATAAGAAACACGTGAGAAGAAAATCACCATCTATACTAACCCTTAACCTAAATGTCTCCATCCTCTCTTTTCTCATTCATGGCCTGCTTTTCAAAGTTTTTGACTTTAACCAATAATTTCGATGGAATTTTCTTTACAGACGAATGTATAATTTGTAATTCATTTTTATAATAATACCCGGTATGGTACCGAAGTGTTAAAAATTATAAAATTTAATTCTCAATTAATTTAACAAAATTAAAAAAATATATTGATAAAAAGTCTCAAATTAATCTAAATTAACCTATTAAACTCGCAATCTGAGTTATGAGACTATAATAACTCTAAAAAAAAAACAAAATTAATTATAAAGCTTAATATTTAATGAATTTAATAGTAAGAATGAAGTTTTTTTTAAAAAAAAACAGTGTTTATAGTCATGAATATTGATTTGTGAAGAGATAATGAGTGAATTTTTTTTTTTAATAATAATAATCTTGCAAAAAATGAAAGAAAATTAAGTTATTTTTTAATTCAATTACTTGTACAAAAGATTCGTCTTACAAAGTGAAAAGTCAAGAAATGATACAAAGTGAAAAGTCATTATATCACAAGCAACTAGAAGCCCACTAATCCCATGTTTTTTTATATGAGATAATAATACAAAGTGATTGAACTCATCTCTTAATATGAGCTCACCACAAAACAGATTTGACTTTTCAACTAAATGCAAACCGTATAGTGACAACTAGTTATGACACCGTGGGTCGAATAAATTTTATTTTTAATATAAAAAATAAATATTTAGGTTTTTTAAATGTGTTTTTTGATATAAAAAAATCTCAATTGTAAATTAAAAAATTAATACATGTATTAAATTAAATAAATTGATAATTATTTGTGTTAATAAATAAAAATAATTATTTACAATAACTAAAAATTAAATTGAAAATATTAAGAGATAGATGTAGATTAAAAAAATTTGATTTTTCAATACAAAATAATGAATATTCAAGATTTTTAAATGTATTTTTTTACGCATGTATTTAATTAAATAATTAGAGAATGATTTGTGCCAATAATATTTAAAGAAATATTATTTATTAGTATTAAATGATTTATGATTTATGATTTCTTAAACTCACATGTGAACATATTTATTATAAAATAATTCTCAAGTTTCCAAAAAAATAAAAATTGAATAAGGTGACAATATATATAGACACATCATTTGAATAAAATCATTGATATAAAAAGATTTTGAAATAAAATTATGAAAAACACTACTATTATTTGTTATGTATAATTAAAAAAAAAATAATGGAGAAACTTGTTATTTTAATTAAGAAATAGACTTTATACTTTTGGTTAAACACCTCCGTTTCAAAAGTAAAACAACTTCATTTTAAAGTGATATGGCTTTGTCCAAGCAAATATTAACCAAAGACTATTACATATATATACATATATATATATATATATAACAGATAAAGAGAACCGCAATACTAATTAAAAAAAAAATTTGAGTTCATGAGTACTCTAATAATTTATAAACATTATTTTTTCTAATGATGTTATGCTAATATATGGGTTGTTTGTCTCTTCTATCTATGCTAAGTTTTCACTTGAAGACACTTTTCTACCATCGTTATATCTTGAAATATGATTGATTTTTGTTTTCAAGTGAGACTCAAAATAATACGAGATAAATATTAAGATCTCTTTAACAATATAAGCATTTCATATCGAAGTCTCAAGCGCCTTATTTTTTACTTTTCTCTTAAGGTTGAACAAATATATGTATAGAATTAAATGAATGTTTTGAATTAAAAAAAAAAGACAATAGAAATTTAATTACGATGTATATGTAATCTCTAACCTCTTAAATGAAGACTTTCATCTATACTGGACATGATCTCCAACTTTTCACTCAAACGGTAAATGAATGGGCATATGCTTCATTGATTTGAAAAACGATGGAGAGAATATCATCTCTAGTTTGTAAATTGTTTGGACGATGTTCATTTCAAGCCTCTCTATGTGTTGTGTATGCAACTTGTTGGAGTATATATCTCTAAAAAATTGATTGATCTTTGTGAGTGCACCTCATATCTCATTTGGTAATAAATTCCGGTAAGCAAGTGGAATAAGTGTTTGCATAAACACGTGGTAGTCATGACTATTCATTCCATACAATCTACAATCCTCCAAATTCATCAATATAGACATGTTTGAACCATGTCCATCAGGAAAACATAGACTCTTAAGCCATTAGGAGACAAGTAATTGTGCATTCTTGTCTAAGACAAAGCTGGCTTTCGACTTTGCCACCTGTGACCCATCATAAACCAACTTCATATTTCTATGATGACAAAAAAAAAAGATATATTCATTCCAGCTTTCATGTTGTCCTTTGTCTTCACTTTCACATCAATAACCATATTAAAATGTGCATGACATCAAGAATATTGTGAAGGAGATTGGTCTTTCAATAAGGGAGCTTCCATAAAATACTTTGTTTTACCCAATTATGAGTTATACCAAAATCAGGAAACTTTTGCTTATTGGATTAAAAACCAAACACAATGTCATTATACTACTACATCATGTTATACAATTCTTTACCTGAAGATACCAGTGGTGCAACATCCTTTTCAACTCTACCAATAAAAAAGTTTTTTCTGTATTTGTGATCCGTTAGCAAGAACCACTAGTGGTAATAAAAAAAAAGATATTTAACCATTTTTTGTTAACGTGAAGGCCTTGTTATTTTGTATATAGTATAGGTAAGCTAATTTTTCATAAGTACTCCAACCAGAAACCATTCCATACGCAGGAAAATCATTGATAATCTGTATTAAAGCTGTTTTTATCTAAGAATTTTGTTTCCTTGAGACATTATAAGTCAAAGTTCTGGATGACCACAATTGCTTTAACTTATCAATCAACGGTCGAAGACAAACATCTATATTCTGACCTAAACTATTAGGAACAAGTATGACCATAGATAAAAACATAAACTCTAGTCTCATACTCATCCCTGATGGCAAGTTGTAAATCATGAGTATCATCGGTCAACTCTAAAGAGTAGAAAATGATCCAAATGGATTAAATCCGTCTGTATATTACTCAAGATGTATATTTATTGATTCTATTGAAAACTAAGGATGCACTATATTAAAATGTTTTCAAGCTTCATCATCGATGAGATGCATCATATTAAAATGTTTCTAAGCTTCATCATCGGATGAGTGCACTGTGACTCCATCCACCACATTATATGAATGATGTCATGTCATGTGCTCAACAATGTTTGGAGATATGAATAACCTTTGTAGTCTAAGAGTGATTGGAAAGTATCTAAGTTTTATGTACAACAAGAGTCCTTCCCCATATGTTTTACACACAATCAACTCTATATTTTCAAGGTAGTGCAACATGCAGAAGTTTGGACAAATATCAATTTTCTAGTACTTTAGGCCAAGGGGTTTCAACATGGATTTAACAAACATAAAAGTTCTATTTCAGCCAATTTTCTTAAGGTAAAATGCTTCTTGTCTATTTGATAATTATGTTGTAACCGACCTCACTCAACTCATGATCTGACTTAATGGTGAATACTTAGGCAACAAATAATAATTTATTGTGATTTGTTCACCCATCCCATAATGATTTGTCAGAATCTTCTAAAAGATAAAAAACTTGGCCGCATATGCATTTGGTTCCTCATCTATGACCGAATATTCACCTACATAGCCCTAATTTATTCCCATCACATCCATAACTATATTTCTATAAGGATTACTGTTGTCATTTACAACTCCATACACGTTACTAGAACTAGAAATTGACTCAACCATCATTTCTATCATGGTCTCATAAGGGACATATGGTTCTCTATATGCAAATCAATAGAAATATTTCTCTAAACCATTTTTTTAGAAGATGTGTCATTACAATATCTGCATCGAAAAACTTTTTATTTTTACATCTCTTACATGGACATCTAATACTGCCTCCACTAATATTTTTGGATTAGATAGTGCGTAATTAATTAAATCTCCAAACCCATTACAATAATTCATCATGTGCAACCCTTCGGGTGAATCTTGATACATTCAAGATCAATCATCCATTACTTTTATCAAACCTATGTAAAATATTGATAGCAACATGTATTAATTAATTATATGAACAAAATAAATTAGCTAATGTTGGTTTAACTCAAACTTATTCAATCTATTATAATAGTACTTTTAAATCATTATCAATTATCTATATAAATTCAAATTTCTACACATTTACCGAAATTTTCATCTCAACAATAAAACTAACAAAATATAAAACGTATTCATTAAATAAGCTATATTTATTTCATTACAAAACACCCAAGTCACAAATTTGAAATCAATTTCATCAAATTATAAATAAATATAATTTGTCAAAATCTCAAACAAATCATAGCATGTACAAATCATACATTCATATAACAAATTTATATGGGAAAAGGCTATAAAACAAATAAATACATAAACAAACTACATATACTACAAAAATATACAATAAGAATTATCATTTTAAAATTGAGTTCAAACAAAAAAAATATGTAGTTTTGCTTACTTGATATAAGAGATCCTCAAAAAATAATTGAATCACAACAAGGATATTGATAGATTGAGTGTTAGGGTGGCCAGATTTATGGTGGGAGGTTGATTTTGTGATAAAAAGGGGGTATACTATTTTTTTTTGCAAAGAGCTAATGGAGGAAGAAGAAAAATAGGGGAGGAGAAGAAGGGGGTCGCTCATCAAGTCATAACTTAAATATTACTAACGAATTTATAAATAAATTTTACTGACAGGTTTATTTCATCGGTAATCCTTTATGTATAAATGACATGTTATTGTAACTTTTGACTCTTTTTTTTTTTAATTTTACCAACAGGTTTATTTCCCACTGTAATTCCCTCGATATGCTGAGGGAATATTCTTGTTAGTGTTTACCGAGAGACATAGCGAGGGACTATTCCATCGATAAAGTTCACCGCAATCTACCGACTGAAATTTTCCATCAGTATTGCTGTTTATATTTGTCAATTTTCTGGTAGAATTAGTTTCCAAAATTTTTTCCATTTTAACCGGATTTGCCCTAAATCACATTTTTCTTTTTAATTTTGTCCTTAACTAAATCGATTTAGACCCCCTAGATTTAACCACTTGTTATAATTTATTATTGGTTCCTAAATCTACGCAACTTTAACCAATTTGACTTTCAATTTTGATTTTGTTCTTCAATAAGTCCGTAATTAACTTTTAAATTTAGCTATGTCTTTCAAATTCATCCTTGGCTCATAAAGTTTTCTAATCTTAGCCAAATTAAGTTTTTTTTTCTTTAATTTCTCTTCCAATAAGTTTAATTGACTTGCCAAAAAATTACACAAAGATGACAAAAAATGAAATAATTAAAATTGACAATATATATTTTTTGGAATTTTCTAATTTATTGAAATATATTAAAACATTGAATAAAAAATTAGATTACAACATATATATAAAGGCAGTTGTGTGGTCGTCAATTGGCCTGCATTTTATTAATTTTGGGCAGTCAAATATTTCATCACTGATATGGATTTAATTCCGATGTGAAGCGTGCTTATTTTTAACTTATCAAATCCAATTAAGATTTTATTTATTTTTGTATTTTAAAAGTATTTTTAAATTTTAATTTTTTATTTTAAATTAATATTTTTTGATATTTTTAAATCATTTTGATGTGCTCATATCAAAAATAATTTTTTTTAATTATTTTGATACATTAAAAAAAACACTTTAAAAAACAATCATAACTACACTATAAGTAACTAAGTACACATTAGTTTTTTTAAAATATTATCCTTTGGTTTTGGACAAATAAGCTCTTGTTTTTCAACTTCTAAAGCTAGCTACCAATACGAATTGGGCATCCCTAATTTAGGATATTGGGAATGTAATTTATTAATATTGCTCTCTCACAACCCTGTTTTCACGGTTTAGGCTGCTTTCATTTCGCTTGCTGCTATTACGGGAATCACTTTTACTTTTTTTTTTTAAAAAGTAATCAAACAGAATTAAAAAAAAAACTGAAACCGATTCAAACCGACTGGTTTCGGTTCGTTTCGGTTTTTTTAGAAAAAGACGGTTCAAACCGGTTTGGCTTGGTTTTTTTCTGTTTAGGTTCGGTTCGATTTTTTTGGTTTCAAGCTTGTAAAACCAAAACCGAACCGAACCGGTCGGTTTTTTTAAAATTCTAATCGATTTTTTTTCACGGTTCAGTTTTTTCGGTTAATTTGTTTTCCGGTTTTCTCGGTTTAATCAGTTTTTAAGTTTTTTTGCTCACCCCTAGGATTAACAAAGAAAAATTTTAATACGTAAGGACTAAAGTGGAATGTTGTTGGTGTTAAGGTAGTTTACCTTACATTTGTAGTGCAAAGAGGTATAGAAATGTGGTAAACAGAAAGCTAATACCTCAGATCTGTTTATATATATATATATATATATATATATATTGGAAATTTGACATATTGAATAAAGATTTGGTCATTGAAACAATAAAGATCCTTTTTTTTATCAAATGGTAAAAAATATATTAAAACTAACTCGTCAATCAATATTAAATTCTTCAAACAATCTTGATGGTGTCAAAGTATGCACAAAACAATATCTCTTAAATATTCGGTTTGCATAATTAGGTATTAAATTGAGAAAAAAAAAAAAAACAAAGTATTATATGGGCACTCAATTGAAAATTCCAATATGGTTGCAGACTGACATGAGATTTGTTCATGTTAATTAAGTTAAGAGAAACTAAAGCATGTGGGAAATTTACTCAGTGCTATTTTTTATTTTTATTTTTTTGTTGTTCAACTTTTTATTTTTTATTTTTATCTTTTCATATTTATTTTATTTGTGACTGGGTCCTCGTATAAAATTTTCAGGTGTGCAAGAAAATCTACCATTTGATTTGGACTCGATTTTGGGCAATATTGTTTGGTTATTTTTTTTAAGATATTAGAACTCAAGGGGTTGTAATTGACACTTAGAAAATATCAATCCCTTTCAGGAAAAAAAAAAAAAAAGCTACGGAATTTAATGGGGAAAGAGAGAAGAAAAGGAAGAAATTAAAGAGGAGAAAAACTAGTAGCCAAGGAACAACCACCATACATCGTCTCTCTTGGAAAAAACTGTCGAGATTCATCCAGAGACACTAAAAATGACTGCTTCTGAAGACCGGACAACGCCGTTCATATCATCTTAATGCGACAGGTCCTCCCACGTGCTGGCACACATTCTTCACCTACCAATTTTTTTTTTTTTTTAATTTTAGTCCTCGATTATATATGAACCCTTTAATAGAATCCTAAATTTCATCCCACATGAGCCTAAGCTCTTTTCTTTCAATTTAGTACCTAATTATCTAAGAAATCTTCAATTTAGGCTTGAATTCCATTCAACCCAGACCCAGACCTAATACAGGGCTAGTCAGGGAAGGGGAAAGAAAAACGACAGCTAACCTACTGGGTTAATGCATTGTGATTATATTCATGACTTAGGTTATGATTTATGTGTTAAACCCTGGTGCATCGGAGGTTATTCACATGGTCTCCCTCTCAAAATAAAAACATGAAAATATGCAATACTAAGTTTTTTTTTTAAAAAACTAACCCATATTTGTATCGGTCAATTGATTTGTTGTTGATTTTATCAAATCGACTCGGACGGACATGTTAGGGTAACTCCCATGTAATTAACTTGAAGTTCACAAACAATTGGATTAGAAGATTTAAAAGTTAATCTGCTAACATTTACTAAGAGTTTCTTTCTCCACTGCCTTTTTTTTTTTATCAAAAACAACGTTGCTTAATAATTTTGTCTATTGGATTTGTTTTTACTCAAATAAGGGTTCAAATGGGTTATCTTTGTACATTATGAGGTTATGACTAATGTTAAAAAAAAAGCTTGCAATGACATTATTAGCACCTTGAATCCATATTCAAGACGGAGCATGAACGACATAACTAATAGACTATACTTGTGAATGAACGTTATAAACAATAAGAAAAAAAATTAAGATGCTATTTACACGTCTAATTATTTTTTTTATTATTTTTTATGCTTTTGTGAAATTGAGTATTCTTTTCAATTGAAGCCTTCTGTCCAAAAATGTCAAATGTCCTTTTATTTTTTTATTTTTAATTTGATTTTCATTCTTTTAATTACTATTTTTTTTGTTTTAGATCCTTTTATAAAATTGATTATTTTTAAATTCATCCTTCGGCACGGGGTTAGTTGGAAATTGTGCTTTGTGTTTTTTCTAAATTGAGTGTTCTTGGTTTTATGATCCAAGTTATATATCTAAAAACTTAACGGGGTTAACATCATTCTTTTTTATTAGGGTTTTTTTTTAAATGGATTTTTTTTTCTTTTTCATCCTTCCAAGTTTTGTTTTATTATTAAACTAGGTTCATGATTTTTTTTAATTTTCTTTATATTTGGCTAGCCCAATGTCATCACCAAGACCGCAGTTTTTTCGGGTTATCTCACGTTAACTCGGGTTTTTTTTTATCTTTGCTTTTTTTAATTTAATGTTTTTTTAGTTTTGTCTTTTAATATTAAATTGATGTAGAAATGAGTATCATCATCTTTTCACGGTTTGATTATCAATTTTAATTAACATGATTCATGTCATTGGATTTGATTGACCAGTTTCGTGGACACACTATTATTTATTTAGCGTGCTTATGTTGTAAAGCAATTTTTTTTAATTCATTCAATCCTCGAGATCGAGGTAGCTTGGAGCGACAGATTTAAAATATATATATTTACAGCTTTTTACACGATACTATGACTTAACTTGTTTTCTTGTTTGTTTTAATTTTTTTTATTCATAGAAGTCAACATGCCCACCAACTCTGATTGAAAAAATTTCTTGATCGTTGATTTTTTTAATTTAATGCTTATTTAAGTTTTTTCTTTTAATATTAAATTGCTTTAAAAATAAATATTGTCATTAGATTTGATAGGCTTGTTGAATTTGTTGGTAATTATTGATTTTCTTTAGATTTTATTTTTCTACATCAAAGTTGCTGGAATTAGACTTTATCTTTTTTCTATTTGTGTTTTTTTAGTTTATTCTATTCTAATAAATCGTGCAGTATATTTTGCATGCTTACTCGAGTTAATTTAGATTTTTTTTGTATAATTTAAATTTTATTTTTTAATATTAAATTGCTTTAAAAATAAATATCGTCATTAGATTTGATAGGCTTGTTGAATTTGTTGGTACTTATTGATTTTCTTTCGATTTTATTTTTCTACATCAAAGTTGCTGGAATTAGACTTTATCTTTTTTCTATTTGTGTTTTTTTAGTTTATTCTATTTTAATAAATCGGGCAGTATATTTTGTATGCTTACTTGAGTTGATTTAGATTTTTTTTTGTATAATTTAAATTTTATTTTTTAATATTAAATTACTTTAAAAATAAATATCGTCATTAGATTTGATAGGCTTGTTGAATTTGTTGGTGCTTATTGATTTTCTTTTGATTTCATTTTTCTACATCAGAGTTGTTGGAATTAGACTTTATTTTTTTTCTATTTGTGTTTTTTTAGTTTATTCTAATCTAATGAATCGGACAACATATTTTGCATGCTTACTTGAGTTGATTTAGATTTTTTTTTGTATAATTTAAATTTTATTTTTTAATATTAAATTGCTTTAAAAATAAATATTGTCATTAGATTTGATAGGCTCGTTGAATTTGTTGGTACTTATTGATTTTCTTTCGATTTCATTTATCTACATCAGTTGTTGGAATTAGACTTTATTTTTTTTCTATTTGTGTTTTTTTAGTTTATTCTAATATAATGAATCGGAAGGCATATTTTGCATGCTAACTCGAGTTGATTCGGATTTTTTTTTTGTATAATTTAAGTTTTGTCTTTTAATATTAAATTGCTTTAAAAATGAATATTGTCATTAGATTTGATAGGCTTGTTGAAGTTGTTGGTATTTATTGATTTTCTTTCGATTTTATTTTTCTACATCAGAGTTGTAGGAGTTAGACTTTATCTTTTTTTCTATTTGTGTCTTTTTAGTTTATTCTATTCTAATGAATCGGGCAACATATTTTGCATGCTTACTTGAATTGATTTAAATTTTTTTTAGTATAATTTAAATTTTATTTTTTAATATTAAATTGCTTTAAAAATAAATATTGTCATTAAATTTGATAGGCTTGTTGAATTTGTTGGTACTTATTGATTTTCTTTCGATTTCATTTTTCTACATCAGAGTTGTTGGAATTAGACTTTATTTTTTTTTCTATTTGTGTTTTTTTAGTTTATTCTAATCTAATGAATCGGGCAGTATATTTTACATGCTTACTCGAGTTGATTTAATTTTTTTTTGTTTTTGTATATTTACAGCTTTTTACACAACACCATGAGTTAACTTGTTTTCTTGTTTGTTTTATTTTTTCTTTATTCATAGAAGAATTTTATTCAAGATGCCCAACAACTCTGATTATATATATATATATATATATATATATAAAAGCCCAATACAAATTAAGTCCATTAAAACCCAAGTAACATGGTTTCTATCTAGACAGATCTAATCCCATTACCCATGCAAATGGTGACAAACAAAATTATGATTGGGGGGAGAGTTTATTAGCCCGTAAAGACTGTTTAGTAATGTGGTTGTGGTTGTTTTTCAAAGTATTTTTCACTCAGAAATATATCAAAATACTATTTTTTATTTTAAAAAAATTATTTTTGATATCAACGCATCAAAATTATCTAAAAACACCAAAAACATATTAATCGGTAAGAGTAGCAATCGTTAAAACAAGCATCCATTTAATAATCACTAGCTTAAATTCTAAACAAAATGATAAATTATTTCTATAACTAAACGCTATAAATGAAATTTCAAGTTAATTTTTAATAAAAAAAAAACAAATCATCAATGTTATATACACTTTAAACTATCATAAGTTGTTTTTTTGATTAATTGTGAAATGAAAAGATATGTATATGCTTGATAAAAATAATTAAAAAAGTACATGAACTAATACAATAAAAGGAGTTTTTAACATTACTTAGATACTAAAGTCGATAGTTTATTTTCCAAGTAAAAATAAAAAGATAGATGTATATGTAAATACTTTATTCAGGTTATTTTTTTATTTATTTTATCTTAGAGGTTAATTCTGGTTGCTAAGAATAAACAATTTTTATTTTTGTAAATGCATCATGCAAATAGAACTTATTTATATAAAATATAAGAGGGAAAAATTCAAAAACAAAATACAATAATCTCTTTAAAGTATTATATTTTAGAAAAAAAATTAAAAAATTAATTACTATTACAAAAAGAAAAGTTAAAGTGAAGTTAAAGAGATGAATTAAAATTTAAAATAAATAAAAATATTGAAAATAAAAATAAAGGTCAAGCCCGACGAACGACACATCATCTCCTATGGTAAAAGACCTATTATGTTTGGATATGTTTTTTAAACATAAGATGCCCTACCATTCATCTAATGTTTTTTAACCATGCAAACCTATTTTTCAACTTGTTTCTAGAATGCATAAAAAATACTATAGAAACCTCAACCAACCCAAGTTTGTTCCTATAACACATTCTAATCACTTTTTAAAAAATAAAATTTAAACTAATAAAAAAATTTATAGACCTCGATCTACTTTTTTCTTACATGAATAAAGGGTAACACAATCTCCATTGAACTCTTTTTGAAAGGACAAACTCATTGAAATGAAAATATGTCTTTTTGGTGGTTGGAAAGTGGTTATCTTAACACTTTTACTCTACTCAATATTTTTCATTGATTCTCTGTAATCTCCTAAACTTAAGAGATTGAAACGTGAAAAATAAAATAAAATTTGGGATCAAAACATGAAATTCAAAAACAATAAGGACCAATAATTCATTAATTGAAACTTTAGAAGACCAAATTGCAGTTTCTTGTGCCAAAATGAAAATATGGTCATTTTTATATAATTAAATTTTATCCTTGTTTTTTAAATTTCCATTTTAACTATCAAAGAGTTTATTTTGAAAAACAAATCTTTAATTTATCATTGAGATATTCCTAGAAAGTTAGCATATGTGATAGCAGATAAAGAAAAATACTCTAGACATACAAAACCATGCTAATATTTATTATAAGGATAGGATTGGTGTTGCGATGTTGCTGTCTTCAAATTAATTATCCTAGCTTAAAACACACAACATAGTATAGAGCAAGCAAGGAGTTGATCCCGTGAGGAAGATTTAGTTTAGATTTTTATGATATATGTTATGCAATTGGGGGGTCTTGATTTGTGATGATCTAAACTATGGAAGAAATTAAACTAGCAAACAAAATCAATTGAAACCGAAATTAATCAAGAAAACAAACCTTGGTCGCAAGCACACACCACCAACGGAAATTATAACCGATCCTCGAAACGAAAATTGCAGTTTATGTTATGAAATTTTTATCTTTTCTTAACGTTGATTAATTAACGGATCTACCGTATAACTAATCATAACCAACAAACAATCAAAGTATCCGCACTAATGATTCAATTTAATGGCAGCTTTAAGAACTAGATAATTTCATCAAGATTAACATACAAGCTGTTCGCAGCTTGTGTCACGTTGTTTAAATGTTCTCCCTAAGTTCAATAACGTAGTTCCGCCACAATTATCAAGCTTAGTTGCTTCACAAGTTCCTATATCACAAATTTAGTTTTGATATTAAACTTAGCAATAGATTGTTCACAACAATAACTTAGAGTCCGCTCTAGCAATCATCAACAACAATCATAGGAAATATGCATAGGAAAACAATCATACTCATTCATAACATAAACT
>Ga0325400_1003916_pt1 | contig 13644 bp, 4 predicted proteins | sample PopdelMetagenome_2_FD_205662 | JGI IMG/M metagenome (GOLD analysis project Ga0325400, IMG submission 205662) | Populus deltoides microbial communities from Bellville, Georgia, United States - Xylem-PdKOR-R1 | ecosystem: Host-associated > Plants > Phyllosphere > Stem > Wood/Secondary xylem... | reverse complement strand
CGGTCCAACTGAATTTGGAGAGATCGAGTGCCATCGTTTTTCCCCCCTTGTTTGTTAGTCAGATTTGATGGATGGATTAACGTCCATCTTTCTCCTCGGCATCATCCCCTTTTGTCCTTTCTTGCCAATTACTATAAGAAACTCTAGAATGCGCGCTCTTTCACTGTTCAGCTCCAATATTCACAAGCACACGAAACGTTATGGATATATTTTGTATTTTTTAATAATTTATTTTGATCCTTAAATTTTTATTTTGAGCTATTTAATCATAATTAAACATCAATTGCTTCTGATTTCTTAAGTAATAGTAAAATTAAAAGAAAATGAACTATAATGAAACGGGCATCAAACATGGATGACATGTCAGAATTTTTTTAAAAAATACACTTAGATCCTTAAACTTTAGAAATAACACAAATTAGATAATTTAGATCCCTTTAGATATAAAAAAAATCACTTTTTATACAAAATTTTATTTATAATAATTTTCAGTTATTAATTAGAAAAAAGAGAGAGAATGATCACTAGATTCTAATAATGAGAAAGAAAATTATCGTTCAAATCATTTACAACCATCAAAATAGATTTTTTTGATCACCATGGGTTCTATGACATGAGAGGGGCTTGATGGAGATTGTTTAGAACCTCAATGTTGCCTAAAGATAAATCTAACCTGGCTAGATTTCATGTTTATGGACCTTTTTTTTTTTGTATTTGGAATTAATTGATTTATGGGTGCTCAAAGGATATTGGTGATGTGTTTCTAGGTTGAAATGACTTAAGAATAAGGTTATCTTTTATAAAAAAAAAAAAAAGATGCTGCCTCGATTTCTGGCCACTATTTGGTAGCCAAAATCTAGGCTCGCAAACGAGAAGTCATTTGAGTATATATATAAACAAAAAAAACAAACATAGGTGCGCGAGCTTGAAGGCTCATCTACATGCCTAAGATTTTCCTTGTAATGGCTTGAAAGCATGGGCCATGAGTCCAAGAACCTAGATTAAAGCCCTTTTTTTAAGGTTAAATATAAATTTAAAAAAAAATGTATTGAACCCGGTTGTGTTCATGACCTAGAGTACAAGCTTGACGAGTTAAGCTACAATATCAGCTATTTTATTTCTAATATTGATTTTCTTAATTGATATATTTTTTAATGTCTTTTTTCATAAATAATTTTTAAATTCATGTTTCAATTAATATCTCTTCTTTGTGATTTTTTTTAACATTTTTTGGATAAAAACTTTATTTGAAGGGTGTTGTATGTATTTAGTTTTTTAAAAAATTGTTCTCATTCATCTCTATTTTTTTTATCTTTTATATGGATTAATTTTATTTAAAAAATAAAAAATATTTATCTTCATATAATATATGTAGCCTTGCATTATTTTCTTTTTTTATTTAATCAATTTAATGTGTGTTTATTTTTATTATTGATTGATTGAATAAAAAATAAAATTTAATAAGCAAATTCAGAAAGCACAATCAAGTAAATATCTTGTCTTATGAGATTAAATATCTTGATCTATATATATTTCTTGATTTTTTCAGTTTTGTTTTTAGTTATCAATAATGACTTTTTTCCTCGTTTATTGACACTATTTAATTTTTATATATAAAAACACATTGAAAAAATCAGTATATACAACTTTTTTGTAGGAAAAAAATAATTGACCCGCGGCGGAGCGCAAGTCAAATAACTAATTAAAAGAAACTAAAAAAGGTATTTTTGTTCTTATTATTCACCTACTCACACAACACCATGGATTTGAGCGGGTTTTTTTTAGTTTTTAATTTAGTTCTCAAGTTTTTATTTTGTACGATTTATACCTTTTAAATCAAAATTAGCATCTAATTGTATATTTTTTTTGTTTAGAATGGAGGGTTAAATTAAAAGATAGGGGATTAAAGTTTAAAAAAAAAAGATAAAATAGGTGGTGGATTTGAAATTTGTTTCCAGAGTTCATTTTAGTCCCTCATCTTTTTGAGCTATTAGGCAATCAGTCCATGTAATTTTTAAAAATTCAAATTTAACACCAAACTTTATGTTCCTTATTTTTCAGTCTTTTTATTCAGTCATTTTAGTTGTTGTTTTTATTCTTTTCAATTAACTATCAAATTGAAAATTTATTGTTGCCTTGATTTATTTTTATTTTGGCAAAATTTAACCCTTATTATTTTCATTGTTTTTTTTCCTTGGATTTTTGTGTAGTTTTTTATTTGTGTAATTTCAACCCACATAATTTTTTTATTTATAATGATTCCAATCAAATAACTTGGGTTACCATTTGAAAAGTTAATTAAAATTGAAAAAAAAATTATTTTATTTTTTTAATATTTGTGTTCGACTTTGTTTATTAATTTTTTTTATTGCTTTATATATTTATCATGTTATCAAATTAATCAAAATTTAACTCAAAATTCTCTTATTTATTTCTCTGAAAACATAATTGTTTCCTGACTTATTTTATTTTTCATGATTAAAAAAGTTAATTTTCTCTGAAAACATAATTGTTTCCTGACTTATTTTTTTTTCATGATTAAAAAAGTTAATCTGTCCGTGACTTAGCACGGGCCAGCAATATAGGACAACCTAAATTATGATCAAGGAATGCGATGGCGTGGAGTGGAGGCAGCATCAAGCCCTTGCTTAATCAGTCCAAAGACGAGGCTGATTCTGTAGGAAGCAGGCAGCAAAAACACGTGTTTGGTTTGATTATCAGACCCAAACAGCTTAATTTCTCCCATCTCAAAAAACAGAACGCAAATCCTCGTACGCTAGTTAATGCAGAAGTAAAACAAAAGAGAATCTAACGTTGCTGTGACAGTGCAGTCACATGACAAATCAGTGACTCGCAGTGAGCATACACACAATATCCTCTCTCTCTCTCTCTCTCTCTCTCTCGTCTTTGGCTTGTTACCAACAACAGGAACAAAGTTGATCTGATCTGATGAGATTGTAAAGAAAGAAGGAAGGAAGGAAGGAAGAAAGCGTAGCCTTTGTTTTGTTTTTATGGAAACAGCTTTCTCAAGACAGCGAACGCAATGGTAGTGATCATTCAATCATGCTGAGTATTGATAGAAGGTAGTGTCTTTTTCAAAGAATCAAATAATGGCTATAATTTCATAGCATGAATTAAGTCCCCTACTTTAGGCTAGGCCATGTATATGTGTCTCTCATTTCGTCCTTAAACAATCTACTTGAACGCAACTTCACGCATAAATTTCTTTGTTTTAAAGTGCAGCATAAGAGATGATTGAAAGGATGGTGCTTACGTGAGCTTAGAAAAGATGATTGAAGAAGAGGAAAATAACAGGTGAGGGCCGAAATCTAATTGTGCATCATACCTTCATAATAATAACATCAAAAGACTGGGAAAAAAAAAGAGGCTCCACCAATTATTATGACATCAACGATCAAACTCTGAACCTCTTTTCCTGGCAACTCCAAAATGAAACGGTAAAATTGGGGCATGAATATCAAAAGGCAGCAAAATGCAAGTTCACTTAAAAGAGGCGAATAAGAACTTGACAACCATAAGAGATCTTTTCGCCATGGTTGAAGCTGCTGCATAACACAACAGAAACGCAGTTTCGAACAGAGCACTAAAAGGGTGGTGGGTAGCTAGAAGAACTTCATGGCAGATGCGAGACAGTTTAGCCAAGGATTTCTCTAAATCCATTTTGATTTCATTTGCCAAATTTATTTGTTTGAGAGTTTCTGCTAGTTATGTTTTAAGTAACAAACATAAAACACAAAAGACTGGAACAAGGTCATATGCAAAAATGCAGGCCTCCTGAAACATAGATTTAAGAAATTCAAAGCTCTTACAACTTGTGTACATATTTATTCAACAACTGATATGTGAACTGCACAATCACACGATATATGTAGTTTGAGCTTTTACAGTATAATCCCAGACCACTTTCATTTCCTATGACAGTAACAACATGACGTAAAAGAAAGAGTGAAGACGAGCAGAGTTCCTTATTATCTACCACAGATACATAAATACAAACCAATACCAATTCCAAGACAGACGCTAAACAGAAAAATGAAATATATAAACCACACACCCTTCTTTCAAAATTGTGTCTCCTTTCCTCTTTCAGCTTGACTTACATTGCCTGTGAACTTCTGATCTGCTGCTTGATGTTGTCACTGGTAAACTGTACGGAAGATTCTGGCAATGCTACAGCAGTAGCTGCTGTCATAGTTTGGTACTGAGGCATTGCGGGTGCCATAGGCTGGGCATAGTATATCTGGCCATGTGCATGGTCACCAAACTCATAACCATAATTAGCAGTGCCAGCAGAAGTAGGGGCAACAGACTGGGAAGGGTGATGAACTTGAGAGTAACCAACATATTGCTGTTGATGCTGGTTGGAAGGGACCTGAACTAACTGTGGCGTGCCTGGAGTCGCTGTTCTATAAGCAGCCAATTCAGTTTTTGCAATGTGAGCATTTCTCATGGGATTGAAAGTTGTGGGAGTGGGCAACATGTTTGGATTGGGAGGTGTTTGAGGGCGGCTAGAAGGGATGGTAGTTGCTGGTTCACTGATACCAGGTTGTTGGACAGGTAAATTGTAAGCTTGGGGTTGCCTTGCCTGCACATAGTACACAGGGTATTGCTGATCAATCTGAGGATGGTGATGGTGTTGCTGCTGGGGAGGGTATACAGGATAATATGCCGACATTGGCACTGCCCCTGTGGGATGATATTGAATATAATGAGCACCAGCATGCATAAATTGCTGTTGTTGTGGTTGCTGTTGCTGTTGCTGTTGATCGAATTGGTGCTGCAATACATACCCAGAATCCTGAACCTGTTGTTGAATCTGAACTCGAGTGTTCGGATCAGAGATAGTATTGATCTTCGAATCAACAGGATGAGCAGCAACCCTGTTGGCTCCAGATGGGATTTGCACAATTTGGTCCTGATAAATCATGGGCTTTTGTCGATTTATAGCATTGCTTAGACTACTATCACTGAAACATTAAAACAAACACAGACGACCCAATTCAAAATCTAATCCTTTCTTCACAATTAAACTATCAATCTAACCATATCATTCAAATTTAATAAAAAAAGGAAGCCCAAACCAATATAAAAGGAATAATAAATTAAGTACCTTGAAACTGAATCTGGGGATGGCAAATCAATAGCACCACCACCACTGCCAGACCTCTGTTGGTTCTGAGGAATCGAAGTCTGCACCTGAGTCTGAGGTTGCGGTGGCTTTCTATAAGCAACAGGAACCCCATGGTCGGATCTCTCATCATCAGAGAAAACCCGATTCTGATACTCACCAACAACCACTTGACCCCCAACAGGTACCCCCGGCGATGCAATCGCAACAGGCATCGGCGGCGGCGGCGGCGATGACAGAACCACAAACCCATCATCCTGCCTCTGCCCAGCACCAGCACCAGCACCACCTCCACCACCGACAGTCATTTGAGCAAATTGATCCTCAATTCCCACCGCCACTTTCTGATCTCTAACCCCACCACCATCCTCCACATGAACCCTTATCGGTGGCAAATTCGCAAGCGAAGGCGAAGAAGAAGTAGACCCAAAAGACGACGTAGTTTCCAGCATAGGAGAATCAGGAACTGAATGAACATCTTGCTTTGCAACGCCCTTGTTCGACCCGTCCCCGTCTCTACTACCACCACCAGCAGCAACTAAATCAACATTACTGTTATTATTACTGTTGTTTCCATTATTTAAACCATCACTGCTATCATTATAATCAAGACCCAACAAACAATTAACCGAAGCAGAATCTGAAAAACCTCGGTTCAACAACCCCGCGGCAGCAGCTCCGTTCAAAGCATTCAAGAACCAATCTTCCGATTTCGCACTGTTTTCAAGAATTGGCCCAATAGACTGCGACAACTCCGGCTTCAAAGGGAACAGAAAGAGGCGCAAACGCGACGGTTTTGGACCGTTGTTGCTATTCGTCCGGTCATACTCATCGATCATGTTTTCTAAATCTTCATCTGTAGTGACGGAAATCAGAGAATCCAAGTCTTCGCTTGGGAGTTGGTACTTAAAAATGAAGGGTAGGCCGTTAAGGAGAGTGTTGGAGAGGCGAGAGGAGAGTGAGGAGAGAGTTGAGTGACGGTCGACGACGACGATGCGGGTGTCGCCTCCTACGTAGCACAACGACTTGTCGTGTGGGCGAGGGACTATGTGGCCGCCATAAGAGCACATAAGGCGGAGTTTTGAAGAGAGAGGGGGCAGTGGGTCGTCGAAGTAGTTGGAATCGGTGTTGCGGGAGCGAGGAGAGGAGTCAATGGAGTCTGGATATGAATTGGGGGTGGGGAGGGTGGTGGTGGTTGCGGCGGCGGAGAGAGGTGGTGGGTCCATGGGAGACTACGGTGGTGGGTTGGAAGCGGAAGAGAGAGAAGGTAAAGGGGGATGAGGCAGTGGAGGTTGATGCTCTTATAGGTACTCCACGCCGGGTCTAGGTGGGTGTCCTTCTGCTGTTATTTTTTCTTTCAAAAATTTAAGTATTTAATTAGATTTATTTTATTTTATTTTCTAACCTTTTTGGGAGGAGATAAAAAATAATAGGGAGACTGGTGAGAGGGAAAAGGGAAAAGGGAAGAAGGGAAGTTGAAATAAAAGCTGTGGACAGTGAGATGGGGGTTGACAGCTAGCTAGTTTACTGATGGGTCACAGTTGGGGGTGGGGTGGCTATCTAGTAGAACAAGTACTATGTTAGTCTTTACTCTCGGAGTTTGGATTGGCGCACTTTTAAAAAAAATATTTGGGAGTTGAAATTGTATTAAAAATAAAATTAGCTGAAAATTAATATTTTTAAATTATTTTAATGTATTGATATTAAAAATAATTTTTTAAAAATACTATTTTAATATTTTAAAAAATACATTTTAAAATAATATTCTACTCCATTTTTAAACAAGCCCCGAGAGTCATTACCGTGTATCCTCCCAAAATTTCCTGCACTCCGTGAACTGCCTGCCTTCAGTAAAATGTCTATTGAAATTGATCACTGCTAATTAACGTCAAATGCAGGCAATTTCAGAATTAATTAAAAATACGATTGGTATTATCCTAATTTAGCCCTCCAAATGTTTTGGATGTGTTCATTACCATAAAACTATTTTTCCTTTTCCTTTTCCCTTTTTTTTCATTTTTTCTAATGAAAAGTTGGAAATTTTGTTTATTTCTTTGGGAAAAAAAAACATTTTTTTCATTAAAATATACCAGGATTATAACTTTTTTTCATAAAAATCAAAACTATAATTTATAATAGTTGTTTTAATATTTTATATATATGATAATCTAGTTGTAGAATATTAATTTTATTTCATTCTAATTAAAAATTATCAAGAAAATTATTGTTAGCTAAAGAATTATTTATATTAAATTTGCAATGAAAATTAAATTTATGACACCGGCTAGATATGAAAATATAAAAAATGGTTCTGATCCTTTATATTGATAAAGAATGCTTGTTTATAAAAGATTTAAAAAAAGGTTGTATGATTCATGTTTTTCTTGGTCTGATAAATAATGAAAAAACCTGCGAAAAAAACTTTTAAAATGCGTTTTTCAAACCTGATACTAATTTGGGAAACTGAAAAACTAGTATTCTAATTTTGATGGAGAAATATTATATTTAAACAGAAAATCTTAGTTTATATTTTTTAATTTTAATTTTATAAAAAAAATGAAATGAAGCTATGTTTATGAACGATCGTATTTCTTATTATTATTTTTATTCATCCTGATGGGAGTTTGGGGATGAAAGAGATTTGTCAGCAGGTCGTTGTACTCGTTTTCTCGGGCAGCCTAGTATATTCAAGAATCCTAGTCTGGAAATACAAAGCTCGAATTTGATTTGATCCTGGGGGAGGATTTTACGGGACGTGGGACACGTAACTTCCTTAAATAACTCGAAATCGGATAGATTTTCCTACAGGCCAAATTAATTAAAACATAATGGAATTTAAATAAAAAGCTCTTGATTTGGATTATAATAAATCATATTTTAATGATGGTTGTAATTACAGGTGATCGCGAAAGATATCGAAGACTGTATATACGCAAAAGCAGTTGATCATGAGGTTGTGTGATTTTATGTAGCATATAAATCCCATGCGATATTGTGAGCAATTTTTTTCCAAATTTGATTCGTCTGTCATGAATATTGTACATTCATGGACACATATTTCTATTTCGGAATTACATACACTTTAAACGATAGCGAGATTTTAATAGAAACAAAATGTAGTCCGGTAATTAATATATTATTTAGTTATTTTTATTCATTAAAATCTATTAGCATACCTTTTTATAATGAAATCTGACATTATACTTTATTATTATTATTATTATTATTATTATTATGGTATTCGGGTTAGCTTGCACGTATCTCGACTAATTTTATAAATCTTAAAGTTAACAATTATATAAACTTCCGGTAATTATTATATTAGTAATTATAAAAAAATAAATCTCTTGATCCTAAATTCTTATCCCATGATAATTAATCTATATTATACTTAAAAAACAGGAAGTTACGAATTCAATCATTCTTCGGTTTTTATATAAAAACAAAAATCCTTGAGAATTTACATCGCCTAGGATGGTATAATCCACCTCATCAACGTCTCTTAAAGAGAATGTTCAGTAAATAGGAGGATTCCATGAAAAAATAATTATAATTCCATTTATAAACATATCTAAACATGGAAGTTTACATTGACAGCGAAAAAAAAAAAGCTAAAAAACAATTGTGTTTTTACTATTCCCTACATCACAAAACACTATTTAGTGTTATAGTGTTTTTTATTTTAATTTTTGGATTTAAAAAAAAATCTATATTTCTTTCCCATGTTTTATCCTTAGTACATTTGATTTATTAAGCATTGAATATCATGGTTTACTGCGGTTTGTTTTTTATTTGGTAATTCTAGTTTCACAACCTGTGTTACGAGTTTGGCGGATTAACCTAATTAATTTGATTTTTTTTCTTTTTCTAACCTGTATTTTTTTTATCATTTAACATTAAGTTAATTATGAACTAAATTTCATAATTTGTTTAGATTTATTTTGTATGATGTTATTTTAGCCTCATGATTCGAGTCACGATTACGTGGGTTAACCTTGACAGATTCAAGTCGTTTTATTATGTTTTTTTTTTTAAGATCTCATCTTCCAACAATAAGTTTATTGAAATTTTATAATTTTTTATAATTTTTTTTCATAGGTTACTCTAGTTTTATAATTCAGGTCATAAGTTTGACTTATTAAACCAGGTTGATTGGGGGTGTTTTTTCAATTTTATTTACAAGGGGTTATCCCGATCTCATAACCTAAATTATGGTTTTGATGGGTTGACTAGAGTTATTTTTTTAATAATTTTTATTTATTTTATTATTTAATATTTTTTTTATTATGAAGTTATTATGATTTCATGACCCGGGTCGTGGACCTAGCATGTTAACCAATGTCATTTATTATGGGTTCTTTTTTTAATTATTTTTTTCAATTATATCATTCAATATTTGGTTCATTAAAAAATTAGTTTTATTATATATTTTGATTGGTTTTATATAGGTTTATTATTTTTTCATAACCCGGATCGTGGATTTAACAAATTAATATAGATCAATATAATATATTGTCATCTTAATAATTTTTAATTTTTACGAATTAAACTATATTTTTGTTATGATTCAAGTTGTTTTTTAACTAGATCAGTCTGCTTTAGAAAAAAATTACATTAATTAATTATTTTTGAATTTTTTATATTAAAAAAATGATTCACTTTACAAAACGCGTTTTCAAAAAAGCCAACGAGAGGAGGGAAATTAAATACTATAATACTTACGTAGAGAATATTGTCAAACGCAGTTATTCCGCCATTTGAGCGAAGCGAACGCGCATCGCGGGTGACGCAATCATCATGCAAACTTTTGGCTAAAAAATCACAGCCCGACTTGCATACCACGCGCCACAAAACAGGGCGCTGTTAGCTGTCTGTCAGCTGGAAAATTCAAGCGGTAAACGTGATCAGCGCGTGTAAGATGGAGAGTGGGGATGATGCCATGCGGCATCCACGTAGGAGCTGGGCTGTAAAGTAACAGTAACGGTAGAATTTAACTGCCCCTGTCACGTCACGTTTCCCCTCCAAACAACGAAAAAAAAAGAGGTTAGAAATCAAAAGAATCAGGTGCTTCTGGTCTACCATCTTTTTGTGCTCATGGTCTCTGGTCTGCAATTTTTTTTTTCTCCCCTTTCCAATTTTTTTTTAAAGTTTACTGACGATATTTAATATTTTTTTCACGGGCATAAAAATTTTCACGAAATTCTCCCCTTTATCATCACACGTCATCACGTTGTATTTTTTTTAAAGGCATTAGACTATGTTTGGAACGTGACTGTGGTTGCGTTTCTAAAAATTTTGATTTTTTTTTTACTAAAATTGAATATGGTTTATATGTTTTGGATCGTTTTGATGTGCTGATATCAAAAATAATTTTTAAAAAATAAAAAAAATCATTGACATACAATTTAAAACAAAAAATTATTTAAAAAATATCCGCAACCACACTGCCAAACAATCTCTTAAAAGCAAGAGAAATGTGTTGGAGCACGGGATTAGTACATACCGCTGAACTTTTCTTTGATCTATCTGCCCTGTTTCTTTTTCGCGTTTTAACCGTTTGTTCTTGTGTTAGAATGGTGTTTATATGTAAAAATATATTAAATTAATTGTTTTTACTATTTTGAAATGTTAATATTAAAAAAAATATTTTGATATATATTCAGTTAAAAATATTTTTAAAAAATACTTTAAAATGAAATACTGGACAAACACTAAATATGTGTTTGTTCATGCTTTGATTGCGATGCACCACGAGTACGAGTACTCTTGAGGTATTTGCCAAGGCAACAATGAATAGATTTTTTTCTCTCGCTTAATCATCTCAGATTTGAATAAAAAAACTACGAGAGAAAATATTGGTTAACTAGTCCTTGTCCAGGCAGGAGAGGTCCATTGGATGCACTAGAAAAGTTTTAGTTCAATGCAACGAAATCAAAATAAGAACACAGGATCTAACCTGGATGCATTAAAAATATATTCTTACAATATAATTAACACGGACTAATTTGTTTTGGAAAAAACATTATTTAATGCGACAAAAGTATAGTGATGGCTTTGCCCCTCCCATGAAAAACAACATTAAAACTGGATATGGCGGCAAAGCAATGTCTTTGCAATATCTATTGGTCAGTATTGGATTGTCAATAGCTTCAATGGTCAGGTAGTTTCTTAATGGTGGTGCTTTCTTTTTTATTTTTTTTTGGCTTGAGATTCGTGTTTATTATTTAAAATTTTAGAATTGTCATTTTATTTATCGAGATTTCAATCTTAATTTTTATTTTTTTATTTTTATTTTTTATTGTTGGCTCTTTTGTGAAATTTAGATATATTATCAATTTCATTTTTCAATTTCATATCATAACTTGTATTTTTTTTAACTTGTTTTAATTTTTTTTTATCATTATGTTGGATTGGATTTTATTTTTGATTTTATCATTTAATCAAAATTTTGTGTTTGACATCTAATTTATTTATTTTTATTTAAATTTTGATCCTCGTTCTTTTAATTATTATTTCTGTCTTATATCATTTTGTATAATTATTTTATTTTTCAATATCATCATTTAATATTTAACTGGTATGAAACCATACTTCATGGTTTTTCATATATGGTGCTTACAACCTAGTGATCTAGGTAATGAGTTTGAAAAGTTAACAAGAATATAAAATAACTTTTTGTTTTTTTAGACTTATTTTCTTTTCTTATTCTCATCATTCGACGTTATTTTTTTAAAGAAAAAATAAGCTTCGTAATTTTCTTTATTTTTTTTATTGAGTTGACCCATGTTTGCTCAACACTTTTTACATGTCATTTTTAAAAAAAAGAAATTTTAATTTTTTTCATTTCACTCTTAAAAATTTTGGTTCTTTTTGAAAATTAAATTTCATCATTTTTTTTTATTTACTAGGTTATCCTATTGTCATCTAATGTTGGTTTGTTAAGAATTAGGTTTTAGGTTTTGTAATTTCTTTCCATGTATTTTTTATTGGGTTATTTTATCCTTATTACTCAGGTTATATATCTATTATCTATTATGTTAGTTAAAGTTGACTCGGGTTGAGTTTTTTTTATCATTTTTTATTTAAATTTTTCCTTCCATATTTAATTGGCTATAAATTGAGATATATCGGTTTTTTTCTTTTGAATTTTTTTTCCAAGTCACTATGATTAATTTTAATTTATCTAGTTTGTTTCTTGTTGTTGTTTTTTTATCTATAAAAATAAAATCAATTTATCCAATCCAATCAGGTTTATAATTTAAATTGTTGATTTTTCTTTATTTAAAAAGTGTTTACAATGCTTAAACATCATTTTACACGCAAAAAAAAAATCCAAACCCAACAGTATAACACAGGTCGACAAACCTTGTACCATTCCATGTTCCTTGACAATCCTATTTTGTTAAGGGATGTTTGAGAATGTAATAGCGGTTATTTTTTGAAGTGTTTTTTACTTAAAAATACATTAAAATAATATTTTTTTATTTTTTATAAATTATTTTTAATACCAACATATTAAAATAAAATAAAAAACATAAAAAATTTAAAGCAATAATTTTTCACGAAATTCAGAGTCTTTATTGCCAGAAAATACATTTGGACGGAGGTCCAGTTCTTGCAATCCAAAGCTTGAGCACGACAGGAAACTGAAAGAACAATTTCGTGCCAAAAAACAAACGCAAAGAAAGAATGTCCAGCCGTCCAGGTGCTGTCCTGCAACGCTAATTTGCAGTCTCGAATTGGAAGCCGAGTGCGGCGGCGCTGGGCACACTCTGCAAGCTAGTTTCAGTGGATACACTAGGGAGCCGTCATCCCTGTAGCCTGTACCTAAAGGGAAAAAGAAAAAGAAAAAGAAAAATGTAGTCACGATAAAAAAGCTTGCCCGGATAAGCTTCCGTGGAATAAACTAGTTATTTAGCCAGATCAGTATTTTCTTAAAAAGGGAAGAAAAACACCAATGGCATCGTGAATGTTGATTCAATTGCAGATTAGGGGTCCCATGCCAAAGAGAGACTGGGAGAAGTAGTGGAGGAGTTGTGGCCCAGACTGCCATCTTTAATTAAACAGCACTTTCTTTTTTTCTTATTTGTTTTTTCAAATCCCAAAATAGGTGCAAAAGATTGAGAGCAATACGCGGCCTCTTGCTTGCACTTAAAATTAAGGTTGACCTTTTTTAAAAATATAATTAATAAATCATTAAGCATGGCACAGTTACGGATAATGCGGCGCGATTGAAATTGCCTTTCAGTATGTTACATTTCATATAAAAAATACTAGATTAATATTTTTAATATATTAATATTTAAAATATAAAAAATTTTATTTTAATATATTTTGAAGTAATTTTTTTTAAAAAATATATATTGCACTAAGTATCGGACACGCGATAACTAATAAAAAAGTCCAATCTCAATCCGTCCATGGTTTTAGTAATTTTAATTTAAAAAACCCCAATGAGATTTGAATTATAAAATTAACCCTGATTTTTTTTTCAA
>Ga0325400_1003915_pt1 | contig 13645 bp, 7 predicted proteins | sample PopdelMetagenome_2_FD_205662 | JGI IMG/M metagenome (GOLD analysis project Ga0325400, IMG submission 205662) | Populus deltoides microbial communities from Bellville, Georgia, United States - Xylem-PdKOR-R1 | ecosystem: Host-associated > Plants > Phyllosphere > Stem > Wood/Secondary xylem... | reverse complement strand
AAAAAAAATTGAAGTGATCACACATTTATTAGAAAAATCTTCAAATCAGGAATAGGGTTACCAACCTCTGCAGCCATTCGAGCCCATTTATTTCCCATTGTAGCATGGAGTTCAATGATGCGGTTCTCTTCCTCTGGAGTGAACGCACCCTTCTTCAGATCCGGTCGTAGATGATTCGCCCATCGCAGACGGCAGCTTTTTCCACATCGGAAGAGCCCTGAGTGCTTCTGGACAGCATTCCAATTCCCCTCTCCATGCTTCTTGACATAGTCTATCAAAATAGCATCTTCTGCAGAGGTCCATGGGCCTTTTTTCAAAGGGATCATTCCACCCATCATCTCCCGACCATTAGCTTCATCAGCTGCAGGTGAATCTCGACAATCCTTGGATCTCTTACTGTCCTCGCTCCCATTCATCATGCTGCTCATCTCATGAATATGTCTGAACAGATGAACAATGACGATTTAAAAAAAGCTCAAAACAGGTCATTTCAAATCAGAAAAAGGTAACTACCATAAAGAGCGAATCAAAGAGGATAATAAATTGCTGTTTTTGGACGCAACGTAGAGGATAAAACATAAGGTGAAGTACAGACAATAATGTACACTAAAAAACATTTATTGATAAGCTTGATTCAACACAATTACATGTACATGCAATCCAAGCAACTTTTTGAAGATTACGAAACACTTTCAGTCAAAACCAAAAAGCTTTAATCCGAGCCTATGAGATATTGTTGACTACACTAATAAGACAACTTTGCGAAGATTCTCTACACGAAACCCTCGTTTGTTGAGGAGTGGAATCAATACATTTGGCCACCCGTTTCACCCTATTCAATTTCCAGAAACTTCCAAGTCCATTACAGCACAAAGCTCACTTATTTAGACTACTTCAACATATCTATCCTTTAATTGGCTATTCACATTATTACCACAAACAAATAAAAAAAGACTTAAATAGTATTACCACAAACAGATAAAAAGAAAAAGAAAGTAAAATGGCATATGGTTGAGAGCTCTTTTACCTGCACTCAGGTGAAGGTTGACAAGGTTTAAGGATCAGACACTCATCAATCCTACTAATACCCTATGATCTCGCAAAATCTAACACCGCAAAACCATCTAGTCTAAAACTTAAATGTAACTATGAAAAAATAAAAACCTTAAAACTGTTAAAAAAAAAATTTGAGGAGAAACAAACCACAATCTGATAACACAAATAAAACTAAGAAAATTCTTTAAAACTCAAAAGATTTCTTGTAAAGTAATTAATGCTGAAATCGTAACAAAAATGATGGGATCACAGTTCAACAACAAGACAAAAGGGTTAGAACTTAAAATCAAAAGGGACAGAAATGGGAGCTAGAAATGACAGGATTTAATCAAACTCAATAAACCCTGGAATTAGAGCTCTACATTTAGAGAAAGAAGCAATCAAAACAGTAAAAACAAAACATGAAAGTACACAATACCCAAATCCATTAAAGCAAAACCCATACCATAAAACTCTACCACACATCTAAACCAAGTCTGGAGGCTGAAAACAGAAGAGGATTTTGTTTCTTTTTCTTGAAATGAAGAACAGAGTGAAGTAGAAAAACGGGTTTAAAGAAAGAAAAGAGTGAAAGAAAAAGAAGCCCAATTTATTTAGACAAATTAGATGGCTTAAAACGAGGAAACATAGGAGAGCTTCAAAATAAATATCTCTCTCTTTTCTTAAAAACAATAAAATAAAATCCAGCTTTTCTTTCTCTTCACTGTTCTTTCAGAGAGAGAAAGAGAGAGAGAGGGAGTGTTCGTATTTTTGCTCATAAGGTTTTATATAAAAGGCATGAGAGAGGGAGGACCCACCTAATCTTTACTTATATTAATTATCAATCAATGATTATGAGATTATTAATTAATTTTGATAGCTTTCGATATTAATGAACAGTTCATCTATCATTGCATTGATAGAAGTCAGCCAAGTATGCCCACATATTTCTTTTCTTTAGCAATAAGTAAGTAAATAGATAGTTCTATTAGTAATGGAACTCCATTTTTTCCCATTTCAAAATTAAATAAATAAATGAAGATAAGAAAAGGATGAAGACCACCAGTAATGAAACTTCTTTCTATATATATATATATATATATATATATATATATATATATATATATATATATATATATATATCTGTGGTAATGCTTGACCTTCACCATTTTTTTAAGAAATGGTTTGTGCTGTACTTTTTAAAATTTTGATTTTTATGTTGCAGATTAATTATTTTATTGTTTTTGAATTGTTTTGATAAGTTCATATTAAAAATAAATTTAAAACTAAAAAAATATTATTCTGATATGTTTTTAAATAAAATATTTTAAAAAACAACCGCTTTTATAATGTCAAGTATTACCTTAATGTGAAATAAAATGATGTTTCAAGGCAATAATATTTTACCATCAAACTACCAAAAACAACTAGTTTTATCATTTACAAAATAAAACTTGATCCGGTTATGAGTTATATACAATAAATTTTTATTGTTTTGACTAATTGTTTTTTAAAATCCAAATGTTGATCAAGTCGAGGCTTGGTCAACGACTTGACTTGGGTTTTTTTACCAAGTAAGTCAAGTTTTTCTTTTTTTATATTTTATCTTCAACACGAACCGATCCAGATCTCAAATCGACTAAATCCTGAACCAATTTATCTGGTCAATGTAAACCCTCATTCCAAAACGTATTATTGAAAAATAAATTATGAAAATTAAGTACAGAATAGAAATTTTAAGAATGCTAGCGAGGGTGTTACAGTGATGGGTTAGTGGTTTTTGGCAACCAGGTTTGCATGCCTAATGATCCCATGCTTAAGGATGAAGTACTGGAAAAAACTCATGAGTCTAGGTTGACAATGCACAATGAAAATTATTTTTTTTTTCCGGTTTTCTCGGTTTAATAAGTTTTTTGATTTTTTTGCTCACCCTCATATGTGACCCATTAGGTTCTCTAATAAGTTAGTCCAAATATAAATCATCATTTAAATATAATAAGATTAAAAAAATTATTTTATTATCAATTTAATAATTGATTGATTTATATTTGAAGATCAAGTACAATGTCTAGTAATCTGTCATGATCCCCCAAATATTAGAAAAGTCATAAGTGATTTGACTAAACATTCTAGTTACTAGTTTCTCAGTGTAATTATTATGTATTTATCAAGAATATTTTGATTTAGAATATTATCACAAAATGTAGAAAACTCTCTAGAAAACTATTCTCCACCTCTATCACTTCTAAGAATTTTAATTTTCTTTTCCTTTTGATTTTCTACCATTTTCTTGAATTTTTTAAATTTTTCAAAGACTTCATCTTTAGTTATTAACTAGTGAACATAAGTAAAACGAGAATAATTACCAATGAAAGTCATGAAATATCTTCTCCTACCCTTTTTAACATATCATTTATTTCATATATATCAAGATGGACTAACTCAAGTAATTGAGATTTTCTTTCAATTTTAGGAAAAGGCCTTTTTTGTTATCTTTGCTTGAATGCATACTTCATATTTGTCATTATTATCATGCTGATGTGAAATATAACCATACATACACATATATTTCAAATATTTATAATTTAGATGTTATAATCATGCATGCCAAAGAAAAGAAGTAGATTCAACCATATAGGCAGAAAATAACATTGATTTCATTAATACTAAACTTAAAAATGTCATTACAAGTGTCATGATGTGCATGACGTCGAATGGAGAAACTGCCTCTTGAAAGTTAAAGGGGCGTTGGGTTTAATCATAAAGTTATGATTATGGAGTTCAAGAGTCGTCATCTAATATTATGGTTACTAAGAAACCAAACGACCTACAAAAGTTTGGGTATGTGGACTAGTTGTGCAAGGGAAAGATATATCATCCCTATTACACCCTACTTAAAGTAGGTTGCATTGCTTGTTGATAGTTTTTCCAGGACATGTTTCTATCTGTTGATCTTGTCTACTGTTTATGGCAGATCTCCCTTCACGAGGAAGTTTCTACCTTATTGGATTAAGTTCTAACTATTCTAAGGTCCATATTTAACATTGCATTTATTTCTTAGATATAGTTAATTCCTAACATTCCGAATAATAAACTAATTATTATGGAATTTTTGGTATTTCAGCCAAATACTAATGGATGATCATAAATCGATCAAGATATCTATTTCTCATTTAAAATATGATTTTATCTTTTTAGGAAATATACATAAAAAACCTTTAAAATTTGATTGTATGAATGAAAACAAAATATCTTTTTTTTAATAAAGAATTTTTAGGTTTTTTTTGGAAAAATTAAATATTTTAATACCAGGTCTGTATCTTACAGTGTAAGTTTACGACCTAATATTAGACAAAATTGTTAGAAAAACAAGCAACGAACTCATAAATAATTTTAAAAATGGTCTTTGGAATTTTATTTTTATGGTTGGATCCAACCCAAGGCCCAAGTTTGGCCTGGTCGGATTGGGTTAGGTAACTGCAAGCCCAACAATCCTTTCTTCTTTTTTTTTTAATGGGTTGGGCTGAAACGGGCCCGACCTATCCATGTTGCATAGTCACTAGCCCAACCCAGTGACCATGCTAATTATTTTCACTGTTGCAGAATGTGAATTCACGTTATGCGTGTAATGAATGAGAGAAGGTTTGCAAGAGGTGGAAGAAGGAAGAGAAAAGAAGATTAACTGGCATGGAGGGTATATAGCTGCTGTTGCTGGTTCACCGACATGGCTAAGGCATTATTAGAGTTGCTCCCGATACCGTTGTTGAAGATTATTGTCTGAAGCAAGAAGAAGAGTCTTATAGTGGCATAATTGTTTAGGGAAGAGATGAAGAGGATGGGCAGTAAAAGGAGGTACACGGCGATCAATGAAGAAGACTGGTGTAATGGCTGAAACCATGGCGGAGAGAGAGAGAAAAAATGCAACAAGAAAACTGGTTTTTTTTACTCACTTCACACCCGTCTTTCTTGCTCTTCAATGCCTGAAATCCACTCTTTTTTATAGGGGTGGAAGAGGGACATCCTGTCTTTATTGGGGACCATTCTTAGCCCTTGATTCAACTAAGAAAGATCTCAATCGTTGGCTCAAAGTCGTCATTATGAGCTGTTAAATTCGGTTGCTAAAGGCTGTTGGGTTAGTCTTTTTGGGGCGGCGTCACGGCGGTTGTAGAGGAAATCAAAAAGCAAGAATTACACTGGAGTGTAACACAATATTAGGCCATCATAGTGGTATATGGTTTGTCCGGTTTGATGGAGTGATGAAGCATTAAATGCTTTAAAAAAATAGCCACCCGAGCAACCTTTCTGGTATTAAAGGTTGAAGATGATGAACAATAGTCAGACGACAAGTCGTTTACCATCTCTCTTTGTTTTTTTTTGTTCTCATGCTAGTCAAAACGACATCTTTTTATGCTAAAACAAATCGTTTTGGTCAAAACACACCGTTTCATTTAAGTGAAACAATGTCGTTTTGATTTTCTTAAGGTTTTTATTAGGGATTTGACTAAAGTTCAGATTAGTCTTTTGACTTTTGATTTCTTTTAATTGCATTCCTAATTGACCTCGAACTTTTAATTTTATGCAATTTTACCGTTGCCGAACTTCAATACCAACCCTGAGTTTCAACACCTATTTATTTTGATCCTTAGTTTTGGGTTTACACAAATTGACCCTTAATTGATCATTAAACTTTCAATATACTTTAATTTCACCCTTTTTTTCAAACAAATTGAGTCTCAAAAGTTTAATGTCTTTTTAAAAAGATCCCTAGTTATGAATCTCTTCAATTTAACCATTAATTGACCCTAAACTTTGATTTTCTTGTAATTTTATCTCTGATTTCAATCAATTGACTTAATAAAAAATTATATTTAATCCTCTAAAATTTCAATATTCTCGATTAAACTCAATTGGGCTCCCAAAATTCTTTTCATAAAACAATCCCTAATAAAATTAATTTGACCTATTAAAAGTGTAATTAAATCCTTACACCTAATTAAATCTTTTAATTTGACCCAAATTATTTTTTAAACATAATTAAACTTTTAATTTGGCCCATGATTAAATCAAATTAGTCTATTAAACATCTAATTAAGTTCCTAGAATTAATTTTTATGCAGATCCGTCCAATAATCATTTAATTTGACCTTGAATTTGCATTGTCTCTTTAGTCTTGTGTACAGTAGGGTATTATTAGGCTCATAATTTCATCCAAAATTTTAGCTTGATTCTTATATATATCTTAAACTTTCCTCGACTTGCTTTTACCAAGTTGCTAGTCTTCTTGTTATTATTGCTTTTGTTTTTTGTTTTATTTTGAAAGGGAAAAGGTAAATTTAAAGGGAAAACCTAGAAACAGGTTATGACAACAAGAATAATCATTTCCCACAAACATCCCACTCTTTGTTACAATAACCATATTAAACTCTAAAACAATACTGAACCTTTTCGTGCTCAAAAGACTAGCAAATACAAGGTTTTTTCTAATCTCAGGAACATGAAACATATTGACCAAAGACAATTTTTCTTCAAAAGTAAAGTACAATTCAATAGTTTATTTTCCCAAAACTTTGATAGAATTATGGTTGCCTATCAAGACCTTTTCAGGTTTCTTTAATTCTTCATAAGTCTTAAACCATACTTTTTTTTTTTGCAAATATGAATTGTTGCACCATAATCCAACCACCAATTTGAAGTCTTCACAACACTAGTTGCCATATTTAACTCAGTAATCACTCCAATTTGAATGTTCAAAATCATGACAACTAACTCATTGACTCTGTCTTTTTCATTCTTATTCACTTTGAAAAAACTACCTTTTTTGTTGAAATTCTTGAATCTGCACTCTTTTATATAGTGCCATTTATGTCTACAATAGAAACAAACCATAAGCCTCTTGTTAGTATCATGTTGCTTCTTATTAGTGTTGTGTTTCTTCTTGAATTTGTTTCTTTTCTTTTATACTTTCAGATTATTTTGAGTCATTATCAAACCAGTTTCACTAACCAAATTCACTTTAGAATTTATTGCTTGTAATTCATGCATATGAGATTGAACCTCAATTTGCAAGTGTGTTTGAAACTATTCAAAGGTGTTATTATTTGTTGAATGCAACATCTTCTTTTTATATTCATTCTATGATTAACGTAGTTTTGATAAACAACCCCTATTTAAAGTGAATCAGGAACTTTGATATCCAAATCATTAAGTTTTGATATCAACATTTGAATTTCATAGACTTGATCTATGATTGGCTTGATGTTAGTAATCTCATACTAAAAAAATCTTAAAGCAAGAAAACAATTAGAACCAGATTTTTCCTATTTGTAGTGTGTCTCTAAGGCAATCTAAATTTCATTTGGTAACTTTAATTTGGAGAAGTTGTCATAAAGTCGACTAGTCAGAGTATTCAAAACATACCCTAGACAAAATACTTCATCTTCCTCACGTTTCAGTTTTAATAGCAGCAGATTCATCTTTTTATGATTTAGGTTGTGCATGCAGATTTGGGTTAAGAATATAGTATATTTTTAATAAAGTAAGTAGGAACATCATCTTGTCCATCCACCTTCTGTATTTTGTACCATTAAAACAATCTAGTTGAATTTTGACATCCTTAGCAACCCTAACGCTTGAATCAAATTTGTCTCCATTAGATAAACACTTTAAAATTGTAAATAAATTTTTAATATGGGGACAAATAAAGAGTTGACTTAGAGGTGTGAAAACACTATCTTTAAGGTGTTTATTTGTTCCACACAGAGACAACACCTTCAAGATTCAACTAAACTCTCTAAACCTTTAAAAGAATGAGAAAATAAGACAAATGGAAGAAAATATGTTTTTTTTTATATATTTGTTCTCTATGTAGTAATATATTTATTAGACTTGAAACATTATGTCTGTTAATATTATGACTGTTAATGAAACAATTATAATTTAAGTTAAATTAAATAGAGTTTATCCCAACAGTCACAAATAAGTTTCAAATGTCATCTTTTAATATTATAAATATCCATATAATAGCATTGCGAAGCCCATTAGGAGAGCTCATCCACCATTACTTTCACATAATTTACTACATAATAGAAACCCACAATTATAAACACTTAGGACATAGTGTTTCTTTCCAATATGGGATAAATATATTTTTCTTCTTTATTTATTTACAAACTACACCGACAAAGAGGTAACCTCAAAACTACATCCAGACAATGAAAAATGAGAGAATTAGAGATGTTTTCCTCTAAAGAAAACTACCTAAAAGATTTGAAGAGTAAATGCAAAGCAAAAACCCTAAAGAAAAAACCCTAGGAAGAGATGTCACGTACTCACAATTCTAAATAAATCAAAACGCTTTCTCTTTAATTTCTATAGAGTGAGTCAGTGACTTTAGTTTTTTGTAACTAAAATCTAGTTAGTGATTTAGCGTGCATCCAAAATGTTATAGGATATTTAGGATTTTTTTATAAATAATTTTATTTTTGAATAGTTAATTATTTTTTGATATTTTATAATATTATAAAAAAATAAATTAGAAAATATTTTTAATGTTTGGTTATGCAATAAAAATGAGCTGTAAAATATTAATTTTTTAAAATTTATCTAATATATATAGAACATTAAATGTACATATTTAACTACTTATAAAAAAAGAATGGGATATAAAAAAAATATAATGAAAGAAAAAAATTATTATATTATATATTTATATATAGTTTATTTTTGAAAATGTAACTATACATATAATATAAATGTTTTAAATATAATATTATAGAAATATAATTATTTTTTGGTGTTTGGAGAATTTTAACTAAATTAAAATATTATATGCACTAATTTACTAAATTAATATATTTTTATATTGAACATTAATATACCATGAATTGCTTTCTTTCTATTCTGCCGAATTGCTGGAAGACTTTGACTAACCTTCTTATTAGTTGTTTCATTTTGTTTTATTAAAAAAAAAACTATAAATTATATAACAATTTATATTCTCAATGACACTCACCAACCAAAATTAATAAAGAAGCTTGAATTATTTATAAAATTGTTATTATATTTTCTTTTTTTTGGCCTTGTACCAGTAGTTTTGTCCTTTTTGGCACTTATTTGGGTCTTGTAAGAGCTTGATTTTTCTGCCTTGAACTTATGATTTGTGATGCTTCAAGTCGCATTGTGCAAAATGTATACATGAACAACTGGGCATGCTTTAAAATACGTTGGAATAGTACAAGATCAGTATCGAGGATGTTAGAGCTTGACATGAACCAAAATTGCACAACAAGCAATATTTATTAGGGGTGATTATTTTCGGTTTGAATTGGTTTTTATTAAAATAAATAATTAAATTAATTTTTTTTAAAAAAACCAAAACTGGTTCAAACAGACTGGTTTTGGTTTGGTTCGGTTTTTTAGGACAAAAACCGGTTTAAACCGGTTTGGCTTGGTTTTTTTTTCAGTTTGGGTTCGGTTCGGTTTTTTTAATTTCAGGCTTATAAAACCGAAATCAAACCGATCAATTTTTTTTTTAAATTTTAATCGGTTTTCTTTCACGGTTCAATTTTTTTTATTATTATTTTTTTAATTTTCTCGGTTTAATCAAATTTTTAGTTTTTTTTCTCATCCTAATCTTCGTATTCTAATTGTGAGTAAGAGATATCTAATTTGGCCTTGACTCAAAATGAAGAAATAATTTCTCCAGCTTCACTTTGTGTATCCAATGTAATAACTTAAGATATATATATATATATATATATATATATTTTTAAAGAAGATGGAACAGTTAATTACATAAGACACATTCGGGCAGCTGGACAAACAAGTGAAAGACCAATTGTCTGAGAGGAGACCCAACAACTTTCATTAACAATAGAAAGTTGTTGAACAGACAGTTGATGAACATTGAAAAAGACATTGATGGTCCTAATCTATATCAACATGCATACTGTGTTATGATAAGGATGGAGATACAATTTTACTCAAAACCTAACATGAATGAGTAAGAAATTTTAGATCCAATCGGGTTCGAGTAAAATTCAAAGATAAAAAGACTAGTTTTTTTGCTGGGTTTGAATATTAGTTTAACCGACCTGAAACTGATATAAAATAAATAAATAACCTTAAAATTTGAAAATATTATATGTATATCAAATTATGTACTAAATAGATATAAATTATAGCATTCAAGTTTGAGTTTGGGTTATGAATACTTGAAACTCATTCAGGTTGGAGGTATCAAAAAAATTTATACCTTATTAGATTCAAGTAAAATTTAAATAATTATTTTAGATTTATATTTAGATATATCAAGTACAAAATCTGATTCATGGGATATATATGGCTCTATCCTAATAGTAAGTTTTACTTGCAAAGTACTAAGATCTTTTTATGGTAAAATGAGGTAACAAAAAATATCTTGTCTTATGAAAACCAATAAGTTGATTTCCTAACTGAAAAAAACCATTCAACATATGATTTTTACAATTAAGTATCAATTTTTTTTTTTAATATGCACTTCAACTTAAACCTTCCAATATTATACTTAAAAGGAGAAGAAAGAAAAATTCATTGGAGACTCGTTCTTACTCTGTCATAAACACCACCCAATCACTAGAAAAGAGCTTACGAGATGGTCCTAACACCACTACAAAAGGTTGCATGACGACATTGAAAGAGATCACACGAGCCATTAGAGTAAAGACTCGAAAAGCAAACTAAACAAAATATCATTAAGTGAGAATCTGATACTTATATTCAATCATTTAATTTAATTTAATTAAAAAATAAGATTTCTTTAAAAAGATAAATTCAACAAAGAACGATAAATAAAAAGACCCGAGATAACTCGAGTAATTTTCAAAATAAATATTAAAGGATAAAATTGAAAAAAACATGAGCTTTAAAAAGAAAGAAAAAAAAGAGCAAAACCAGATAAATATCCCAGACTTGGATTATTCTCCCAAACTCGAAACCTGTTCAATTTTAGACCCATACTCAATCAAAAATCCCAATTTTCAACCAATTTAATGTTGAATGATGAAACTAGAAAGGAAATATCAATAAAAAAAATTTACTAAAGTAAAAAAATAGCAATAAAAAGAATGATGATCAAATATGGTAGGAAAAAAAAAATTAAAGGATGATGAAATCATAAAAAAAAAATCCAATTTAACAATTATCTCAAATAAAATAAATAGTAATCAAAGAATAGGGATTAAATTTAGCATAAAAAAATAAAAGATGATGAAATTAAAAAATTTTAATTTTACAAATTATTTCATATAAAACAAAAAATAATAAAAATAAGAGACCAATTCTAAAACAAAAAAATTAAAGGGCTGCTTTGAAATTTTAGAGGGCTAAGTGTGAAAATTGAGGAGGAGAGAGAAAAAAATCATTAACACCAAATCAAACGTCCATTAACAACATGCATCATTATGGAGGAATCATCAAGACAATTCAAATGTTCCCTTTAAAGTTAGCGTTTGGCTGCCATGGGATGCAACATGCACCGTCCGAAGAGCACGATTAATACCTATGTGTTGATTCGTGCAATGCACATGTCAGCGGCTTATTTTAATAATATTTATGTTTATTAAATTATTAAATAACTCTTAAATAAATATGATTATAACAAAAGAAAAAAGTTGAAAACTCCTTTATAGGCAGGTTAAAAAAAGTTTTAATTTCAAGGATAAAAAGCAAAAATACAAAAAAATCTAGGTAAGCTTTAATTTTTTTTTGTTTTTAAGAATAATTTAGTTATTTTATTGTGATAATAAATTATTAAAAAAATTAATTTATATCTAATTAATTTAATAATAATAAATAGATCTCATAATTTTTTTGTTACCTTATTAATAATAAAGTTAACTAATTTAATTTGGAAACGAAGAATAATTATTAAACTATTCTGATCCAAAATGAAATAATTATAAATTATGAGCCTATTTGTTTTTGTGTTTTAAAAGTGTTTTTAAAAAAAATTAATTTTTTTTATTTTTTTATTTAAAATTAATATTTTTTTTGTGTTTTTAAATTATTTTGATGTGCTGATATAAAAAATAATTTTTTTAAAATAAAAAAAATATTATGTTAATGTATTTTTGAACAAATAATATTTTAAAAAGCAACCACTACTACTTTCTCAAATATCCCATTATTCATAGATAACTTTTAGTTTTTTTATTTTTTTATTTTAATTTTGTAAAAATTAAAAACTCATTTTATATATATATAAAAAAAAAACAGTAAAAGGTGAATTGAAAAAATAAGGAAAGAGTGAAGTAAGAAACCGATTCCCCATGTTTTGCTCTGTTATTCCCAAAGCCGATTCTGCCTTTTCCACAGACACACACTCTCTCTCCCCCAACCAAACCCTAAAAACTTGATTCCTCTCTCTCGAAGAGCAGAGGAGCTGAAATCAAAATCACCACTATCTACTACCATGGCTGCACAGGCATGGCTATGGACAAGTCTAACTGTTGCGTTGACTTTTATTTTGACAGTGGTCAATGGTAACTCAGAAGGAGATGCTTTGTTCACACTAAGAAAGAGCTTATCGGATCCAGATAATGTCCTCCAGAGCTGGGATCCGACTCTTGTTAACCCGTGTACTTGGTTTCACATCACTTGCAACCAGGATAATCGCGTCACTCGCCTGTAAGATCTGTTGTGCTCTTTAAGGATTTGTGTTTTCTTTTTTTTTTCTTTTTAGTTTTAGGGTTTGTATTTGTTTTTCTTTTTTGATTCCTAAGGATTTTTTTAGGGCTTTTTGTTTGAAAGTTCTACGTTTTGGTTAAGCTTTTGTGGGATTTTTATAGGTTTTTTTTAAAAAAAAAAATTAAGAAGAAGATATGTATCCAAGTTGTTGAGAGTATGTTTACTTCATAGCTTTATAAATTTGCGTGGAGTCTTCAGTAGTGTTGAAAATTGAAGAAAGTATTCTGTTTTATCGGGTGTGAGGTTATAGTCATGGTTTCCTTTCTTTGCTCTTTGATAATTTGATCTTAATTTATAGGATACTTTTGCATAATATGTAGGTAAGATGACTAGTTCAGGTCTTTGAAGATTGGCTTTGTGAATTTCATCTATGCTTGAGTGACTAGTTGTTAAGATGAGGGGCAAAAAAAAAAAAAAAATGTTAAATAATTATTGATAATGGCATATGTAAGTTTGAGAGAATTGTCGGATCCTTTCTTTGCTCTTTGATAATTTGATCTTAATTTATAGGATACTTTTGCATAATATGTAGGTAAGATGACTAGTTCAGGTCTTTGAAGATTGGCTTTGTGAATTTCATCTATGCTTGAGTGACTAGTTGCTAAGATGAGGGGCAAAAAAAAAAAAAAAATGTTAAATAATTATTGATAATGGCATATGTAAGTTTGAGAGAAGTGTCGGATCCTTCACGCCATGTTTAAAAGCACATGTATCTAATATGCAGAGCATGGGATTCTCTTATTGTGTATTGTGAAATAATTTTTTTTCTTATGCCGTTTTGGTGGAAGGGAGAAATCGCAACATTTGGTGCCACTTCACTCAAATATACGTGCTTAAGCAGTCAGAAATTATGGGATTTTTGTGGCTTCTATGCTTGCATTTTTTT
>Ga0325400_1003913_pt1 | contig 13646 bp, 12 predicted proteins | sample PopdelMetagenome_2_FD_205662 | JGI IMG/M metagenome (GOLD analysis project Ga0325400, IMG submission 205662) | Populus deltoides microbial communities from Bellville, Georgia, United States - Xylem-PdKOR-R1 | ecosystem: Host-associated > Plants > Phyllosphere > Stem > Wood/Secondary xylem... | reverse complement strand
AGAGAGAGAGAGAGAGAGAAGGGATGTTCCTTTTCTCTTGCCATTCTTTTTAATCGGAAATCTTAATCCTTGAAATTCACTAGCAGTCGCAGCAGGACACTGAGCAATTATTTGATTAAGGCAAGTGCTTAGAGCATTGCTTCTTCTATCACGTACAGTGGAGTTTAAGAATAGTTGTTAGGAGGGATCCCATTCCATCTCAGGACAGAATAATAACATTCTTCCTTCTTTGTTTCTCTTAATTAAGGGATAGTTTGATATCATTTTTATTTTTTATTTTTCAGAATCAAATCTGAAAAATGAAATAAAAAACTTCTTTTTTTTTTCGTTTAGGTTTTTCAAATATGTAACAATGATTTAGTTAAAAACAGGCTTTTAGTTCCTCACTTGCTGGGCTAATGGGTTAGTATTTGAGGCTTGGTTCATCTTTCCCCACCATATATTCTTCTCTTTAACGAGCTAGTTACCCGCTAGTTTGGGCTCACTCCATATCCTTGAGGACACAAAAAATGAAATAGTAACCCATCTCTATCTCTTTCAAAGTTCAAAGTCGAACACTACCGTGTCAATCACCTCTATCCTCTTCCTCTTCTGTCTGAGAATGCAATCACCATGTCTTCACCTCTGCAAGGTTTTCACATCCAAGCCTCACTTAGGGTTCTACTACCACACACTCAAAACCACTCAAAACCCCTCTGGTTTTCCCAAACCCAAAAAACTCAACATGATAACACAGTGCCACAACAAACCTCAGCAACACCAGAGTAAAGCGAGGGTGAAAGCAAGGGGCAGGAAGGAAAATGTATGGAGCATTGACAATGACATGGAAAAAACCACATCTGATAAGGAAAAGGATAGAGGGAAACAAAAGAGGAGGGAAGGAAGGAGAGTTGTCAGGGGGAAGAGGAATAAAGCTGGAAGAATTATGATGTCTGGCACCATGTTAATGGAGGTTGAAACTATTCTTCAAACCCAGGTAGTTATAAAATATTATTGCTTTCTTTTGGTTTTGTGTTTTTTGTTACGTGGATCGTTCTTGTAATTGAATTTGGAATGGAAATGCTTGAATTTGGGGATATTTTGTTACGTGGCTTGGATTCTCTTTTCTGCCATTTTAGACGCACATATAATTAGGCTTCAAAGTTCTAAACTTCGATACTGCTTCTTCTTCTTCTTCTTCTTTCACTTTCTCAGTATGTTTTGTGATGCGATTGCTTTTGTATTTGAATTTGCAATAACTGGTAAATAGAATTGCTTGAATTTTGGGAATTGTTATTTGTCTCAAGGGATGTTTTCTTTCATTTTAGTTGCACGTAGAATACAGGCTTCAAACTTTCAAACTTTGATTGCTAAATTATTTTTTAGTGTTTTGGAGTTTAAAGTGATGAGAAGTCGTGTTTTTTTTCCCTTTCAGGAACCTGTGATAAGACCAGTATGGAATACATTTACCAGTAGTGTCAGTGGGATATGGAAGGGGGTGGGGGCTGTATTTTCACCAATTACTGCTGAAATGGAGCCCATTGAAGTTGGAAGCAAGAACGAAAACCTATATGATTGCTACACTCTTGCTCGCATTGAAGCAGTGCCGTCTCCATCTGGAGAACAGAGATCTCAAATTCAAAGAAAGATTAATTGGGTGACTTTAAATCCTTATGGTGAAGTGCCACAGTATATAGGAGGCAACAATAGAAGTAAAGATGATCATAAAGAAGGGGATGCATCTTTGCCTGCTGAAAAAATGGCTGGCCCTGCTATCAGGAATCATGTTCTGCCTGGTTTTGAATCTTTTAACTTTGAAACTAGTGATTTAATGGAAGAAGATGTTATGGGTAATGAACCAGGACTAGTTTTCTTTGAGGTATGATTAACCCCAGCTGCAATTAGTTATTGATATAAAACTGGATGGAAGTTATCTCTGTGCTAGCATGTGATGCACAGGCTACTTTTTGAGGATTGAAAGCAGTGACACATATTTTTATACTAGGGTTTTCGATGCTATGGTGCTTGTTTGCTTTATGTTAACATTCAGTGTACCCGAGTAATTGTTGTCACTTTCATCAGAGCTATTAGAATAGTTGTTTCAAGGAGTCTCATAATTGTAGTTTCAATCAATTGTTTAACTGGAAACTGCTTATATATCTACAGGTGCGTATGTGCACACATGCATTTGTACATCCTTTCCTCTGCGTACCTGATCAGTAAGGTCAATGATATAATGGTCTACACGTTGAATTTTCAGGACGGATCATATTCCAGGGGACCAGTTGATATTCCAGTTGGTGAAGTTGATGATTCGAACTATTACCTTTCTCCGACTTTTAAATTTGAACAAGTAAGTTTAGCATGCTTTGGTAGTGCCATGGAGCTTTTTAATGATACATGAGCTTTTCGATTTCTTACTTTACAGTGAGAAAAACAGTGCTTCTGTTTGTTGATGTTTTTTTGTGCTTAGTGTTTGGTTAAAGGTTGTCACAAAAGACTTCGGATTGTTCATACCATAGAATTCAACAATGGGGGTTCAGATATACAAATCATGAGAGTTGCTGTTTACGAGGAAGAGTGGGTCAGTCCTGCAAATCTTCGTGCAGAAAGGTATTTATAATTCAGTAGTATATGGTACTGCAGCTTTGAATGATAAATGTTCATAATTTGTATCATTTAAGTTTCAAAGGAAATTTTTAAGATATACAGTCCTTGGATGTTGGACCAAGTGTTGAACAAGTGAGGTAACATAGGTCAGTGCAAGTCTTAGTTCAACCTTATCGAGCAGGGTACAAAACCCTCTCTTTCGTGTTTGTGCATTCATATGCTCTGTTCTTAGGAATAGAGCTATAAGCATGAACAGTTTATATTTCTCCTTTTGCGGTGAAACTAATTTTATGCTTTAACAACTTAAAACAGTGATCTGGAGTTTGATGTGACGCCATTTTCTCAGCGGAAACGAACCCAGCCATCAGAGCTCACAGGGCCCTGGAAAGTATTTGAGATGAGCGCTACTCCAATATTTGGGGATGAGATTGCTATAGAGGAAAGCAACGGTACCCCATATGTCTATCTCTGCACAGAGACCTTGAAAAAGAGAAGCCTGCCTGATAATCCAGTTTACTTTGGAGAGGAAGAGATAATGGATATGCAGGATGTAACTGTCCTTTGGCTGCCTGGAGGGGTAACTGGTTATGTTGATGTCAGCAAAGATGGCATCCTTTGCATTGGAGTTGGGTGGTATTCAGATGAGGGAATCAATCTTGTTATGGAAAGGGATTATGGGTTAAATGGGAAATTAAGGGAGGTCAGGTGGAAATCTGAGGTAAAGAGAAGGTGGCCTGATCCACTCCCTGTATAAATTCTCTCTTGATGACTGACACTTCAATATAAAATATCATGTTTGTATCTTTTTTAGATCAATAAGCTCTGGCATACAACGCCCTGGCACTCTCGAAGAGTCCGAGGGTTTTATATTTGGAGCCAAATACAGTTTGCTTAGGGTTAGAAAACCAGAGATGGGATTGATTGTAAAAGGACAAATCAAGTTCAGTCCAGTCTAAGGGTTTAATGATTTCGAGATTCATGTCATTGAAGCTTGAATGTGCGTTCTTCCAAATCTAGTGGCCTTGGCATAGCGGAGTTGGGTTTTTTTTTATGTTTCTACTCCATATTCATTAATCATGAACCGTTTGAACAGAAAAGAAAGAAAGAAAGAAAGAGACCTCAGTTGCCCCATGCACAATGTTTGATTACATTGGTACTCTTGGTTCAGTGAAAGAGACCTCATCTTTCACTGATTTATAAGCACAAAAGTAACAACATGCTATGTTTTTTTTTTCTTTTTCCACCTCTATTTCCAAAACTTTCAAGGCAATTCTCTCGTCGTTAATAGTTACCAAAGAAAAGCATGGCAGCTAATTTCTCCTATCTGCTATGGAGGAGATGTTGAATAGGGGGGAATTCACTTGCTATTGAATGGCCAAGTCTTGCACGGGGATTTAAGGGAAAGCTGGAAAAGCTGAAGGAGGTCTTGACCATTATAAAAGCTGTTCTACATGACGCTGAGCAAAGTCCAGAGGCAGAAGAATCTGTGAGGCATTGCTTGGAAAAGCCTAAAATGCAGCTCACTGTGCTGAAGATGTATTAGACGAGTTTGCTTGAGATTCTTAGGCCGAAGTTGGAGATTCAAAACAATCTCAAGGGGAAGGTGCGCAACTTCTTTGTCTCTCCAACCCTTTCTTATCTCCTATAAGTATGGCTCTAAAAGTAAAAAAGATCAACAAGTTCTTAGATGAACTTTGAAAGGATGCAACCGAGTTTGGAGTGGTTATATAACTGTCGATAAAATTCCTCAGTATAACCCCAACCTGAAGACAGACTCCTCCTTTAGAAGCTCAGAGGTAAGGGATATGACGTCTCTAATATCATTATCTTGCTGACTACCCCTTTCAATCGTCAAGTTCCTTTTGTCGTTCCAATTGCAGGCATGGTGGGTTTAGAAAGAATGTTGGAAACTCTTCGATAAAACACGGGTGGGATAAACAACACATGCAATACTTGAGCACCTTGAAAAAGAGTAGAAAAATTTTCTTCTCGTACTCGATGATGTGAGGTGAAACTAATTTCACGCCTTCTTCAATGTTAGCAGTGATCCAGGGTTCAACTAGGGTTTTGATTGAAGCCATTTGCTGTGAAAATGCACCCACCGTCAGAGCTCGCGGGGTCTACGAAGGCGTTTGAGGCAAGTCGTGAGTGCTATCACGATAATGGTTCACAAAGATGGCATCCGTTGCGTAGAAGGATGGTACTAGAGCCAAGGAATCAACCATGTCATGGAAAGAAATTATGGGGTCGATGGAGAAGCTGGCCTTATCCACTCCCTACAAGAAGATTTATCTGTACCTTGGATCTTAGTTAGATTAAGAAAGCTATGTAATACAATGCTGTAATGGTGGAGAGAATACCAAAGCGTTTAATATTAGAGTCGAAGTAAAAAAAGTGAACAAAAATAGCAAAGCGGATAGGAGAAGGAATCAAAGTTTTGACTGTAGAGCGACAAGCTCGGCACAATCCATTTTAACTTTTTTTGTTTCGGTCAAAAATCATGTCCTGGAAGCTTGAACTTCATTCATTCAAATTTAATGCTCCTGCATTTCATGTTCTCTATAGCATCAACCTTTCTAACAGCCGCCGATGATCTCTGTTTGGTTTCAGCAGTGCTCTAAATCAGACATTACAGTCGAAATGTTTCTAGCCGTTATCATACCTGGTGACTCCTATTTCTGGGTGGTCAACAAAAGTATTGCAGCAATCTGATGTTTTATTCAAGGGTCCTGCTCATTCCGTTACATGCTAGAGGTCAATGACCAGCAGACCAGAAGAAGCAATCAAACTGGTGGAAAGATTTTCAATCAGGCCGAATTGAAAATGCATGACCAGGACCAAGTTATTCCACCTGAAATCCACTGAATCGTGTCCGTCATGATTCCTTGGAACGAATTAAGCCAAGTCACCAGCTTCATTAAATAGCCAATACTGTAAATTTGGAACACAGCTGAAAGTTCTTTAGATTAAAATCTTAGTAGTTAACATATCCAAAGATTTCAGACACCGCTGGAGAGGCATCCAGGACACATTAAGGTTTCATAACACTACCATTCCAGTCCACGAAATATTCATCAATCCAAGCATTGATAAAACCTTGGACAGCTTCGGATAAAACTAAAAGAAAAAAAAAAAAAGAGCAAATGACAAACCCTACTGCAAAGTATACAATTCAAACATCTGCAAAAACAGCCCCTTGAAGCATGCAATGAATGGTTGAGATGATGGTTGTTATATGGGCTTGATTTTGAAGTGGAGAGAGATGAGAGAGAAAACAAAGCACTTCAAGTCCTGAAACCACATAAACACAAATAAATCCCAGAAAAAATTAAAATTGACTAGCAATGAAACACTAATGCCAATATTAACAAGTACATATAAACATAAAAAAGTGTTTTGAATTTTGAACAAGAGAAGATTGCTTTTCCATTAACATCCTGTAGTGTTCAATGAACCCTGTCAAACTTCCCCAAAAAATTAGAGAAAGTATTTTTTCTCAAGAAAGGTTTAATGGATAATCATAAAAGTCATTCTATCCCACAATACCATAAGCAAATAAAACCATAAATTCTAAAATACTCAGGTTTTCATTTAAAAAATAAATAAAAAGGTTGTTTGAATTCATTATGACATGTATTGCTCATGATAAAAATGTATAGTTTTTCTTCGGGGAAACAATATTACCTACTTTCTCAGTATTGCCCCAATTTATCAATCACATATCAGCACGTTAACAAGGATAGCTTGCAATTCAAGAACGAGTGCATTCAAAAGTAACACAAAATCAGAATTCTTTTACAGAGAATGCAACGTACAAAGACAGTATTTATGCACAAAAACAAGCTCTAACTCCTACATTTAAAGAGATATTCATGTTCATAACCAAGATAACCATAAAAGAAACCATGCATGAAAAACAATCAATGAGTTGCAATCACCTGGACAAGATAATAGAAGATGCGAAGCCCTTCAGGATCCTGGCTACTGTGAACATCAACAAGTGATCCAATCTTTGATGTAGTAAAAGAAATATGCTCATTCCCCATCACAATCTCCAGCTCCTGTTTCCCAACCCGGTCTGGCTCTGGCCAGTTGTTGTCATCTTCCTTCATAATCTAAAGAAACCAATGATTTCAAATATATGAAAAGGACCAAACAACAATAAAAGCTACACAGAGCAACTACCAAAATCCAGAACAGAAAAGCCCCATTCCCAAACCAAAAAAAACGAATCAGAATTCAGAAAGTAATTTTCTAGCTAATATAAAATGAAAGCAAAAAAGAGAATTGATTTTTATCATGACCGAAAGCGTAGCTTATTTAATTACAAATCAAGTAAACCAAAAACCCTAAGCTCCATCAGAATTTGCTTATAAATTCGAAACAGCTCCGAAGAGTTGAAAAAAATTGTTTGGATTACAAATCTACGAAAAGGGTGTTGCATTTTTACTATAATTTTTACACCATCATAGAACTAATCACATCTTCAACAGCATCCAATTCAATCACATATAGGCACATAATCTGCATTCGGAAATATAAAAACATCTAACGAACAAATTACAAAAATGGCATGGTTGTTATTTTCATTTAATTAATGAGACCGAAAAAATAAACTAAACCCTAAGCGAAACAAGAGATAGCATCCATATAGAAAAAGAGAGGGAGGAAGACGAGTACCTCGCTCTCGGAGATGATGCGGCGGCACTCTTTCAGGACGGCGGGGGTAAGGAAGACTTCTTTGCGAATCATGGTGTCGTTTTTGTAGTTAGAGTTGTTGGCGTATCGGAGCTTGCCATCTGGACGGAACTCGAACTCCAGGAATTCGTGACCGAATTTACCTCTGTGACCTACGTAGTAACGAAGGTAGAACTCTCCGTTATCTCCCTCCGTCGCTGCCATGGCTTTTTTCCTTCCTTTTATCTCTCTTTTCTTTCGCTTACAATTATTTGTAAGGAAAAAGGATTAAAAATCGGAACAAAGGGCTGCAGGGTTTTCTTTCGGCGATGGGTCACGGGAACCGACTCTTAAAGCCCAAAGCTTACTGACTTTAATGGGTTCAGCCCAAGTCTCTTGCTTATTGGGCATGGCATCATCTGGCCTTGATGAGTAAAACTGAAATGCTGGTTGTGTTTTATCCCCTGGAAGGTTTTTCTCTTTTCATTTCATTACAAGGTTTACCTTCTTTTTTTTTTGGATGGTATTTATAGAAAAGTTAAGTTTTTTTTATATATATTTAAGACTTGAGATAAAGGTGCGGTAGGCGACAAGTCGGATGGAGTCGATGGAGTGGATTTTATTTTTACTTGTTGTATTCTTGAGCTTTGATGGAGCCCATGTTGGTGCAGGGTATGGTCTAAGGGTAATTTGCTTTGCATTTTTATGTGGGATTTGTCGGACGTTTCTCACACCTGGTATGCGATTATGCAGCTTGGGATTCGTCTAAAAAATAAAGAAAGGGGTTATGCTGCGATCCCAGGCCCTAACATGACGAGCTTTGGTGGGGTTGGGTGGACGGAGTCATGATTTAAATAGCTTTTGCTAACATTTTCGCCCCTCTCAATTAGGTTTACGTTGAAGTTGTATAAGAAAACCGTTCTAGTATTGGCTAATATCTTTGGGGCCTTAGTAGTGGCCTCTTGGTAATAGGTTCAATTCCTAAATCGACTGAAATTGAAGTTTACTGACTGACATAGTTAGCTCCTCAGACGATCCTATTACTAATCCATGCTATGACGGACATTAAGTTCAGTTCCCTTTCCTCCTAATCCTTAACAGTTAACCACTGTATCAGCGTGTCGAAAACAATGTCGGCATAAAACCGAAAGTCCCCATCCTAGCTTATCGTTACCGAGCCCAAGGACCATATCTTCATCTTTCACATCATTTACCTCTTTGTTCATTTTAACTTTGGGGACTAGGTTGGCATCGAGCTGTACCCAAATCGCCAAACATCGGCAGCTTCTGAGCAGGCACCTGGCTCATGCCAGTAAGTAGCTACCCCTCTATTTGAAGTAAGCTCCATGACAACACGAGGAAGATAGTACCACTCTGCCAGAGATATCCAAGGATGATCCAGTTTCCCTTTTCCTGAGGGAGAAAATCACCTCAGATAGTATTTTCATTTTGAACCTATGTGCAATTTATACCAGAGTTCCCAATCTTGTATACAAGTTCTGCTTCGTCCTACAGATTCCCCTCTACTTTAGAATCCCTCCTCCATCCTCATTTCTGACTCGGTTGTTTGGAAATAAAATTGGACAACGGCCATTTGCATAAACTTCATCCATCCCAATAGTTGAACTAGCCCATATCATGGCCAGAAACATACTCATTTATTCATGTGCTTGAATCCACACTTGAATAAACAGCAAAATTAACCACAGAACTGAAAACATACAGTAAAGACACGTGGTTTAAAAGAATGGGTCACATGAGGAACAATGTGGAATACTATTACTACTTTGTACAAGCCCAAATGTGTTTAAATAACCGACCTTGAAACAGTTTACAGAAACTTAAAAGGAGGGAAATTAATAACATTGTTCGGCTTCAAATCAGGTTTTAAGTGCATGAGAATAAAGAAGAAAAGGTCTCTTACAGGTAATGGTTGAGCCAATGGACAAGGCACAGAAAACTCATCAATACTTCTACTAGCTCAAGACGAGCAGCAGCCTCCCTTTTGTTCAACAGGCTGTCCTCTGAGCTGCACAGTTGAAGGTTTTGCGTTGTTCATGGCTGGTTGGCTCGCCATTCTGGATTGATAGGAAACGTAAAGTATGAGGTGTGTTACATAAAGATGCAAGCAAGTGCAAAAATAGGCAAGCAAAGACAAAATTAAGAAATTTTCTACATTCTAGAACATCTTCGCACTGATTTCAGATATGACAATTAGCTTAATCCAACTTAAACTGGAGCACCAATGAACAATAGAAGAAACACACCCAATACAGCAAATATCTATCAACCAGAAAATCTAATTTACTGCTCGTTTTTTCTGGTATTTTGGATCAAACTGAACGTATTTAGAGTTCATTTAAATACAATTTTGCATTTAATCTCCGTTTAATCACCTAGCTAGGGTTTGATTTAAAAAGGTTCACCAAACCAAATCACAGTTCACACTTGCAAATAAGCCATTTACCGACTTGTCCAATAAGCTAGCAAATCTGACCATTGCAATTACTTCAGCTTGTGCAACATTTTCCACTAAAAGACTTCTTTAATCTATGAGTTAAATGCAAGAAAAACTAGAGAGGCAAATAAGAACTTCTACGTCTAGACTCGTCTGACATGACTTCTTTTCTTTTTGGAGAGAGGAGGGGTTCAATGTTAACACAAAAAATAACAGAACAGCACCTATCCTTGATTGCAGCAGCCATGGCCATGAAAGCTTGTTCCACATTAGTGGCATCTTTTGCACTAGTTTCCATGAAAGGTATGCCAATCTCATCAGCAAAAGCCTAAAAATGACAAAGAAAATGGAGTTTAGTTCAATAACTAAATTTTGATCAGCACAAATATACACATGTCAATACCCAGCTGATAACAGTTCGTTACATAGAGATAAAATAGATCTACCTTCGCTGTCTCGTATGACACTACTTTATTTGCAGTGAGATCAGACTTGTTTCCAACCAGAAGTTTGTTCACATTATCACTAGCATATCGATCAATTTCATTGAGCCACTGCTTGACATTGTTGAAGCTCTCTTGGTCTGTCACATCATAAACAACCTACAACAGCCACCCATGAAGAGATATGTTAAAAAGATAAATACTAGGTGAAATCAAAGTACAAAGAGAAATAGATGAGAAAGATCACCCACTATGATACCATGTGCCCCGCGGTAGTAGCTGCTGGTAATTGTTCTAAATCTTTCTTGCCCAGCAGTATCCCACTAAATGTCAAACAAAATGCAATCAAACTATTAAATAAGTCGCTGAGAAACTATGACAAGGTCACACCAAGTGCTAAAAAATCAAAAAAGTCCAAGGCTCCATCAGCAATATATATTGTGATAAATAAAGAATATGGCAGTCTAAAAAATGGATGTCCACAAAAACAAAGCACATACGATTTGGAGTTTTATGGTTTTCCCATCTTGCTCCACGGTACGTATTTTCTTGCAAAGGAAGAAAAAATGAAATCAGTTATACGGTACAACAGTCATCACTTTGTCAATGAGAATCATTATGGAGTGCATTGTACTGTTAACTTACAAAGTCGACCCCAATGGTGCTTATATAACTCTCAATATATGAATCATCCTGCATAATAGAAATTATAGATTTCTCAAATGTAAGAGATGCAACCACAAAGAACAACTCAACAAAAATCAAGTGCACGCGTCCACAGAGAATAAAACAATGCAAGGGCATATTATTTCCTCCATGGTGGTAACATTTCAATTTCTTATGATCAGTGCGCAAACTTTTTGTCCAATAAAAATCACAGAAATAAGCACTAATAAACCAAATATACACACAATACAAATATTCACTATGAAAACAGTTTTAGACCTACAGCAAATCTTAGAAGAAGACAGGATTTGCCAACACCAGAATCACCAATGAGAAGGAGCTTGAACAAATAATCACTGCAAAAGAACAGAAGAAAAATTAGAGCTCCATCAAAATGTAGGTTGCAAAGGTGAAATAGCCCAGGAACCAGGAGCCCCCAACAAGAACCATCACCACTGTTGCTGGCGACAATTACAGACTAAGTCAACGAAAAACGTCAAAAATAAATAAATAAATAAATTCAATGTCGTTTCTTCCATCCCATGTTGACATATTAAGATCGAAAAATTCATCTACAACAATCATGCAAAATTCTAAATATATTTATAAGAAGAGCCCTTCCTCCTTTCCATTCACACAACGTTGGCCACAACTATGCAATCTTGCACGCATCTAAAACATACACACTACAAAATTTCCATCCTGAATGCTTTCGCGCCTTTCCCTGTAGCCCAAAACCTTCATCATAGCTCAAATTTATGATTGGAAAACACATGCAAATCAATCAAGCTACACACAATGTATCGAGCCTATATTCAATTATGTCCAATTAATTAATCTTTATCGGGCCGATTAGTTGATCATAACACATAGAATTTTATTAAAATCCATGGATCTACAGCGAGAGCTTGTGATTCTAGGGTTTGGAAACCGAATTTCAGCATCCAATCCAAAAACAGATAATGAGTTTAAATAAAAACCCTAAACAGTCCATAAAAAAACCCTAACAGGTGTTTGATGTAATTGATTATTGTTAGAAAAGTAACTTACTACTCTGGATTCATGGTCAAGTCGTGATGTATTGTTTACAGAAGGAGAGGCTTCCAGATTCCGATGATTCCCCGTCGAGGTAATCGCGATTCACAGTTGAGATGTCTCTTGACCGGTTTTTTCGTCGGTGACTGTTAGCGCGAGAAGAAAACAATAGGAGAGCGGTAAGGTAGAATTAGAAAGACGAAGCAAAAACAAATATAAATAGCATTAGACAGAAGGCTTGGATTGGCCTTGAGCTTTAATGTTTTTTAAATTAGTGGGCCAGATATCAAAACTTGATTGGATTTTAAAAGCCTCTTTAATCTTTATATATATATATATATATATATATATATATATATGATGATGGTGATGACGACTACAACGACCAAGATATACGACGATCAAGATATGCGGACCTTTGGGGACCGTATAATCCTTTGGACACAAGCGAACCGCTCCATTTACAGTATCAAGGGAGTGTTTGTTACAGTGATGTTGTCGTTTTTATTAAAAAATATATTTTTTTATTTTAAGTTATATTTTTTAGATAATTTTAAATTATTATAATGTGTTGATATTAAAAATAAATTTAAAAAATAAAAAAATATTATTTTAATAAATTTTCAAGTAAAAAAATATTTTAAAAAGTAACTATTATCACATTATCAAATACTACCAAAATAAATCATTGCAAAATGGATAAGACCAAAACATGCAATTGATCAAAATCTCATAGTGATCAAGGAGTAAATAGTAATATCTATTTATTACTTATTGGGTTTATTTTTTAAAAAAAATATAATAATAAAAGGAGTGAAAAAATAAAATCAATAACCCACTAGAAATAATAAAAAAAATTTCACTTTGAATTTATATAAACTCCTAGCTTAAAAGTCGAAAAATCAATGTTGAAAAGGTAATGCGTAATTGAAAAATAATAAATTATAAAGAAAATTATTGCGATTTGGGATAATCATCTTATAAAATTCAATTAAATACAAATAACAAATTAATATGTGAAATGTTAATTTATTAACCAATTGTGTAAATTCCTCAATATTATAATTTATTTCTCATATTTGTATTTATTTTTTATTTAAAGTGAATCCAGAGAATAACTAATAAAATATTATTAATTTTAAGGGAAACTGTAAAATTTGATGATATAATATAGATATCTCTTTTAAAAAATAATTATCAATGAAAAAGTTATTAATTTGATATTTTTATACTTTTTTTAGGGACTTTGGTTTTATTACATTAAAATTATTTTGAAAAGTAATCAATTTTAATGTTTTTAAAACTCAAACGTATTTTCTTAAAACATCTAATCAATTACTTCAAGAAATTAGCATTACAGGTACTATTGTTTAGCCAGAAATCTCAAAAGAAAAAAATATTGAAATAATTTATCTCAAATATTATATATATATATATATAAACACCCCACCACCAAAGATGCCAAATCCCGATAATATTAACCGGCAACATTCACAGCTTGCAAGTTGTAATCGCACGTCCCCTTCTCATTAATTATTAATTAATTAACTATAAACTGAAAGAGGATCTTACAAATCACTATTTAAGCTTTACTTCATCTTCTTCTTTTATTATTTTTTTTATTGATGATATTTTTTTTAATTTTATTATTTAATATTAGATTTGTTTTAATTAAATTATAATATTTTCGTAACGCAGATTGTGGGTATGATGAATTAACTTGAGTTTTTTTTTTCTTATATTTTTTTAATTTCATCATTTAATATTGGATTAATTAT
>Ga0325400_1003912_pt1 | contig 13647 bp, 10 predicted proteins | sample PopdelMetagenome_2_FD_205662 | JGI IMG/M metagenome (GOLD analysis project Ga0325400, IMG submission 205662) | Populus deltoides microbial communities from Bellville, Georgia, United States - Xylem-PdKOR-R1 | ecosystem: Host-associated > Plants > Phyllosphere > Stem > Wood/Secondary xylem... | reverse complement strand
AAGTGCTAGTAAATCCTAATAAAACAAAAGCGAGGAGTAGATATTGAGCATTGCATGATCAAAAAGATTCTAAGAACAAATTAAAAAGAAAAACCCAAAACAGACACTGCCACCTCCTAAGCTAGTACACCAATGTATTGCTTTAAATAAGATCATCATATCTAGAGTATTTTTTAAAACCAGAGATATTGTTTCTGAAACAATTTCAGTAATAAATGTGTTTTCCCATAGTAACATACAAATAACAAAGGACAATAATGGTGACAGACCGGAAATTTACTAGACAAATCAAGAGAGAGAAGCATGTCATCGTCAATGTCAAGTTCCTCAAGCTCCAACCACTTAACAGTGTCATAGCCTCTCTCTTTCGCATAACCAATTTCATTCTCAACAATGTCAGTGACATTCAATTTTGAATAGTTGTCTCGTGAAACTCCATCCCCATCTATCTCTTCAACATCGGAATTTGAATCAATATCCACACACATCAAAGCAGCCATTCTCTGGGCTAACCCTGGCACTTCTTGAAGCTACAAAAATCCACAGATTGTCAACTTTCAGCAACTATAACTAGCAGAAACCATATCCTAGCACAAAAACAAGAAATTTTTCCAGACCAGATAAAATAAAAGCTAGGATTTTTAGCTGCAACTTTCAAAAGAGAAACTTCTATCAAGAAAACATCAGTAGGCAAAAACACCAGATGAGCTTGTTTCCAAAACTCTTAGCAAAACCTTCAATCACAAGTTTTTAGTACCCAAAACCCACAAAACAATACCACGGGATGATCATAATTTCTCAGAACCATCACATTTCAAATGACTCAATTTTAAAAGAGCTTAAACAATTGCTATATCATTTTCTCTGGGTTGGTTCGTTCTCTAACAATACCAACAAATCAAAGCATCCAATAAACAAAGAAACCTCTCAAAACTGAAAAACCTTTGCATTAAATTGAACTCACTTGACTAAAAGAATACAATAAAAGTACAAAAATTTAGTAGTTAGTACCTGTTTATAAGCATCGGAGAGGCGAAAAGTCCAGGCGTGGTCAATGAGAAACACGTTGGAATCTTTGGGCATGGAGGCGGCAGAGGTAAGGAGGAGGCGCCTCTGACGGCCATCCTGGCATGGGTCGACTTGGAAGTAGGCGCCGCCATCGAAAGTCTCGGAAGTAAGTTTGTCGAACAGTTTGCGGTGCAGTGTACGAGGTAGTCCTGAGGCTGCTAAAAGGATGCCGTGGACCTTCACGAAGTCCTCGTAAGCTTGTATTTTGGTCATTTTAGGAGTTTTTCTGTGTGTAGTTCTCTAGTAGTGGACTGGAGAGTGAGTGAGTGCGGTGCCTACGCTACTTGTCTAGGAGGTCTTTGCCTTTGGGTGGTGGCGTTTTTACTTTTGAATGTAGGGCTTCCGAGGGTTTGGCTCCTAAAGTCCGAAATGGTGAAGCTATGAACGGTACATTTTCTTTACTCTATTTTTTATAATTAAAATACCATCAATTATTTTCTATTAACATTAACCAAAAAAAAAAACTAACTAAAAGAGAAGGGATTTTTAATATTGACCCTTGTTTATTTAATTTTTTTAAAAAAGCTTTTTTAATTTTTTTAAAGATTATATCGATCCCATAACTAAAGTCATGAGTCCTTTAATACTAAATTTATTTTTTATTTGGTTATCCTTATTTCATAATTTAGATCACGAGTTTAACATGTTAACTCAGTTGACTCGGTTTTTTTTTGTTTTTTAATTGACTTTTTTCTTAATTTAACATTTAATATTATGTTTGATTGAGAATTAGGTTTCATGATTTGTTTTGTTTTACTTTTTTATTATGTTATCTCTGTCTTATGACCCGGGAATGGTGCATAAAGAGTTAATCCAGGTTGATTTAGCTCATTTTTTAATCAAAATTTTTATAAATTTCACCACTCAACATTGGTTCCGATAGGTTTGATTAAGAATTAAGCTTCATAATTTATTTTAATTTGCTCTCTATATGGTTTTCTCAGTCTCATAATCAGAGTCATGGATTTGGTAGTTTAGCACAGGTTGTTTTTACTTTTTATATGATGTTATCTCAGTCTAATTACCCCAAGTCATAAGTTTGGCAGATTAACTTGATTTGTTTTTTATGTTTTTTTTAATCACATCCTTCAACATTAGGCTGACTAAGAATTGAAATTCGTAATTTGTTTTGAATTACTTTCTATGGGGTTATCTCAATTTTATGATTTAGGTCGCAGATTTGACAGATTAACCCAAGTCACTTTTTTATGTCCTTTTTTTAATTGATTTTTTTTCAATTTTATCATTCAACACTGGGTTGATTGGAATTAAGTTTCATAATTGGTTTTGATTTGCTTTCTATAAGGTTATCATAGTCTCATAACCCGGGTCGAGGATTTGACATGTTAACTCGGGTTGATCCAAGCCAATCCAATATGTTGCTATCTTAATATTAAAAAAAGATGTTATCTTGAAAAAAAAATTGAGACAAACTATGTTTTTACAAGTTGTTCAAATTGCTTTTGAACCTGCAAAGTCAACTAGATCACATCAAGTCAACTACCATATAGTTTAATTTTTTTTCCACTAGAAAAAAAATGTTAGCAACATTTAAATTTTTTTTATGTTCAAGAAAAATTGACCTGACTCATGGCATAAAGTAAATCAATAATTTAGTAAATACTATATCAAATATAGTTTTTATTGTTACTTTTAAATATGCTCTTAAAATCTAAACTTAATGTGCTAATAATATATATTTTGATATTGACATTTATAATCTATGCCTAATAGTAAATGTTATGACATCCTTAAATATATTTTATCATTTACAAGTAAAGTTCTTAAAAATTTATAATACTTTTATGATAATAATTAATGTATAGATCATTTTGTATGTATTGTAATATACATTCCCTTAGTAATATCATAGTCATGATAGCAAAGCTTTGTTATCTTAGACAATAGTTTATCACTAGATAAGTAGTTATATTGTGTATCATGTCAAATTTTTTTATTATAAAAAAATATCATGGCAATGCTAGAATTTTTAAAAAAGCAATAAAAACTTGAGACCCGGGTTTTAACTTGATTGGGTTCAACAAGTTCACTTAATTTAATAATATGGTTAAAAAAAGCATCGATGATAAATAAAGCTAAGAAAAAAAAATAGTAATAATTTACTATAAAAAATTGAGCTATCAATATCATACTCGGAAGGAAAAGAAAGAAAAATGTATTAGAAACTCATCGTTGCTTTGTCATGAACACTGCCAGAAAGAGCTCATTAAGACGGTTCTAATGCCACGGTGAAAAGTTACACAACAATATCGAAAAATGCCGCACGTGTTGTCAGAGCAACAACATAGAAAGCAAATCAAACAAAATATTATGAAGAGAAAATCTTATACTTATATTCAATCAATTAATTTGATTTAATTCAAAAACAAAATTTCTTTTAAAATGATAAATTTAACAAAGAACAACAAATAAGAAACTTGAGATAATCCAAGTTACTTTTAAAATTAATGAAAAGCCCTATAGGAAGGAAATAAAAAAAAATAATGGAGCCCAATCTCTAATAAAATAAATATTGAATGATGAAATTAAAAAAAAAACACGAGTTTAAAAAAAGGGGGGAAAACATGCAAACTTGACAAATCTCCCAAACTTGGGTTAATCTCTCAAACTCGCTACCCATGAAATTCTAAACTTGGACTTAATTAAAAAAGCTCAATTCCTAAATAATTTAATATTAAATGATGAAATAAAAAAAATGAATTTAAAAAATTTTCTAAAGTAAAAAAAAAATAGCAATAAAAAGAATGAAGATTAAATTTTATAGGAAAGAAAACTAAAGGAGAATGAAATCATAAAAAACATAAAAATTTTCTCAAATAAAACAAATAGTAATAAAAAAAACAATTACCAAATCTAACATATAAAGAACAAAATTGAAGGGCTACCACGAGTTTAAAAAAAGAGGGAAAAAACATATAAACCTGACAAATCTCTCGAACTTGGATTAATCTCTCAAACTCGCTACCCATGAAATTATAGACTTGGGTTTAATTAAAAAAGTTCAATTCCTAACCAATTTAATATTGAAAGAAGAAATAAAAAATTGATTTAAAAAATTTTCTAAAGTAAAAAAAATAGCAATCAAAAAAATGAGGATCAAATTTGATAGGAAAAAAAAAACTAGGGGTGAGCAAAAAAACTAATAAACCGAGAAAACCAAAAAAAATAACCAAAAAAATCAAACAAAAAAAACATAATTAATCGATTAAAAAATCATAAAAAAATTCTGGTTCAGTTTTCAAAGTCTGAAACCGATTGAACTAAACCAAACTAAACCAGTTCAACCAGACCAACATTTTAAAAAAAGCAAGTATAAATAGGATGTTTTTTCTAACCTTATAAAATAGCATTTATAAACATAAAAACCAGTCGTTGCCCCTCCCTTTACTTTGCTCTCTGCATCTCTCCCTCCTTTTGCTCTCTGCATCTCTTGATTCTCTCCTTCCATGGTTCTTAACCAGCAAGCCCCCCACACATGCATACACACAAACACTTACTCGATGAACCTCGCAGACTCCTCCTCAACTTTCTCTTCTTCTTCATCGAACTCGAACTCGAACACACTAAATTGCCAACTCAAACAAGCTATGACTCACTCGTATAGAGCTTTTTCAGTTGCTATTAAAGCTTTCATGCGACGGCAAAAAAAAAAATGAGGCAGTCCTCTACATGCAAAAGCTTGTGCCATGGCTGATGTACAGATTCTTGATAAGGATTGGGTTGCTAAAAGGAAACCCCTGTTTTATCTTGTATAGATTCTTGATAAGGATTGGGTTGCACAGATTCTTGATAAGGATTGTGTTGCTAAAAGCAAACCCCTGTTTTGGCTTGTACAGATTCTTGATAAGGATTGAGTTGCTAAAAGCAAACCCCTGTTTTAGCTTGTACAGAAACTGTATTATTTTCTAGATTTTCAAGCTAGCAAACCGAACCGACTGGTTTGGAAGGGGAAAAAACTGAACCGAATTGAAACTGATCGGTTTGAACCGGTTTTTAGTTCGGTTCGGTTCAAAAATTGAAAAAAATAATTTTGATTTGGTTATTTATTTTGATCCAAAACCGGACCGAACTGAAAATGCTCAGCCATAAAGAAAACTGAAGGAGGATGAAATCATAAAAAAATTAAAAAATTTCTCAAATAAAACAAATAGTAATAAAAAGAACAATTACCAAATCTAACATACAAAGAACAAATTGAAGGGCTACTTTGAAAATTTAGAGGGTTAGGCCTAAGATAGAGAAGAAGAGAGAAAAGAAAGGGGGGAAAGTTTGTTAATGCCAAACAGGTCAGTAAGCCACATGCGTCACCTAAGAAGGGATGAACATTACAACAATTCCAACACCATTATAGAAGACAGTGTTTAGCAGCTGCAAGATACCTCGTGGGCTGTCTAATAAGGATTAGGCTCTTTACACGAATGAGCATTTGTTGTACACACTAGCCACTTGGTTTTTAATAATATTTTATATTTATTAAAATATCAAATTGCATCTCAATCAACTTGATTATAACTAAAAAAACAAGATGAAAATATGATAAAGCCCCTAGATGCTAGTTTAATATCTTTTTTTTCTATTAAGGATAATTTAGTCATTTTATTATGCTTAAAAAGTGAAAAGTCAAAAAAGACCCTAGACACCAGTTAAATAAATTTTGCTTTTAAAGGTAATTTGGTCATTCCATTGTTCTTTAAAAAGTTCAAAAGATTGGTTATAAAAACCTATGTAAAAATATTAAAGAGTTAGTAAAGTGCTGGAAATTTAAACTGATGAAATATATATATATATATATATATATATATATATATATATATATATATATATATATATAGTATTGATTGAAAACTTTAAAGATTGTGAACTTTAAGAGTAGGCTGAGACAATATATCTGGTTAGATGAAAAAATAATTTAATTAACATTATGCTTATAGTAAACAGTGCAGGGTAAAATTTAGTATGATTATTCATCGTACCAAAGATACTATAAATTATATTCATCTTAACCTTTGGGGTTCTTTTTCTATTATGTCAAAATACGGAGCACATTATCTATTGTTATTTATTAATGATCACCCTATAAAGATTTGGATGTATTTTCTAAAAAGAAAGAGTGATGTGTTTATCACTTTCAAGAAGGGTAAAGTTTTGATTAAGAAACAAACTAGTAAAAAGATTAAACGTTTAAGAGCTAATAATGGTTTGGAGTTCCGCTTAGGTTAGTTTGACAAGTTCCGCAAGAATAAAGGAATTGCTAGAAATCACACTATCAGAAATACACCATAATAAAATAGGGTTGCAAAATGTATGACTATGAAACTCTTGAAAAAAGCACGTTGTATGCCTTTACAGGCTGGATTGTCAAAAGACTTTTAGGTAGAAGTAATTAACATGACTTGTTATCTTATAATAGATCTTCATTGATAGTTTTAGAGGTAAAGACTTTATATAAGGTATGGTCTGGTTCTCTTGTTGATTACTCTAAATTGAGAGTATTTAATTGTCTTGATAATGCTCATTTTAAGAAAGATAAATTTGGGTCGAGAGTAAGAAAATACGAATTCCTAAGCTATACATATATGGTAAGGGGTATTGGTTGTGGTGTGTTGATCCTAAATCATCTAAGTTCACTACTAACAAGGATATATGACCTTTGATGAGTTTGTAATGTTTCACAAGAAAAATAATTGATCATTATTAGTGTAAGATATTATTGTTAAAAATGCACCTAAAGAACAACTTTATAATATTGCTACAAGAAGACAAAGAAGATAAATAAAAGCACCAATTAAGTTTGGTTATGTTGATCTAATTGATTTTACCTTGAATATTGTAGAGAATCATAATGATCGTGAGCCTTATTCTTATAAAAAGGTAATTTCTTGCATGGAATCTTCTTAGTGGATATGTTATGAATGAAAAGATTAAGTCTCTTTATAAAAACTGAAAATGAAAGCTTGTTAAACCACCACAAGGCTAGAGGATTGTTGGGTGCAAATGAGTTTACAATAGGAAAAATGGAGTCCCAAGGGTTGAGAGCAAGATTTAAAGCACGTCTAGTTACTAAGGGTTTTATATAAAGAAAAGATGTTGACTTTAATGAAGTGTCCTCTCCAATTCTAAAGCATATTTCTATGTATGTATTATTTACCATGGTATTTTGTTTGACTGCGAACTTAAGTAAATTGATGTCAAAATAACTTTTTTACATAGTGAGTTGGGGGAGAGAATCTATATGTATCAGCTAGAGGGTTTCATTCCTCAAAGTAAGGAAGGCTATATGTGTTTATTAAAAAAGTCATTGTATAGCTTGAAATAGCCACCAAGACAATGGTGTAAAAGGTTTAATACTTTTATGCTTAAACATGGTTACTTTATGAGTGACTATGATAATTTTGTATATTTTAGGAAGCTTTTAGATGGTTTGTATGTACTTGTTATTGTATATTGATGACATATTGATTGTCTCCAAGAACATGTTTGACATCAACAGTTTAAAGAATTAGTTGAGTGGCGAGTTTAAGATAAAGGATTTGGGTGCAGTTAAGAGTATTTTGGGTATATAGATATGCAGAGATCAAAGTTTTAGCAAGTTATACTTGTCACAGAGTAAGTATCTTTAAGAGATATTTGAGTGTTTTGGCATGCAAGACTGCAAGTCGGTGAGTACTCCACGTGCAGCCCACTTGAAAAGTTCACTGGTAGGCAATGAAATGGATATTCTATTATTATAGAGGTATTAAAAATGTTGGCTTGATATATGAAAAAAGATAGTATCACTAGAAATAGTGTTACGGGTTTTGTAAATTTATATTACACTGGTGATTTGGGATGAAGGAGATTGCTATCAGATTATATTTTTCACTCTCTCTAGGGGTGCTATTAGTTAGGAAGCAAATTTATAATCCGTTATTGCCTTGTCGACAATAGAGGTTAAATATGACATTGACAAAGACAGTAAAAGAAGCTTTATGACTGAGAGAATTGGTTGGTAATCTCGGTTTGTCAAAGAGTTGATTATTATATATTGTCATAGCCATAGCGTTATTCATCTAGCCAAGAACTAGATGTACCATAAAATGGCCAAATATATTAATGTTAGGTATCATTTCATTCTAAATGTTATGTCACGGGTTGTTCCATCTGAGAAAAAAATTGCTACAATTAAGAACCATGCAAATATGTTGACGTCTATCTCTATAGTCAAGTTCAAGCATTGTTTGGACTTGATTGGTTTGTATAGTACTTGAAAGATGTGTAGTTAAGGTAATCAGAGAGGAGTTCAAGTTTTGTAAGTTGACTCAATTAAAACCAGTATATAGATTTATTGGATTTATCTTAAATTATGGGCCTATGTGAGAAAATAAACATTCATGTACTTAGTCCATATATAAAAGCTTAAAGTTGTTATATTTTAGGATAAATGACTTATTTGTAAGTGCCTTCGATCTCTACACTTTGATAACTAAAGAAAAGAGAGAAAATATGAGTTTTTTTATTGCTTTAGGATCTTGGATGAGAAAACAATTTTATGTGATATCTTATAATTTTCTACTTTCTCATAGTAAATTTTCTTGATTATTTTGCTTGTGGAGTAGACCTAAGTTTTCAAACCATGTAAATTATGTGTGTGCTCTTATATAATTGATTGTGTTGGATTTTTTTATATTACTTGCAAATTGTTTTGAGATTCTAGGGCTATTTTCACAACATCTACGGATTTGAAAAAATTTAAGAGAAAAAAAAGGGAAATGGATTTTGGTTGAAAAGTGAAAAAAGAATAATTATGTTTCCAGTGACATGAGTTATTAATATATAAGGGCTTTTTTTATATATCTTTTTATCATTATTTTAAATTAACATTGACTAGATATGTAGTGTAATTTATAAAAAGATGGTAATCAAAGTGATTCAACACTTAAATGACAAGATGTTTTCAGTAATTTTTCTGTTTAATTTCGTCTTTTTTTTTAGATTATCAACACTTTCTTCAAATCACTATTAAAGTTATAAATCAAAGGGAAAAAATAAGAGTATACCTACCATTGTTTACTTATTGATATTAATATTTATAAGATGTATTAAAAAAATATTAATATAATAAGATATATTTTCTCCTTACTTATTCATTTCAAACGAGGATCTTTCTTGTTTGAAAAATATTGATGCATAGAACATACAAAATATAAAAATGATAATATTGTTGATAATTGAATGTCGATGTATAGTGGTGGATAGCTCTTAGGTTTTGTTACTCATTAATCCAACATGTCTAGATATCCCACATGCCATGAAAGTTCTAAGAATTCAAGAATAAAAAAGATATGGATTTAGTAAATGATCGATCTCTTTTCTTAATCTTGAGAAAAATGAGTAAATAATTTGTCTTAAAATAGAGGATTATAAATTTATCTCAATTTGATTAATTTGTTATATTATCGATAAAAGAGAGATGACATGTAGATCGGTTTGAAACTTGAATTTGTTTTTTAATTCTTTTATTGAATTTTGGTATTAAGTGATCACTTGCATAAACTTAAAAAGATTGATTAGATTAACTTGATTAAATATAGTAACTAATAATTTAGAATAAAATTAAAGTCTATTTATATAATACAAGGATAAATACACATTAATATTAATTTAATATTAACAAAAAACTAATTCTTAAAGGAAAGTTACATTGTTTTTAGACACAAATTACTATTCATTATACTATTAAAATTACACAATTGCCCTTGCAAAATAAAACCATTAAACTAGGCATTGGAGGCAATATTGTATTTTCACCATGATACAACCTTGGTAAAAAAAAATACTTATGCTTTTGTTTTAGGGGTATTTTAGTACTTTTATTTTATTAGGAATAGTGCCATTACTTTGGTAACCTTGCAGCAAAAAAAAAAACTCTCTTATAAGGTTTTTTGGTCATTATACATTGATTTTGTTGTAATTTTGGAGGTTGCTCAAGGATGTTATTGTAATTATCATATATTAAATATTATTTTAAAAAAACTTGTTAGCATATATGGGTGGCCCCCGTGTCATTCAAACAACACGTGTGAGGTCATCTGGCCACCAAACACCACCTTTGGAGGTGGTGTTTGGAAAATCTCGACGCCCTTTACACCGTGGTACGACGAGCTTTTTAAGATTCATGACAGTTTGTCATTGACATTCATTTCTCTTTTTCCTTTTTCTTCTCTCTCTCCTCCTCGAGTTTTGCACCAACCCCTGCAAAATTTATTTTGTTTCAGATCATTTAAAAAAAATTCAAATTTTATACTCGGGTTTTTTTTTCTATCAAAGCGTGTTATATAAAAATTTTATATATGTATCACATCATACTTTTTTATAACAAATATACTAAAAGGCATGGGAGATTCATTATAGCCTCCTTCACATTTTCATATTCATCACTACAGTGTGGTGATCATTTTTTCCTTCCCATCAAAAAATAGAATTTCCACAAGGTTCATAAGTCATTACTGATTCGTTTGAGGATATTTTTGTCCATTTCATGTTTTTATAAACAGTAAAAAAAAATTACACATGTACCCCAGGAGCAAAAAAAATAAATAGTGTCGGGTAAGGATAGTTAGGTAATTTTCTTTTTTTATACACAATAGAATTACACATTTACCCTAGAATGCAAAACATTTAATTCATTAGTGTCAGAGGTATTTTGGTCTTTTCACCTTGTTTTTTTTTTGTTATTTGTAAATGTGGTTGAGGGTAGCTACCTAATTTATCATTAAAATAATAATTTCTTATTTAAAAAGCTACTGACACGTGCTGCGTGTTGGAATCATCACACATGTTACCCAAAACATGAGGTAGTTTTCAATTGTTAATAATAGTCGTTCGCCGTCTCAGATTATTTCTCGTTGTCTTCTTTTCCATTATAGGTGGCGCTTGTGCTCCAAATATGGTTGGTGTATCGCTAACAACTCTTTCTTGTTTTCCTTCCTTCATTTCTCTCTCCTACCCCCATAAATATACTATGGTCCTCATTATTTTTGTTATTTCAAATTCAGACCTTTGAATTTTGATTGCTTTTTTTAGTCATTTTCTCTTTTGTTGAAGTTTTGTTTGATTTTAATTTAACCCTCGGTTCTTAATTTGTATATACTATATATATAAAATATTTCAATTCAATCCTTTTACTTTTAATTTCTTTTTTTTTTTTTTGCTCTTTTATCAAAGTTTTTATGACTTATAATTTAAACCTCCAAATCAAGCTTATAGTTTTTGTTTTTTCAATGATAATAGTGATTTTAATTTGGTCCCTTTTCTTTAATTTCTTATTATTTTTCTTGATCCTTTTGTCAGAGTTTTTATAATTTTCAATTCTATCCTTCAAATCAAGTTCATGGTTTTTATTTTTTCAATAATAATAATAATTATTATTATTATTATTATTATAAAAATAGTGATTAAAATAATATTATTATTGATGATGATAATAATATTATTATTAATGATAGTTGTGACAATAATAATAATGATAATGATAATGATAATAATAATAAGTGAAGATAATAATAATAGTTGTTGTTGTAGTGCTGTGGCAGTAACAATATTGTTGTTGTTGTTACTGCTATTAAAAATAATAATAATAATAATAATAATAAGAAATGATAATAATAATAGTTGTTGTTGTAATGTTGTGGCGGTAACAATATTGCTGCTGCTTTTACTACTATTATAAATAATAATAATAATAATAATAATAATAATAATAATATAGGAGATAAGAAGATGAAGAAGAATAGTGATGATAATAAAATATTAATAATAGTTGTTGTGATGATAATAATAATAATAACAACAACAACAATATCAATAACAATAATAATAGTGATGATGATTGTGGTGTTGGTTGTTAAAATAGTAATAATATTAATATGAATGCTGTTATTATTACTAATGATGATAATATTATGAAAATATTAGCAATAATTATGGTATTATAATAACAATAACAACAGTAATTTTAATAATGATAGTGGTCATAATGATAACAATAATAGTGATAATATTAGCAATAATTGTAGTGGTGACAACAACAACAATAATAACAATAATTTTAATAATGATAGTGGTCATAATAATAATAATAATAATAATAATAATAATAATAATTGTAGTTATAGTAATCATGATCCTTAATTTTTGAATTGCTATTTTTTAAAATCCTTTGATATGATTAGAATTTTTATTTCAATTTCATCTTTTAATTTTTTTAAATTAAATTTCATGATTTTTCTAAATTGGATATTTCAAGTTTAATGACTCAGGTCATAAGTTTAAAAAAGTTAACATATTTTTTAAAAAAATATATAATTTTTTTTTATTTTTAATTGGGTTATTTCAGTCACATAATTTAAACTACGAGTTTGACGGGATGTCCCATGTTAGCTTAACTCTAATTAGTGTTTTTATGTATTTATCATAAACAATTTTTTATATTTTTTTTACACTTAAATATTATTTTTTGTTAGAAAAATTATGCAACCCGCGGGGAATCGCAGGTAAAGAGGCTAGTAATGACTTAAAAATGGAAAACTATAACCTTACTATGGAAAGAATGCCGAATTAATAATTGTACATTACCATAAAAAAGTTTTTTTTTTTCTTAAAATGGGATACTATCCAAGAAAGTTTTGATGATGTATACATCATGCCCACTGATATGCACAACATCATGAATATGGACAAGCTCATTTTGCACACCAAATACAATCCAGCAAAGTGCTTATAAACTGGCTTCAACTAGAAACAAGAATGGTGTGTCTGAATAATTCTTAGATATTCAATTTACAGATTGGTCTTGGAGAGCGATTCAAAGGGAACCTTCAGGTTCCTTTTCTTGCTTTGGAAGTTGATCAATCAAGTGAAAAAGGCTTCTACATCTTTCATTAATCCGCAAGAACAACAATCCAACCTTTTTCACTTGTTTGATCGAGAGCTTTATACCCTTCCTGTGATGACCTTGTGGAGGGATCCCATGGAGTCTATGCAGCAAGTCATGGCTATTTGGCTCTGGTCGGAAATAATGGGCTGCAAGCAGGAATGTCGTTAAGAAAATACTGTCCTTGCCTCGTATTTTAGTAAATGAACTAGCAGATGAGGCAACCATATGCCTTAAAGTTTTACCTTTCAAAGTCTTAACGAGGTATTTTTGTATTTTTGTGAATTTGAAGAATTTAAATATAGATTTTAAAGTATTTATTTTAAATTTTTTATCGAATTCTAAAGCATTTAAAAATCACATATGAATGTTTTTTTTTTTTCCAGTTTAGGTCTTTTTTATTGAATATTTTTTATAAGATTTTAATGAGATATATTTTTAGTACATGGTGTTTAAAAGAAGAAAGTGTTATAAAATCTATAATTATATATATATATTAAATATTTATTAGAATATTTTTAAATTTTATGACTTTTGGGTTTAATTTTTTAGTTTTTTATGATGCTCGAGTTTTTTGGTGTTATTAAATGTTTTTATTATTTTTTTATAAATAAATTATTTGTTTTTTATTTTGAGTATTGAAATAT
>Ga0325400_1003911_pt1 | contig 13650 bp, 4 predicted proteins | sample PopdelMetagenome_2_FD_205662 | JGI IMG/M metagenome (GOLD analysis project Ga0325400, IMG submission 205662) | Populus deltoides microbial communities from Bellville, Georgia, United States - Xylem-PdKOR-R1 | ecosystem: Host-associated > Plants > Phyllosphere > Stem > Wood/Secondary xylem... | reverse complement strand
TTTTTTTTTCAAACAGCCCATCCACTACCATGAAAACATCAATAACAGCTGCAACTAGTGAAGGTGAGAGGGAATGAGAGAGAAATAATATAAAACAAACCTTTCCAAACCATAATCTCTTTTTTAGAATAGCAGTGGACTTTATTACCAACATAGAAAAAAAATAGGAGAGAAAGTCACACCAGTTCTTGCAAGTCACACTCCTCTATTTTGTTGGTGCATGAATCCACATACCACCAATTATAGCAAAGTGTGTGAGCATGCGCCGCCACATCTTCAATACAGTAACACTACATTACCTTTTTCCAATGCATTTTCGTCAATTATGGCAGCTCTAACAGGTCATTTTCAAATATAAAATGAGTTTTTACTTGCTTTGTATAACTGGTAACATGATCTTATTGGTTTCTATATGGATATTGTAAATATTCAAAGGGTTGATATATGTGTTGTTTCGTTGTAAAGCCACTGGGGATCTATTTTGAAAAATGATAAGGTGAAATCAATACCCAACAATAGGGTTGGAAGGATGAGATGATCATATATACAAATGTTTGATTGTCATATGTAGATAATTTTTATATTGCTGTTTGATTTTCTTGTGTGGATGTGTTTTAAGTATAGATATTTTTATTTCTTTGGTTTTCAATGATTTCTTAAAAAAAAAATGTTAAGAGTATTTTCTTGCAAGTTTGTGCGTGTGTGTTTGTGTGTGTGTGTGTGTATATATAGGCTTGTATTGTTTATTTTTATCAAATGGTCAACCTATTAGGAGTATGATCCTTAAATAGGTCATGTTAGAGTGCGTTTGGTATTGTGGTGGTTGTTGTAGTTGTGGTTTGAAAAAAAATAATTTTATAAAAAGTGCTTTTAGTTGAGATTGGTTGGAAAAAATATATGTTTGGTTAAAACTATGATTGAAATTAAGGTTGAAGAAAAAGTTGTTTAATATGTTTGGTTAAAAATTATGGTTCAATTTCATGTTATGGTATAATTACCTAAAAGGACTTCATTCATAATATTAATGAACAGTTAAATAAAAGTAACATTACAATCAATAAATTTTTGCAAATAGACCTAAACATATTATAACAATATTTTATAATTGTGTCATTAAACTTGCGGCAATCCTATCATGTACGTAATCCATACACAAATATATATATATATATATATATATATATATATATATATCAAGGAAAAAAAATATATATCTTTTCGCTTATTGTTTCTTAGTTTTATGTTGATATGGCCCTATTATGCATAATATTAATATTTTTTCCTTACGATATATTTTTTTATCAAAATTACATGACAACTAACTTGTCAGTCGAATTGTTTAACCAGCACTAAGAGACTGTTTGGCATTGTGTTTGTAACTACGTTTCATCAAATTTTGAATTTTGTTTTTGCTAAAATTGAATGCGGTTAATACTTTTTGGATCGTTTTGATGTGCTGATATCAAAAATGATTTTTAAAAAATAAAAAAAATCATTGCCATGTATTTCGGCACGAAAAGCTATTTGAAAAACAATCGCTACCACACTGCCAAACACACTCTAAAAGTAGTGAAGGCAATAATATTTCAAGGTTAGGTTGAGTTTAAAGGGGGCACTTGTCTGTTTTTGTCAAGGTTGGTAACAAAACAATTTACCAAACGAGAAGAGAACATGATGTTTTTTGGTAAATTTCCACATAACTCATCTCTAAAAAGTTTAACCACATGTTGAACTTGCAAAAAGCAGTATTTTACTGCTTTCTGATAATTGAGGTCCTGCCGCATATAAATGGTGGGACCCATACTTTTAACTTTTTTGATAATCTGTAACCAAACGGTTATATCAATGCGTTTCTTGAAAACACGAACGTTGTCGTATAGATAAACGCACTCTTAAAAGGATATGGAAACTCTATTATTTTTCATATAATAATAAATAAATAAATAAAATATTTTTTTATGTGATTTGTGTTCAACACAGGGCAATATGGTCCTTAAACGAGTCATACTCTTTGGAAGTTGGAAAAATCATAATGTTTTAAAAGTTATATACATGTAATATTGTTTTATGAAATGTTAATTTGATATGTGAGTTAAGGGTGATGTTGGTCAATACCCTACTGATTCGCTTTTGTATTATATAGTAAACCATTATTTTACGAGCAGAACCATCTTTGAGATGATTAACATTTATTTTTCTAATACACGCGTGAACTATACAATTGTTTTTGCCTTTGTTTATAAAAGTTTTTTTTTTTAATTGATGTGTGTATGTGTTTTCTTATAATTTTTTATGTATTAAGATATTCTCCATCATTAAAAGTGAATTTGGATCGGGTCAATCTAACTCTACCCATACTCTTTGAGTGTGAATTAAATAGAATAGACCTAAACCCAAATTGACCTTGATCATCATCTTGGATCCGATACTTATATTATAAAATTGATTTTTTATGAAAAATAATTGTAAATTTAATGTAATTCATGAGAAAAAAATAAATTCATCTTTGTTTTAAACAAATGAACACATCTTTTAAAGTTTTTTATTACAAAAAAACTATAAAAGGAAGAAAAAGAAAAATGAAAATAGTTTTCTATTACTAACACAGCTTTATTTAAAATAAATCCATGTGCACACACAGACACATCCTTTTTAACCTTTTGTTGTTGTTATTTTCCCAGCCAGTTGGCAGCCACTTCCCCATCATAGACCTTCTGCATGGATGAAAGAAAGAAGATAAAAGACCCGTTGTGTGATGCTGACACTGCATAAATTTCCCGTGAAGAATTCAGCTGTCTGGAAGGCTGTCCAAAAATAATTCCACCAAACAAAAGAAAATGAACCACAAATTGTCTCATCAATACAAAACAGTATGAGTGCATGGCACATATTCATGATGGAGCCCTGAGGAGACCCACATTACAAATCATATTATCATAAGCTAGCTTGCAGGACCAAACTCCTTCTCTATTTGTCAACAAACCAGGAGAGTGAAAAGATTGATTACAAATACAAAACAATTAGGGGAAAAGCATAGCACAAAGCAGAGATCAATACCATACAATCTCAAAGCTAGAAATTCACAAAGATGAAGAAGCTACGCCCTCTTGTCTAAAATTTGGTGGATGGTACAATGAGTAGAAGATTTAACAAACAAATGAAAGCCATGGCTGCATAGATGGGAACTTGATGACAGATTGACAAAGAATTGTTGGAGATTTCAGAAGAATCTACGGCTAGAGGCATTCCGTCACTGTTGAGAGTGCACGACTGTGGATCAAAGCCATTGGTGCTCAGCATCATAGCTCGTATGACTGCAGTAACTGTGTGAATGTAAGCCGTGCGATTCTTGGCAAGTAGCCATGTAAGACCCATCAACTGGCAATCTTTGTTGTGCATTCTTGCGGTCCTATCCTCTGACTTGCTTGAATTTAAAGTCTTCTTGTTGTTAAGCTGCATCAAATCATTATCAAATAGAAAAGGTAAAAGACAGATTGTTTATCTTTGGAGAAGTACACGTTTTGGTGCTTGAAGTTGTAACTAATTATTTGGTGCAACTTCCAATTAAAATCTAATGTAAGCTACACCCTTGTCTTCCAACATCCAACCAATGTAAGAGAATCTAACCAACATAGAATAAAGAAAGAATCTCACTAACATAAAAGTGGTGAAAATTCAGGCATTGCCATAGAGAGTTAAGAGCCTCCAAAGTTTTCAAATTCTCCATGTCCGAATCATAAGAAAGTAGAAATAAAATAACTGATATTTGAAATGTCCAGAATCTAATTGCATATACCACTGTGACTATACATTGAGAATAAACAAAATTCTAAGATCACACAACACCAGTTCTTGCTGGCAACACTCAACAGCAAACCATAATCAGGTCTTAATCCAAGCCAAGCATTGCACTCGACAATGTAAGAAACGATGAATCTTAAAGGAAACTGCCTAATAAACAAACGCTAACTCTTACTCGCACTTCAGTCTGGGAACAAGGCCACTCCTTTGTCACCAAATATCTCAGATTCCCACCAATAGAAAATTGGTAATGGGAGTAAAGTAAGCACAAAAAAAAAAATGAAGGTACAACTTTCCCAATTTACCAAGTGCAGAACAAGACACACAAACCCTATCAACTTCTTGATCTTCCTTCCTCCACAACAACCATTAAACAACAAATCAAGACAAAACAAAACAAAACAAACCCAAGAATTGGAAAAACAAAGAATTCGAAGCATTATAATCGAAACTAATTAAAGAAAGAAAGATTCTAGCTTACCAAGTGAAGACTGTTCAAGCACTTGGAGCAGCCACCAAGACCAGGAAATCCATTCACATTGTTACTATTACTCAAGCAATTTCTTTCTAATTTCTTAACGCTCTTATCCCCAACAAGCTTTCCCTTTCGGTTCAAAGAAAAGGCTTCCGGGCAACTCAGAGGGTGCAATCTAATACCACAATAACAATACACAACATCACAAGTCTCATTAGGCTTAACCAATTCTATGCCTTTCTCTTTCAACCCTTTGGAGAGCCCATCAACACAAGTCTCGGAATCATCAGGAAGCAAGGGCATGTCATACGATGGAGAACGACCCGTTGTTGTCGCTGGGATTACTTTGTTAGCTCCGCTAAGTGCAGTGGCAGAGTAAGCAGAGTAAAGCCAAGCAGCAAGAACTGGACAGCACCGGGTCCTGTGGAGGTGCCCGCTAGCAGAGGAGCCACTACCACAAGCTGATTTAATGCCATGGAAGAGTTCATTGGGAAGCTCTAATGGGCAACCAGCAAGGTTAGATTGCTCAGGGGATGCAGGGATTGTTGCTGGCGGTGTTGGGCCTGGTTTAAATGGTTGAATTGTAGCCGGGTCCGGGTTGGGCAAACCCGCAAGGAGAAGAGGAAAACAAGTGAGTAACAAGAGGAAAGTTAGGATGTTTAGGGACATTGGTGTCAGAAAGAAACGTAGTCTGTACTCGTGGGTTTGCCTTTCAGAGGGTGTTGTAAGGAAGAGTGTGAGATGAATAAAGGGTAAAGGTTAGAGAAGAAGGAAGGAAAAGAATGGTGGGGTTATGGAAACCAGAGCTGAGAGAGTGGGGCTGAGTTATTTTTTGGCATTTTGCTAGCTAGACGCATACTATATAAGGTTTTCACAGCTTCGGTTAGAACCGATCCATTATCCTACAGATGTAGAATGATCATTCTAACATCTAGTTATAATGTGTTTTCTATCAAGTGTCTGATCCCACCATTTCTCCTTTTTCATATTTCTTAATAAAAATGTTGTACAGGATGATGGCTGGTCTTGTTTAAAGTGAGTTGGGGAGAGGGGATTAGTGAATAGTATCATTGATTAAATCATTCCTGAGTCAAAAAAGTCCGATTTACGAGGCCTTCATAATGTTAGTATATGAGCATGACTGGTTTTCGTGTGCTTTCTTGGTGCCTGTATTAGTATAATGTACCTATATTCGGTATGGTGATTTTGAGGTGATTTTTTTAAAAAAATTACAACAGTAACCTAAAAGTTTGGGCTAAATAACATTAATTAATTTTTTTAAAATAATATATTTTTATCTTGTTGTGCTTTAGAAACACGATATTTACCGACACATCTTAGTCTCCAAACATCTTAGGATTTTTTTTCTTTAAAATCCGACATTATTGTTGTCCCTGCCGCTCCAATATTTTTTGATTCTATAAGTTAGGTAAATATATTACATTACTATTAAATATACGAGTTTATATTTAATTGTATTTGGTTTAGTTGAAATGCAATTATTGTTTAAGGTTAAGGTTAAATTTATGGTTTGTTGAATTAATGATTAATTAGCTATGAATACCATCAATTAGGGTTGATTTGATATGGTTGAACATGAAAATAACTTGAATTAATTAGGAACTAATTCTTTCAATGAATTATGTGTTGTGTTGAATTTTAGACAAGTTGTCAAATTAGGAATTCTATGTGAATTGGTTGGAATTAGCTAGTAATGTTATCTGTTATGCTTAATGATTTCATGCAATAGAACATGAATACAGTAAAATTTTGATGAATTACACATTCTATTAAATTGTGGATAAGTTGTTGAATTTTGTATTTTTTTTAATTGTTTGAAATTGCTATGAATTTGAGTTTGATTTCATACAATTAAACATGAAAAATATCAATTAGAATTGATACCATGAATTACATTTAATTTTGTCATGTGTTGCGCGAAATTTTGAGAATTTTTTTGAATTTGCTATGGATTTTCACAATTAAGGTTGATGTAATGTAATTTAATTAAAATTATATCTCATTGACATGAATTCAATTTGTTTCTTTTTTTTTACAGAATGACTTATAATATATTTATGTTATGTTATTATGGTGACATTATTGTTCTTGATGTAAATAATATTATCACATATAATGACGGGAGTAGTTTGTTGTTAAAAGATAATTTAGGCATATCATAAGTGGAAATGAAAGAACTATTAATCATGGACTTGGGTAGAAATATAATGATATAACTTGGAAGTGTTAAATTGGTGAACATTAGTATTATCCTGTACCGATTGTATGTGATGATAATTTTAAGGCAATGATTGATTCTGTCACCTAAAATGAATTGAACATGATGGTATTGTATGTGAGTAGTCGATCAAATTATTCATGAGTCCCAACGTCTAGTTGAATATGTATAAATGCATCATAATTCATTAATTCTTCAAAGTCAGCTAGTAAAGGAGAAACTATTTATTGTCGAATAATTTGCTACAAAGGATTGATCATACTATTTTTGAGAATCCATTTGTTGATCAACATGGATTTGACTATTTTGAGTTTAGTGACAATGAAAAAGATGAGATGTTAAACCTAAATGTGATAGTAAATATTGATGATGTTGATAATGATGTTGATGATTAAATAATACCTTATGTTCAGAAATTTAGAGATGTTTTTGGGTCTGTATTTGTTATTTCTCATGATTGAGCATTTAGTCATAAATGTTTGTCAAGAGGCTTTGATTTGGAGGTTGGACAAACATTCAATAGTAAAAATGATTTAGTTAATGCAGTTAAATAGTGGCATATTGCACATTCAGTTAAATACCGAGTTTAATAGTCGAACTCGACCTTTGATCAATTACAATGTATGTAAGCACCTGAATGTAAGTGATATTTATGTGGGGGGACATCATAAAAGGTTGGATTCGTTTGAAATAAAAAAAGTTAATAGGACCATATACATGTAGCTCGACTTTTGTCTAAAAAGATCACCATTAGCTCGCTACAAATTTTATTATTAGTGCTATATCAACTCTTGTGATGGAAAATCTTTCAATGATGATTACAAGCATACAGAATGAAATAAAATTCCATCACAAGTATAAAATGTCGTATAACAAAGAATGAGTTGCAAAACAAGAAGGTGCTTGAGCATCTACTTGGTTCATATGAGGAGTCGTTTGAAAAACTATCAAGGTTGTTGTTGGCAATAAAATAATAAAATCCTAGAATAATTGTTGATTGGACGCACAAAGAAAATCTTGATAATAGTACAATTGTTTTTGAAAGTTTTTTTTTTTTTGTCATTTAGAGCTTGTATTGAAGGTTTCAAGTATTATAAACCACTAATCAATATTGATGATACATATTTGTATGGGTGATATGATGAAAAGTAATTGATTGTAATTGTTTTTTATACAAATAATAAGATATTCTTGTTAACTTTTGCAATTGTTAATAAAGAAAATAATTTTAATTAGAGATGGTTTTTACTTTGCTTATATAGATACATTACCAATGATTGAACATATAAATGTATAATATCAAATAGACATGCAGGCATAAAAAATGGAATAGAAGAAATTTAGCATGAACCTATAAGATATCATCGGTATTGTGCCCAATATTTTGTTAGCAACTTCAATTATAAATTCAAAGACCTATCTACAAAAAAAGATTTGATGAAAATGTGTTATGAACCTTCAATGTTTAAATTTGATTTATTGTATGAAAAAATGTATAAGTTAGACCTAGCATATCAAGAATATATTGAACGGGAACCAAAATAAAAATAGACATTATGTTATGATGGTGGTCACCGATATGGTAATATGATAACTAATCTTTTAGAATTATTTAATCATATTTTAAATGGTGCTCGTGCAATTCTTGTTTCAGCTTTAATGCAGTTAATATTTTACAATTGAAATAGTTATTGGGTCAAATGGAGACAAGAAACAAATGATTTTATTCAATAACGAGCTACATTATATCATTTACACATTAAAGAGATATATCAAGAGATCATGTTGCAATGTTGTTCAACTCTAAATAACAAGTTTTTCATGTCAACACCCTTATTAAACCAAGTGTTATAAAAGAAGTTAGACAAGAAATCAGATTGAATGATAGAACATGCGTATGTGACAAATAACATATATTCCAACATCAATATTCACATATTATTGCATGTTGTGCTGAGAATCATTTAGACTTTACACAGTTTATTAATAATCATTACACGATTCAGAGCTCCGAATAAGTGTATGACGTTTTATTTCATCTATTAGCAAATGAGTTATAATGAAATGATTACATCGAACTTCGAATTGAAACAGAGTTATCTATATGGAAACTCGAGCATGGTTGATAAGTGTTTACTCGCATAATGAGAAAGATACAAGAAAGGGTTATGCACATTATAGATGTGGCATATGCCATGAAACATAACATATTAGGAAAACATGTTCTATTTGACAATGTATATATCACAATACAATTATTTGTTAAAATATATATGATATTTTTTAAAGCATATTAAACTTATATAATTTCAAATTAAACACATGTACTCTTACATAAGATGTCACGCACACGAGGTGACAGATCTTCTTCCTATGATGGGCAAACACATTATAAGGTTGATATTCCTAGAGATCATAACTATTTTTATGGAGAGTTTGAGTCACGGTACATGCCTATTGGGCTTGCTAACACTTATGTCATGTGGTTGATTGTAAGATTTTTTTTCCTGGGATTGTAAGTGTATTTATATTTAATAAATATTTTAATTACATAACATTAAAGGTATTATATATTTATGTAATTATATTTTAAATTATTATGTAGGATGAGGTTACCATTTATTATTGGACATATAAATTAATAAAACTATATGAGCGGGTTCAACCAAATTTGTTTCATATTGGTTTTTTATACATTAGTTGTCTAGAGCATATTGCTTAACCACGGCTTGATCCATGCATTGATTGAGCAATGAATATGTGAGACATGTATTTCATCTAAGGCATGGGGAGATGACTATAGGACGTTGCAGTTTTACTTGGACTTTTTATTACATTTTAAATGTTTGTTGTTAACATGAAAAAAAAAATAACTCATTTTTTTATAACTATTATAGTCCTGAGAGCATCTTCATATGGATTGATCCTAAATTCATAGATTGTCACTTATAATTGTCTACACTATAGGAGTTAAACTTCAACTCCCATTAAGATGCATGTAATTCAATGTTATTTTACAATTATATGCATTTGGATTGTCCAGTTGTAACTTTAAGAATGCAATTAAACTAACATATTTGTAATGTTAGGTGGTATGCTAGTAAAATATTTTATAATAATCCAATACATGTGTTGTCACTTTATTAGAGCAAGCTAGATAGACAATAACCTATTCAAGTATTTTTTTTAACCATTTGTTAAAAAAAAATTAACTTCATTGAATTATAATTGTTTAATATTTAAGATATTTACCTTCAACAGTTCATGTGAACTCCGTACAAAGATGAAAAAATGACGGTTGTTCTAGTTTTGTTTAAATTAGAAAATTCTTACTTTAAAAATCATTTATATGTTTGAAATTTAAGGTATTTTGCAGCTGGATTTTAGTGGAATAATTGGGAAGACTATTAAAATTTAATTGATATCGCATTTATAAAACGCGATATTTAATTGGTGTCTCAGTTCTGAAACGTGTTATCAATTACATATCACGTTTTACAAATATAATGTCAATTAAATATTGCAGATTAAAACATAACATTTTAAAATACATGATTTCATTAAAAAAAAAGATATGTTAATTTGCCTATTCTTTAAAATTACCAAACACTTGACGAGATTGACAAATTCTATTTTTATTTTATAAGTTATTAGTTTGAGTTTTATAAAATTTTAAGGCTATTAAATATTTAATTGTTATTAATTTCAAAAGCTATAAAATTAATTAAAATACATACAAGTTAATCCAAACACTCAAATTAATAATAATAAAAAAAATCAGTTCTGCTTATCGTATCCTCATTGAATATTGGCTTTGTTTGCTAGCATAAACGAGGCATGAATATTGGAGTCTGTGCTTAAACTTCTTCATAGGATTAGAAAATCAAAGTTTGATTTGGTAAAGTTTTAAATTAAACTAAAAATACTTTACTTATTAGATTTAATTAAATCGGTTAAGTTTTCTGGACTTTTTAAACACTGAAAAAAATAAAAAAAATATTATTTTAATAAAAATAATTAAATTGTTCTGTTAGCTCAATGATTAATCCTATAATCTAGTAATTCAAGTTCTTTTTCAAATCAGTGTCCAGAAACCATGGCTTTTAAGAGGGAAAAAAGAAACAAACAATTACGTAGGACAACAAAATGTGCAAAAAAAAAACAAAAAAAAAAACATTAGGATTGCGACAGTGTCCGTAATGTTTGGAAATGTGATATTCTTACATTTTAAAATATTTTTTATTTTAAAATATTTTAAAATAATAATTTTTATTTTTAAAAAATTATTTTTTATATCAGCAAATCAAAACAATCTAAATATATATATAAAAATAATTTTAAATAATTTTTTTAAAATATAGAAGAAATGTGATTTCAACCAAATTATTAAACTGGTATAAAAATTTTATTTGTACTTTAAAATTATCAGTTTAAAACCTAAAAGGTATCTGAGAGTGATAGTTATTGCGGTTTAAAATACTTTTTATTTAAAAATATATCAAAATAATATATTTTTTATTTTTAAAAAATTATTTTTTATATCAGTAAATCAAAATAATCTAAAAACATAAAAAATTATTTTTAAACAAAAAAATATACTTTTTTGAATATTTGAAAATGTGATTTCAACCGAATTATTAAACGCAGTATAAAAATTTTCACTTTAAAATTATCGTTTTAAAACCAAAAAAAAGATGAGTGGACACTATACAAACCCAAAAGTCGTTGGGTTTTTTTTTTTTTTCTCGAACTAAAAAAATAATAATAATAAAAGAAGGATCATGATAATATTTATTGTGTAGAACAATTAATTCAATGAGGTGTGATATGTCATGTTCAGTGCGACCAAGCCTTAAATTTCTAACACAGCCAGAGCCTTCAAATTCCAGACTGATAAGAACAGCATTCAATTTTATTAGTTGAGTTCATCAGCTATACATGAGCCTAGTTATTAGGTATGAAATAAATATGCAGAGATGGATTTTCAATTATTAAATGTTAATAATTAAACCTAAATTATCGGTCCGATCCTATTTGTTTTTGTGTTTTAAAAGTATTTTTAAAAAAAATTAAATTTTTTTTATTTTTTTATTTGCATTAAATTAATATTTTTTTGATGTTTTTAGATCATTTTGGTGCGCTGATTTTAAAATTGGTTTTTAAAAAATAAAAAAATATTATTTTAATATATTTCTAAGTAAAAAATACTTTAAAAAACAACTGCAACTACATTTAACCGACATGAATATCATCTAATAAATGATTAAACTTGAACACCGAAAGAAAAATTGGATGGGGCTGGGAAGGACGTACATTGCTACAAAATACAAAGTTCTATTTGTAGTTTAAAGCTTAATAATACTATCATAGTTTTATAGGGATGAGACATGGCATGCATTGAATAGTTAATTATACAATAAACTAAGATATTTGGGGGAAAGTAACGAGAATCCTGTGTTTTGTTTTTCATTCTCGGATTTTTTTTTTCAATTGCATCTTCTTCTGTTTTTTTTATCAAATTAATAATGGATTTTTTATGATTTGTTATAAAAAAACACAATTAAAAGATATAGGATCAAATTATAAGAAGTTGTAAATTGACATGGGCAGTCTAAAACTAACACGACAAAATTCTGTTTTATCCCCTTATTTTTATTTGTCTTCTATTATAATCCTTTTAGTTTTTGAAAGTTTCATTTAAGTCTAAAACTTCATTTTCTTATTTTTTAGTCGCTGGTTTGAGAGATAAGAGAGAAAGTTGCTGGATTCTGGCTAAAAAATATATATATTTGTTGTCACTAATTTGGGTCATTAAAAAGATCAATTTTGGTTTCAACGGTTTCATTCAATGAGTTCCATTAGAGTGTTTTTTTATTTTCATCTTGCCCGAGAAAGTATATCCAGACTTGAGAACTTTTTTGGATTTAGGTTGGTTTTGCATTTTGGAACCAATTTTTTCTAAGTTTAAGACACAAGTAGATTTTTCAAAGCACCTAAAGTGTTTTTAGATGTTTTTAATTGAAAATTGAATGGAAATTGGATTTTTAAGATCTAAAAGGTTAAATATTAATTTTTCAATCATAGTAGTGGTCAGAATCTGGTTTTATGAATGACGCATTATTTAGTTTTTTTTTAAGAGATCACCCACGCGGAGAAAAAAAAAACATTTGCACAAGCCTGGGATTGGTTTTCTTGCCAGCCACACCTCGTCTCTTTTTTTTATTTTGGTTTTTTTCTTTTACATTTTTAGTCAAACCCTCCTTTTTTGTGCATTTTTTAGTTTGAGGTTTTTTTATTTAAATTTTAATTAGGACACATCCTTATATTTTTTAGATAGTTGATCATTTAATAAATGATACAATTTAAGGTGGTTAACAAAAAAAAATATAAAAAAATAATTAAATTACCCTAATGTATATTATACCGGAAACACTAATTACACAAGATCTCTCTGATCAAATACAATATTTCTCTCTTTTCAAACACAATTTCTCTCCCCTCTCAATAATCTGAACCCAAATCAAATTTAATTTGGTTTTTTAATTATTTTTTTAATATCAAGTTGTTGAAATCTCTTGTTTTTTTGAAGCAACTAGTCATTTTTATTTATAAAAAAAATCCCTAAGGAAAACCCAAATTAAAACTTATGGAAACCCTAATTTTTTAATCTTTTGTACTATTATTTCTTCAATTAATGTGCAGTTTGGTCAGTTAAAGAAGTTGATGATTTTGTGAATTTTGGTCATATTTTGTTTCTGTTTGTTCGCAGAGAAAATAGAGGAAAATAAACAGGTTTTTGGGATGCTTATGGCATCTTCATGCGAGTTTAAAATTTCTCTCAGTTTGCGTAATTTTTCCTTTGTTTTCTCATGAAATCTCTGGGCAATTCATTTTGTTGTTCTGCCTCTGAAGAACGTTTGGTTTCGACTACAAGAGATGGGGATATTAAGAGGCCAAGGCCTTATTGGAATACAACCCAAGGCTTGCAAGGTACTCAACACTTGGTGTTCGAAATTCTCCACTCCATTACTGCAGCTCAGGGTCACTATGAGGTATTTTGTGGTTAATCTTTTATATTGAACAATTAGAGTGTTTGTCTCTCTTGACTAATTGCATTCTCATATTTTGTGAGTTT
>Ga0325400_1003910_pt1 | contig 13654 bp, 11 predicted proteins | sample PopdelMetagenome_2_FD_205662 | JGI IMG/M metagenome (GOLD analysis project Ga0325400, IMG submission 205662) | Populus deltoides microbial communities from Bellville, Georgia, United States - Xylem-PdKOR-R1 | ecosystem: Host-associated > Plants > Phyllosphere > Stem > Wood/Secondary xylem... | reverse complement strand
AAAAAATAGAATTACCATAAAACCCTTGAACATAATTTTTTTTTCCCTATAAGATTACTTTGGTAATTATACTTTCTAAAAAAAAAAAAGATAATACCCGCATCCCTTACCTTTTATTTTATGTAAATAAAAGCAAAATAGGGTTTTCACTCGAGATTGCTTCCTTTAGTGATTTCAAGAATAATATAATTTTACATATTGGGATTAACTTTTCTTCCCAGCATTAAAAAACAATCTCACTAGCAGGAGAAACGGAGCCCTATGCCTAGCCTGCTAGCTGATAGGCAATGAGAACCGATTGCCCCTAATTTTATTTTATTTTTTAAATTTAGTATTGTTTTTATTTTTTTTTAAAAAGCAAAATAATATAGTTTAATAAAAAAAAATCTTCATATATACAATTAGGTTTATTGATGGTCAAGTTGACCCGAATAAAAAAATATAGTTTTTGTTATTATATTTATTTTTTTAAAAAAATTATTGATTATAAGTTGAAAATTAAGAGAATCGGACCATGTTATAACACTAAAGTAATGTTAGATATTATATTAATAATTATTTTTTATTTTGAAATATATTAAAATATTATTTTTATTTATTAAAATTTATTTTTGAAATTATATATCAAAACAATTTAAAAATATTAAAATAAAATAAAAAAAAATTTTAAAGCACCGTGACAATACCAAAAATGTCTAAAAATAAACAAATGGGCATCTCTTCAAAAATCAAAACTCTTAAACCCCAAGAATTCCTCATTTTCTCCCTAAACCCCCCACCAACCATGCGTCACCTCTTAACCACGACTTTCCACCGCCACAACCACCGTCTGCCCACCATTCTCCACCGCCTACTCATCCGCCACTATAGACCACCCAAACCACCAACCCCTCCAGCCCCTCCAAAACATCCAAAACCACCGCAAAAACCTCAATCTTTCACATTCCATGATGCTACCTGGGAAGACCCATATAGCTGGATGTCGCACTTAAATGACAAAGTAGCTATGAGACACATGGATATTTACATGGAACAAGAAGAGAAGTACACAGAAGCTGTCATGTCTGATACCGAGAAACTTCAAAGTAAACTCCAGTCTGAAATGGCTTCAAGACTGCATTTTGACCTCTCTACCTCTCCCATTCGCTGGGGTCCATGGTATGTGATTGCCTACTCTCTCAAGTTGTCCCTGCTGCTTGTAATTTTGTTAGTTTTTCAAAAGGGTATTGGATAATTTGTTCAAAGTTGTTAATTTTGTTTGAGAATCTCAAAACGGATCGTTTTCTTTTTTCTTTTTGCTACTGTTTCAAGGTGGATGTTACTCACTGTAGGTTGTATTATAAAAGAGTTGAAGCGGGAAAGCAGTATCCTGTGCTTTGTAGGAGATTGGCAAGCTTAAATGAACAATTCATTTCGAATAAAGATCCTTCGGGCGGGTTTGATTTTGTTTCTGGGAGAAAAATTGAGCAGAAGATGGTTGATTACAATATAGAAGCTGAGAGATTTGGAGGTGCTGATAAAGTAACATTTTTTACTGAAGAATGAAGTTTTGTTGTTTTAAAGCTATTTGGGACAATGTTTGTTTGTTTATTGTTCGTTTGTTTGTTTGTTTATGTTTATAGGTTATGCTTATGAAGAATTATCAGAAGTGTCACCTGATCATAAGTTTCTTGCATATACTATGTATGATAAGGACAATGACTCCTTTAGATTGTCTGTACGGAATTTGAATTCTGGTGCATTGTGTAGTAAGCCCCAAGCAGATCGAGTTTCGAATTTGGCTTGGGCCAAGGATGGACAAGCATTGCTGTATGTTGTTACTGATCAACATAAGAGGCCTTGTCGGTTGGTATTACATGGGCTTTATAACATTTTAGTGTGATTTATCTCATCGTTGTGTGCTTTTTTTCTTCCTTGTTGAATTCAACAGCATGAAGTTGAATTTTTGTTCTTTTGTCATCAGAATATATTGTAGCATGATCGGATCAACCGAGGAAGATGTTTTGCTTCTAGATGAGCCAGCAGAAAATGTTTATGTTAACATACGACACACGAAGGATTTCCGCTTTGTGACTGTAAATACTTTCTCTACAACATTCTCAAAGGTATCACTTTCAAAATGCTTTTTCTCAACTCGAGATCCTGACATTGAAACGGAATAATAATCATGACCATGTTTTAGGTCTTTCTGATAAATGCAGCCGATCCATTATCTGGCATTACTTTAGTTTGGGAATGTGAAGCTCAAGCCCACTGCATAGTTGAACATCATCAAGGATGCCTTTACTTGTTTACTGATGCTGCCAGAGGGGGCCAATTGGTTGATCATCACTATCTTCTTCGATGTTCAGTTAATGCTTCTTCTGGTCCAAGGATCTGGGAGGTTGGTGGGTTAACTATGTGCAATCACTTTGTCTATTATTCCCTGATTGTTGTCTGGTGACCCAGTTGATACCATTGGTTGGATAGTATGGTGCTTGACAGCTTGATATAATTTTGCTGCATATCTCTTTTCTGTTCTTATTTTCACTACTTTATACCTTTTTCTTTCAGCATTTTTCTTAGTAATTTTTCCTCGTGGTTAAAACTCACCTATATTTCATAAATCTTTTCTGTTTTGGCGAACACATTTACTTCATAAATTCTTTTCTCAATCACTGCATTTATTGCAGAGAGTATTTGAAGATGACCGAGATATGGTTATTGAAGATGTTGATTTCTGTAATACACACTTGACACTAATCATACGGGAAAAATGCAGCTTTAGACTTTGTTCAGTTCCTCTACCTATGCCTGCTCGGAAGGTAACATAGTGGTTTCACTAAGAATGCATTTATGGTATAACTGTTCTGCTATTCTCATCTTTTCTTCTCTTGTTCTGGCAGGATGCAGTTAGACTGAAAGAACTTAACCCTACATTCCTTCCTCTTCCAAATCATGTTTCTCAAATTTGGCCTGGACCAAATTATGACTACTACTCATCAACCATGCGCTTTACAATATCATCACCTGTGGTATGACCCGTAAAAGTCATTAATGTTAGCAGATGGTTTCCTCATGCTTTTCTAGCTGCGTATTTTCATACTAAATTTAATATATAATAGGCATTTAAATTATATTATACTTGGATTCTGATTCAGAGATAATGGGAAGATATGAATGAAAACTAGTATCTGTAAGACCAGACATTCAACCAGTTAGAGTGATTTTGTTGTTTGATCAATTGGGAATTCTGAGGGTTTTCTTTTTTGTCGTACGGTTTTATGAGGTTTTAGTGTCTGAGGGTTAGAGTTTATATCCAGTTAGCATACAATGCATGCTTTGCTCTTTCATGATACCCCTTTTTATGTCCTTTGCTCGCACATCCTTTCTGATTTTAATAACAATGAAGATTTCTTCCAACTTCTTTTCTCCATGTGAATGTTATCTTCCTCTTATATATTTTGCAAAAGTGTGCATCTCCACTTGAACATCTCCAAATTTTTGCAGATGCCTGACGCTGTAGTTGATTATGAGCTGTCAAGTGGCAATTGGAATATTGTCCAACAGCAAAATTTGCTCTATGAAAGAACAAGAATTTTGTATGGAACAGCCTCCTCAGGAGGCATTGCCAATGGATCCTCGAATAATTTGAATTCTGATTTTCTAAATGAAATCAAATCTGAAGATGATAACTTGTGGAATTGCCTCTCAGAGTTTTATGCTTGCGAACAATATGATGTCTCCTCTTATGATGGAGTCATGATTCCTTTAACAATTCTGTACTCACGCAAAAACAAAAATAATAATCAAAATCCTGGTTTGCTTCATGGGCATGGAGCTTATGGTGAGTTACTTGACAAGCGGTGGCGCAATGATTTGAAAAGCCTTCTTGATCGTGGTTGGGTTATTGCATATGCTGATGTTAGGTATGTTTTTCACCTGTACTGCAACTATTCAGAAGTTTTTTGGCTCAGCTTATTTCTAGTGTGAATGCAGTTAAATCCTTGTTTGAAATGGTTACCGTTCGTCTGGGCTTGTTTAAAGTTTAATTATCTACAGCACATTGTGTTTGCAGAGGTGGAGGTGGTCATGGGAAGGCATGGCATCATAATGGTAGACAACAGAAGAAACTTAATTCAATCAAAGATTTTGTCTCCTGTGCCAAGTTCCTTGTTGAAAATGAGTTTGTGCAAGAAAACAAGCTTGCTGGTTGGGGATATAGTGCTGGAGGACTTTTGGTGGCTGCTGCCATTAATAGTTGCCCAGATTTATTTCGTGCTGCCATTTTGAAGGTATACATGTTTCACTCATTGCAAAACCATGTAGTATAATATACAAAGCTGTCATTGTTATCAAGTAAAATGACTTGAGCAATCAACTTCATGGTTACCTTATACAATAAAAAAATATCATTGTCATTGTTCTCCCTTGATCATATGAAGGTATTGCTTGTGCCAGACGATTTTCTGCAATTCTTTTTGGTGGTCGGGACACTGTAATTAAAAAGTTCTGTAGATTTATTTAGCATTTGCAATTATATGGCTGTTTGTTAATATCTTTTATCAGTTCTTCATTCTTGTATTCCAATAATTATATATTCCTTTTGTTCAGGTTCCCTTTTTAGATGCAACCAGCACTCTTCTCCATCCCATTTTACCACTCACAGCAGCTGACTATGAAGAGTTTGGGTGTCCAGGGGACATTGATGATTTTCATGCCATAATGAAATATTGTCCTTATGCCAATATTCAGAAAGATGTCCTTTATCCTGCTGTGTTGATAACCTCGTCCTTTAATACACGGTAATTTGCTAACATGTTGTCAGGTTTTCTTTGTATAGGCTGTGATCAGGCAGATACTCAAAACACAAATGCAAATTTTTTTCTTGACACATGTAAAGTTGGTGAACTCATCTGATAGTGGCAAGACCAAAACCACTGGGAGTGAGCAAATTATGACAGGAACTCTGTCATCCATTTTTTTTTCCTCAGAGAATTTATCTTGAAATGCATTTATGAATTTCAAACATTAGGACCCTGAACTGGCTGTTTGAGAATTTTATTCATGTTGGAAACTCTTTAGTTGTCCTTTGTGACTTTCTTTTATTCGTGTGACTTGATATGCTCTTGGTTTGATGATTATTGGCCCTTAAGTTTTTGCTTTTAATTTACTCTTGCCCCTTGTTTCCCATTTGATGCTTGATAGATAATTCTCTTTAGTTGATTCTCATTTGTCTTACATGATTTTAGATGAAATTGCTCTCTGCTACTCAGGTTAATGGCTTACATTTATTGAGTAGTCTCTTTTTCTATATAAAACAAAATGGTTTTATGTTCTATGAATAATAATTGAATTGTCAAACTCCCAAATTCGTTTAGATAGTGATAGATATAAATGAAGTTCATCTCAAAAGTTATACTCATTGCTGAACTGCATGTTCATTTCAAGTCATGTTATTCCTTTGAATTTGAAGTTAAGTCACTACTGTTGTGTCACAAATTTGAGCCTATCTCTCTGAATAGTGGTGTTCATCGACTGTAACTAACAATATTTGGAATTGAATTCAGATAAATTTTTCAATTTTGAATGGTAGCCAATTTTTTTCAAAATACATCTAATTCATATTGAGAGCTACAAACTTGAGCTGATGTTTGCGGCAAATAATGTGCTCTCAAAATGTTAGGTGGATAAATTGCTCTAACTTCAAGCATATATCATAGATGTCAAAAGGCACATAATAAATGGAATGGTGTATGTATTCGTACTCTTGCACACTTTGAGCTTATTTAGTGAAGTTCATTAATGAGGAATAGAGGGACGCCACCATTGGTATTAAATAAAGTGTGTGCATTTTGTCAAATCAGAGATATCTCACGATTGTACACACAGACATATTATTATGCATACATGATGTTTATTAGAGTGGTTCATGTTTCTTGTTTGAAATAATTTATCTACTTGCTTCTGCATAAAACTTAATGGCTTTGATTCCTAAAGCAATGACTGATTCAAGACTTTTTTTTTTAATTATTGTCCTTTGAAATTGTTATTATATGTTTATTATGTCAAAGTGGTTCTGCTTTTTCAATTTTTAGAAACAATGATTGCTCTTCTTTTTCTTTTGTCTTGAGTGGGATGATCATGTTATTTATCCTTGATATGTTTCAGATTTGGGGTTTGGGAAGCAGGAAAATGGGCTGCACGAGTTCGTGAACATGCTATTTATGATCCCAAACGCCCGATACTACTTAACTTAACTACGGATATAGTGGAGGAAAACAGATACCTGCAGTGCAAGGAATCAGCATTAGAAACTGCATTTCTTATAAAGATGATGGAATCATAAGTAGGGGTTCACTAGTGCCACCTCATCTCTGAATCTGTTGATCTTTTCCATAAGCTGGTGAAGTGGGATATCATCTTTGTGAAGATCTAAGATTTGGATCTAACTTAAGTTGCCAACCAGGAACCACTCACGAGCTGAAGGAATTCTTTTCTTTACTTTCGTTTGTTTGTTAATATTTAAGTCATACTTGGTTTAATATTTCGGAGCATTTGATCTGGCCTGCTGAAGTTGAAGTGGTTTTAAATTTTTAATTGCATAGTGGCCAATACAGTTGGAACGGAGAACTTTATATGGTGCAGAGACCAGATCTTCAATTTCTGGTGAGATGTTAGCTTTCTCTTATTGAGATTGCAAGTTTGTTATGTGTCCATATCAATGTTATTCCTAAGAAATTTTGTAGACCAAAATTTTATTTGGGTTTGGAAGGTACTCTTACCTTTTCTCTTTATAATATAACACAATAATTCAGGAAGCATTAGGATGAACTTCTACATATCTTTGTTTATGCAAACATTTTCTTGATTATGACTATGACATGCAATATCTTTCAAATCTTTTAGTTTAGTAGCCAACTAGCTTAATCAGCTGAAGTTTGTCAACGATTCACTGTCACCAACCACCGCGCCAAAGTTCCTTTTAGAAGCAACTTCCCCATAGGAGCCCTCAAAGAAGCTTTGTCAAACATGGCACCATTCTTGTTATACTTTATTATGCAATCTTTTGGATTGTACAGAAGGTTTCCTATTTGAAATGGCAAGAGTATCTGGTGGTGACCGGTTGAGGTTTCTTTTTTTTGTTTATTTCTAAGAAAAGCATGTGGTGATGATCATCATGATATGGTTTCAAAATGAAACTTGCAGTGCCATGTCCACACCAACTTTATGAAAAAGACCCGCTCAAGCTCTCCTAGAACACTGAGAAGTGAGAATCCACAGGCACCAAAAGAAAAGGAAGCAGAATCATACATGCGCCCCCCATTATTTCCGTGGGAAACAAACTTAAATGGGTATGGCCCAATGATGATAATTACTAAATGGGAACTTGATGGCGAGCTTTGCATTATGCAAGGAGATATCCGTTTCCTGTTAACATCAAGTCACTGCTCCTCGGTGCATGATTTTGCCCATATTAATGGTTTTGGCCATTTCTTTTCCATACTAAAAGCAGATTAAGTCTTTGTTGAATTGAAATTTGACACTAACAGAAAAATGCTTATTTCAATGTCAAGAAAAAGACGACTACTTTGGGTGAGAAGATATAACAAACATTACTGCTCAAGACAACAACATGTAGGGACAATACAGGCAGTTTAAAGACCAAACAACTTGCTACCTCAGCTAAGGCCTAAGGCTACTTAGGCAGGACCATGTTCATGATCAGCAAGGCTATTCAGTCAACTCTTTTCATCGAAATTCCAGTCAAGACCCTGCATCATCTCCTAACAGATCAGATACATCCTAAGGCTACTTAGGCAGGACTATGTTCATGATCAGCAAGGCTATTCAGTCAACTCTTTTCATCGAAATTCCAGTCAAGACCCTGCATCATCTCCTAACAGATCAGATTCATTAAGCTATGAATTTCCAAGGACTGGTAAACATTCTCCTCATTGATTAACAAAGCTTGCTAGTAGTAAAACCACGCAATCCCAACCAGAAACGAAAATTCCTGGTCCAATTTCAAGAATCAAAATTACTACCATGCTGACAGAACTTGGGATTCAAAGTAATGAATAGACCACTGAATTGTATTATAGACTACACAGGCAAAATAAGGTGAGTTTTGTATTTTACAGATGCAAGAAATTTGATTTTGTATAGAGCAAAAGCAGAAAGTTTTTGGTGCTGAAAGTTATATCCATATAATTCTGCTTTGAGGTCAACATAACTCCCCGAGTTGATACAGATTCTAAAGCCACCTCTACAAAAAACCCAAAAGGGAAAAATCAAACAAACAAGAATTAACAAATTCACCCGTTGCATCAAAGAGTCGCGAGGAAGAGCAAAAGGATCTGGCCACACAGATTTAACACCTCCCAATCTTCGGCTCTGACTCTCAGATTTTGCACCCCAATTGATAGATGTCCTGGAAATCAAACCTCCGTGCCCTCTTCAACAGTTGGAAGGCCACCCTCGCTGATAAAGGTTGGATTAAGAAACTTGGAAACAAAAGCCCACAACTTGTAGACATCCTCAAAGTTGGTCAGAAATCCGAGAGATGCTGTGACAACCTCAACCCTTATGAACCCACCTTTTCCGTTATTATGCCCGTTTTCCATTGGTCTGCACAGAGTCGTATCTTCAAGGTTCACAGAACCACGTTGCTGTCTTGGGCTATCTAGAATCCTTATGTGACTAAGGAAACCAATGCCAAGAGAGATACCTTCTCTTTCAGCCAGCTTCTGAACAACTTCTGGATTTATGAGCCCCCGGTTTCTATCTCTGACGTTGAAAGCTACAGCTGCACCCCTTTCATATTTTATTTTTGGGCCATAAATGTGTACAAGATTTACCCTTCCATCTCCATCTGAACTGGGTAACCTGAGTTGAAGTAAAGAAGTTACTAGCCAGTTGATCAAAAATCTCAGCCGGAGAGTAGTTTTGTTCAGACCCAACATATTCACATGATCCAAATGTCGGCAAGTTATCTCAGGTTCCCTTCGATCCCAATCTTGACCATCAACATATTCTCCATCAGTGCTGTAATCTTCATCGTCGAGGCTGGTAGCAGATATCTCTCCTGGCTCCATAGTATGGCTTGGACGCTCTTTGCGGTTGTCCTCCATGCTAAATGATACCCTTCTTTCCCTGCTTGGATGTTCATTCTCTTCCAACCCGAAGAATCTACTACCAGCATATCTACTCCCTTCCCTTCTCCCCAACAACCTGAATTCACCTTCTGTTTCTCGTCTTATAGCACTTTCTTTCATCTCCGAGCAAATTGCAGCAGTTGAGCCATTTGTTAGGTTATGATGCGATCCAGAGGTTGAATTATTGTTATGGGATCTGTTTATGGCGGAGTTTGAAAGGGAGCTGGTTCCCGGTTCTTCCTCAATCTCATGAACATGCAAATGATCTGAGCCCTTATTATTTCTTGAAGAGAGGTCTGTTTCTGAAAATTGTTCTTCTTCAGGAACCTCCTTAACACGGTCCAGTTCCTGTGAAACTGATAGAACAGCAGCATCAAATGACAACATATGGTGGTCATCATGTGATCCCAAGTTTACCCCTTTGTCATCATACATTGGGCTGCCATATATCTTAGATGTTGGTTTTGGAGAGAGTCGCTTGTTGTTCTTCTTGCCAGAAAACCAGAAAGGTGGTAACGGAGAGGCCAGTTTCTGCTTGTTCAATTGGCCAGCATTGTCTGATCCCAAGGGACTCTGACCCAAATCAATCCAGAATGAGTTGTCTGACGATTCATCTTCACTAAAGACAGGGCTTTTCATCACTTCCCCCACCGAAATACTTTCAGTTTCTTCAAATATAGTGCTTGTTCCATCTCTGTCAGAACTGTTCTCATGATCCATCTCAGTCTCGAATACATCCCTCACCTGAGCAGATGTGAAAGCACCAGAAAAGGCAGGCAACTGTGATCCTGGGCGAATTTCTGTGGTTTTTTCAGCATTCCCAGCAACCTCATCATCTTCAACACCAACCAACCCATCCAGCCCATCCACAGAATCACTCAAATACATAGGATACTCAGGTGTAATCTTTACCATTCCAGACCCTGTACTCCCAGACTGATTTTGGAGGCTTCCCATCACTGATTTCTTGATAAGAAGACATCCAAAACCAGTGGGGTCATGTCCGAATACTTTGTAAAATGATGTGATAATGAAGTCAGGACGGAACAAGGACAAACCAAGTGAATCCATATCTTTAGGACCCAATGAACCAGCATCAAGCAATACGTGCCAACGGTTCTGTTGAGCCAGCGCCATCCACTGGTACGAATACTTTGCCCCAGTAACTCTTGACTGCACTGGAAATACAAACAAACCAACTGCAGAATCCTTCTTCCTTCTCTTCTTGTTCAAAATTTGCTTTCTCAAATCAGTGGAACAAAGTTTAAGAGTTGGCCATTTAAACCATGCACTATAGACTTTTGCGCCCTTCTCTTTGGCACTTTGAGCCATCCAATTCACAGACTGGCTCTCGTAATCAAACATGGTCAACAGCTTCTTATTGGTATGAAAAGGGTACGATTCAGCAAGTAATTTAAAGGCCGAGCCTCTACTCACAGTGAAAACAAGACCATACTCATGCTCAGGGATATTCAAATAATCCATTATTCTAGTCTTTATATCATGTTCCACAGTGCCCTTCTCAGCACCACCATACAGAGCATGGTTACTCAAATTGGCAGTTATCTCCGATAAGCTAAATGTTGAAGACTCCCAATAATGCAAAGACTGAAGATATGAAAAAAGCCCAAATCCACAGTAATCAAGGCATACCTTTGGAGACAAATGTGCATATTCATCTAACCTTAACTGATCAACCTTCTCTGACGACTGATACTTTGGATACATCGTGAGGAACTTGGAAAATGCCTCAAGAAGGTCAGGTATAGAATCTTCATTCTCAAATATTCGTTCAGCAGCTAGCGCTGTGGCACGCAAGAATTCTCGCTGCGCATGGAGCCTTGCTAGTGATCTTGACCTCCCAAGACTCTCATCTTGGTTTGCAAGAGTGTCAGACTCTATATCTTGAGATTTAACGAGTGACCCATCTTCAGATGCTTCTTCAAGTGCCTCCCTGAGCTTGTGTTCTTGAAGTTTTCGAAGAATTGATGAGTTCCTCTTGATTTCAAGACTGGATTCAGACCCATCTTTCCTTCTGCTCTTCTTGTCCAACAGCAGAGCAGCACAGTGAGATATAGGTTTCCACAGTGAAAGATGCATCAAATCTTGTAACTTCACAATCAACTGAGACAAAGCCAAGAAAGCAAATCTAGCTCGAGATTCAACAAAAACAGTTTGGGTTCAGCTCATCTAAGAAAAACTCAGAATTCACAAAAAAAAGAAGGGTCAGCTTCAAAACCCTAACCAGATCAAGATTTGTTTCAAAGAATCCAACTTTTTTATAAAGAACCCAAAACTATAAACAGAATCTATACAAAGATGCAGGCTTCAACAAATTGCAGGTCAAAAACCAGAGCTCATAATTGAAATGACTCGTTTCACTAAAGTCAGAAAACCCATTTCAGTAAAGAGTACAAGAAAGAAACAAATTTAGAAGAAACCCAGGAAAGCAAGAAAGAGAGAGTCAAACCCTAGAACCCCGAAACCCAGATCCCTAAATCTTGCAAAAAAAAAAACAGTCCCACACAACAAGCAAGACTGTCAAAAGAAAGAAACAGAAAAAGGTTTCAAGTTAAATGGATACACAGTTTAAAGAACCTTTTTTTAAACACACTTGTATCATCAAGACTCCATTAATACACTCAAGAGAGCTCAAAAAAAGAACCTCTCTTTCTTTTTTCAGTCCCTCTCTCTCCCTCACTGCACCACATAAATAAAAGGAACAAACAAAGAATGCTCATTTACTATTACTACCGCTATGTAAATCTAATTAAAATAAAAGGAAAATTATACAAGTATTCTACACCTTACTTTATTTTAAACTTTATCTTAATTATTCTAAAAATTACAAAAAATATCATTTGGTCAATAAAAAAATTTCAAATTACATAAAATAATGAAAATAACCCCATATAATTTTCGTTTATATATATATATATATATATATATATATATATATATGTATATATATATTCTCAATTTTTTTTCAAATCAAAACTTCAATAAAAGCAAAAAATTGTGATGATATCTTAAAAGCAAAGAGAAATTAAACTCGCATAGGAGGACTTTTTGTCTCTTTATTTTTTTATGAACAGTTAAGTTATACAAATATCTTTAAATTAAAAAAAAAAATAGAAGCATTGTTTGAGATGGGAGTTGTTTGGTAATTATAAAAAAAATTAATATTATTAAAAAATTATTGACGTTTAACAATCCCATGTAATTTGGATGGTAAATACAAGAACGTTAGATTATCAAAATCAGTCATCCGCGATGACATTTGAAGCAACACTTTGTGCTCTTTATAATGATGGGTTGCATATTCACGACATGAGTGTGGTTGGGTTTTAGTGTTTTTTTTTCTTTTTTTTTCTTTTCTAGCTTAGAAATTCATATCAGTGATTCTAAAAATTATCTGTGTCTTCTAATTTTTATTTCTATTAATTTTGATATTTATTTTTTTATTACTATATGTTTTGCTTTAAAAGTTTTTTGAAATTTAAATTATTTTCAAATTCATCCAGTTATTTTATTTCATTTAGTTTTTTTATCTAATTTAACTTTCATTTTTTTTATTGCTATTTTGTTTATGTTTTACCCTTTTCAATTTAATCCTTTATCGTTTTAGTTTTTTAGTTTTTTATTCAATTGATGTTCTCATTTTCTTCATTGCTATTTTTTTTAATTTATTTTTTTTCAATATAATCCCTAATTATCTTCTTTTATTTGGTTTTTATATCATATTTGATCCTCGTTGTTTTTATTACTACTTGTTTTGTTTTTAGATTATTTTTCTATGATTGGAAATGATTTCAATACAGTAATCCCGATCTCATAACCCATGCCACTAGTTTTGTATTATCTTGGTTTAAGTTAGGTCTATTCTTTAGATTTTTTATTGATTAGCTTTTTTTAATTTCATCATTCAACATGGGGTTACTAGGACACGAGCTTCGTTATTTGTTTTGCCTTTTTTTTTAGTTTATCTCGATTTTATATCTTGGATAGGGAGTTAGTCGAGTTAACTCAAGTTGAATCGAGTTTTTTTCTCGACATTTTATTATGAAATTCATTTTTTTAATTTTTTAATTTGACATTATATTATTAACCCTTGCGCTTTGTGATATTTCTTTTTTTTTTCATGCGATCATCCTGAGCAGTTCAGGTTAGTCAAGTTAACTTAGATTAACTTGTATTTTTTTATTTAGCTTCGGTATTTGTTACTAGTTTTTTTTTTTAAATCTAATGTTTTATCTCGATCTTATATTGTGGGTGACAAGTTAATCAAGTTAACCTATGTTGATAAGGGTGTGTGTTTTCCTACATTGTATTTTAAATTTTTTTTTTTAATTCTATACTTTGATATTATAAGTCATTGAGGTTTTTTTTTACATAATTATTTTAATCTCACATATTAGTTCGTATGTTATTTAAATTAAGCCGTATTAACTTGGTATGTTATTTCCTAAATATAAATATTTTTTATGTTAAAAAAAAAAGATTCGGATCGACGATGT
>Ga0325400_1003908_pt1 | contig 13665 bp, 10 predicted proteins | sample PopdelMetagenome_2_FD_205662 | JGI IMG/M metagenome (GOLD analysis project Ga0325400, IMG submission 205662) | Populus deltoides microbial communities from Bellville, Georgia, United States - Xylem-PdKOR-R1 | ecosystem: Host-associated > Plants > Phyllosphere > Stem > Wood/Secondary xylem... | reverse complement strand
GTTTTTCAACTTCCCTTGATGCAAAAGCTCCCCAATTCTATCCACAGCATGCTTCGCTGTTGAACCAGTACCAAGACCGACAACCATGCCTGATTCCACCATCTCCACAGCTTTGTAAGCTGCTATTCTTTTAAGCTCATCTTGGGTCAAAACCACAGGAGATGGAAAAAGCATCTCCATGTCTGGTTTCTCAGGAATAACAAGATTGAAATGATGATAAGGAATGGCCATGTTTCTTGGTTTCTTTCCTTCTCTTTAAAAAAAAGGGACTAGTTTTGCATTGATGAAGAAAGCCCAGAAGATAAAAATGTGAACTTTATTGGACCCAGAAAAGGAAATGTAGATGAGAATCTTGTGTTGGACGGTGGAGGAGGGGTAGGGTTTGTATGTTAGGAGCTGGGGGCTGAGGAGAGGATGGAGAGGGTTCGGTTTCGGAAAGAAGTATTTATAGAGAGGAAGGAAGGAAAGTGACAATTTTTAGTTTAACACAAGTTGTCGATGATGATGACGAAAGAGAAAGAAAGAGGCATCTTCAGTGCGGCAGAGGAAAGAAGAACAGGAAAACAAGCATAGGTTGAGTGAAATTGTGTTTTTGGGTTTTTTATTATTATTTTTATACGTTGATTTTAAAAATAAATTTTAAAAAATAAAAAATATTATTTTAATATATTTATAATAATTATTACTGAAATACCATCCATTACTTTACAAAACTTAAATAACAGGATCATGCTTAGTTCGGAAATGAGCTGCGAATCATATTTTATAAAAATTTAATTTTTTTTTGTTAAAAAATAATATTTTTATATGTTTTGAATTATTTTAATGCGTTGATTTCAAAAATAATTTTTAAAAAATAAAAAAAAATTATTTTAATACATTTTAATATAAAAAATACTTTAAAAAATAATTATAACCACATTCTCAAACAAACAATTAAAACACTCTAACCACTAGAAATATAGATCACTGAGGATTGAAAAATAAATCATGACTAATTTGTCTAAAAACCTGAGTTATAATGCAATTTGATTTATCTAAATTTAATTTCATTGAAACTAGTTGATTTTTATTTTGATTTTTTAAAAAATATATATATTTTTTAATTCTTTTTAGGTTAACCTTTCTAATTTATAAAAGTAATCTCATTATCATCGAAAGTCCTATTTTATTAGAAATTTTAAAAGCATTTTTTAAAAAAATTAAATTTTTTTTATTTTTTTATTTGCTTCAAATTAATATTTTTTAATATTTTCATATCTTTTTAATACACTAATATTAAAATAATTTTAATAAAATATTATTTTAATATATTTTTAAATAAAAAAATATTTTAAAAAACAATCAAATTTATTCTTTAAAACACCCTGTAACAGTATAAAAATAAAAGCATCTAGCAGTGGCAATCATTGTCGTTGCTTTTGTCTCAAGTGTGGTGTTATCTTTTGTTTAATGGGAAGAAAAATACAGATACTTTCATCCTTTGCTCAATGGATGGAGTTGTCAGGGAGCATGTCGTCAACTTGTCATCCCATTTTCTTCTATTAAATTTAATATTCCAATTAATTTCTTCCGAATAAATTTCATCCATTAAATAAGATTCTATAAATCCAATGGTTATGACTCTCTAGAAATTATTTTAAGAAAACTTTTTCAATAAAAGTAATAAATGTGTCTTACTTCAGATAAGCATTGACTTCATGTGAATCATCGAGCTTACTTTATTTCTAAGAGTACGAGTGTGTTTTGAAATGTAATAATAATTGTTTTTTTAAATATTTTATATTTTAAAATATATTAAAATAATATATATTTTTTATTTTTTAAAAATTAATTTTAATATTAACACGTCGAAATAATTTAAAAATATATAAAAAAATATTAATTTGAAATAAAGAAAAAAATTAAAAATTAAATTTTTTTTCGAAAACGCTTATGAAATGTAATGTCAATCACACCTGTTTGTGTGTTTTTATCCGAATTTATTTATTTAATTGTTTTAATTTATTTATGTTAAAAATAAATTAAACAAATATTATTTTAATATATTTATAAAAAAATACTAAAAAATAATCGGTAACAAATATTGATATTTTAAAAAAATAGCAAAAAAGCAAAACACAAAAAGGCACGGGTATTGCTTGCTCTCACCATTCTCCGCGTCTGCTGTGCCTACATATCCAGCCAACCATCCTCTGTCCTTTCATCGTCAGTGTGACTGTGAATGATATATATATATATATATATATATATATATATATATATATATATATATATATATAGAGAGAGAGAGAGAGAGAGAGAGAGAGAGAGAGAGAGAGAGAGAGAGATGCTGCCTTGGCCATTAGGTTACAGATAATCTACTAGCCGTCTTCTTGGGGAATTCAATTCTTAGCTCAAAGACTCTGTGATTATCCGGGCGCTGTCATCGATAATTTTAAAAAATGTATTTGACATTTTAATTGATTTTAAAAATTTAGTAGAACAAAATATATCGATTTTATTTTTTTTATAGTATTTAATATTATGTGTTATTTTATTTTATTTTTGAATTTAAATAACTTTATGAGTATATCTGATCTTAATAAATAAAAAAAAATCATGTAATTAATAAACAAGTTATATTGTCAATGCAAAGGTGTGAATGCGTCTAAATAACAAATACTATTATTTGGAAAAAAATAATAATATATTTGGAATTAAATCATGTATTGAATTAAATGCAATTCAAAAGCGAAAATAAATTTAATTAATTATTATTTTTATATTTGAAATAAAATATTGAATCACAAAATTAAATTAAATTATATATTAAAATAAATTAAATTAACAATGTTGACTATTTTACTCTTAATCTATACAAAGAAGAATCTCATATCTCAATTGTCTGTTTTTAATATAAATTCTTTGTAATTTTTTTTAATGAAAAACATTAATATTCTTTATAAAAGAGTGCTGTTTAATTTACATGGACAGTCAAACATGAGACCCAATGGAATATTTTCAGAATTTTTAAGGATTGAATAGAGAAGAAAATATGTTTAAGGACTCAACCAAAAATACTTGTTTAGTTTGGGATGGCTTAATAAAGATTTACCCAAAAATATTTTTATGGAGATATTTTTTATGCATGAAAAGTGAAAAATTTAATGTATTTAAATATATTTTATTTATTTATCCCAAAATCATATACTTGGAGTGGATTTAGATAATTATGTACCTAATATTTGAAGCTATTAGGCTTATAAATTTATTCAAGTTACCATGCGCTCGCACGAACCAAACCCATAAAGCTTGGCTTCTTTCAGTTCTGTCCACGCGGTTTCTTTAAACAGAGAATAATATATTGGACCCAAAAACCAAAGCAGTCATTCCTAAACCAAACAAAGCCTTGCAAGGTGGACCTGTCTTAGCTGCTCACTGTCGCATTTTGGTTAAGGATTTCGGATGGTTTGTTTTTACATTTTAAAAATATTTTTAATAAAATTTATTTTTTATATTTTTTATTAGCTTTAAATTAATATATTTTTAGTATTTTCAAATCATTTTAATGTGCTGATATCAAAAATAATTTTTAAAAAATTAAAAAAAATTATTGACATGCATTTTGGCATGCAAAATTATTTAAAAAGCAACTGTAACTACATTGCCAAACATACTCTTCAGGATATAGCACATCATAGAAAATTATTTAAGAAATGTGATATTTTTACTCAATCACCAATGAAAATTGTGGTTTTATTAATAAATTGCTAATAAAAATAATAATTGTTTTAAACAATTGATATTATCACTTGTATTTGTATTAAACAATCACTAATTACTTGTGTATGTGTTAAACCACCACTAATAATAATAACAGTTTTTCAATACACAGACACACGCTTGAATGTTGTTATCAAAACATAATTTTAGCCTAAACTCTCACCCCAAATCTTGTATAAAACAAAGTTTAAACAACCATAATCAAAGCCCAAACAAAATCATAAACTACTAAACTTCAAACTTATAATTGAGGGTGCAACGTTTTAATATCATTTTTATTTGCTAATTATAATCTTAAATTAATGCATGTTATTTTTAAATATCATTTTTATTTATTAATTATAAAGATAATTGATAATGGTATTAACAAAACATAACAATATATATTTTTTTAACTTGTAAATGAATGATTTGAAATTTTAAACAATCTCTTCATGATGTTTGCATGTTTATTTGTTAATTAATGATGTTAAATCATGTTTATCTAAAATAAATATAAAAATACATAATATATAAGACAACATTAAAACCAACATTATAATTAGCTACGAGAACATTATAGAAGTAATAATAATAAAAATAATTCATAGCTAAAAAAAATAACATAATATAATTACACATAACATAATAATATGTCCTCTACAATGACAAGTGGAAGAGTCAGCTTTATTAATAACATGGTCCCTACCTTTCTTTATGGTTACGTCATCTAAGTTTAATGTCTCTCCTAATAAGTCAAGTATAATATAATATGAATTAAAAAGATGTATAATGATAAGCAAGTTTATAATCATCGAAATCATCAAGATTATGAAAATCAATCACAACATATCAATTATTATATAATAAATTCTCAAATAGTATCATTCCCCTGAAACTATATTCTAATCATGTCATTTTTCAAACAAAAAAAAATTTAACTCCTCTCATTTCTACTTATTGTTTTGCCAAGAACTAGAGAATCACAGGACTTGGTTTGTTAAAGAAAGCAATGGAGTTAAAGACGGTGGAGTTAGAAGAAAAGACATGAAAGAGAAGGTGGGATAAAATTATTGATGAGATAAAAGTACTATGTATACAAAAATTTGAAAAATAATGAAATCAGAAAAAGAATAATTAATTTTATAAATTATTTTAAATAAAAAACAATAATTAAAAGAATATAAATTAAATTTAAAATAAAATAAAATTAAAAGGGATAATTTGACGCAAGAATTAAGAAGAAAAGAGAAAATAATAAAAAAAAAATTATCAGCACTAAACCAGATGTTTATTCTCCACATACATTGCCAAGTCATGAAGGGGCCTCCGAAGAGATTTCAACACTACCCTAGAAGCCGCCATTTGTCCACCGGGCAATGCTACCCACACATTAACGTATGCAATGTAGGCGTTACTTTTTTTTAATAATATTTATATTTATAAAAATACTAAATTGTCTCTTAATGCATTTGATTTTAAACAACAATCATGATAAAAAGATGACACAACCTCTCAAAGCCAATTTAGTAAGATTTGCTTTTAGAGGTACTTTGGTAATTTTATTGTTTTTTAAAAAATAAAAAGATTAAAAAGCCTTCATACACCAATTTATTTTTCTTTGTTTTCAAGAGTAAATAAGTAATTTCATTATGCTAAAAAAAAATAACAATACCGGTTTACGTTATTCAATTTAATAATGCCAATTGAACGACATGAAAAAAAAAAATCATTTTGTTCACATTCTTTACTTCATTGGCTGTTACTATAAAGGCAAAACGTGTCATTACACTGTAATTATATGGTGCTCTCCAAAATAAAACAATGACCCCTTTAATTTTTTTCTTTAATTTTATTAGATTATTGGCTGGGTATGAAGTAATCTCTATGTGCCAAGATTGACTAAATGTTCAAAAGTAGAGAGTGATTTTGCTAAAATGCTTTACAATTAAAAATATATTAATATTATATTTTTTAAATTTTATTTTTAATATTAATATATCAAAACCAAAAAAAATCAATTTATGTTTATTTAGATGAAAAATAATTTGAAAAATATAAAAAATGGATTCATCCACATTATTAAATTATCAGAAAATATATAGGGTGTGAGTTTTTCATTGTATAATTAGATATAATTTGTTGTGGATTGCTATAGTAAAATTACCATTTTACCATTTGATGAAAAAAAATGAAAGCCTTAATGATATAGGTAATTTGATCTTTTTCAGTGATCTATCGGTCATTAAAAAATTATTCGGGGCGTGTTATTCTTTTAAAAAATTATTTCATTGTATAATGATGTGTTTCCTCCAGGGTCAACAAAACATAGAATAATTGACCAATAGTTATTTTGTCTTTTTAAAAACTTTAAAACATTAAAATTATTTATTTACCCCAGGGTCAAAAAAATTAAAGTTATTGACCAAAGGTTTTTTTTTTTTGGGTTTTCGCTTCTTAGAATACAAAAATATATTTATACCCTTAAAAAGATTAAAAAAAAAGAGGCATATGTCTATAAGCATTTTTAATCTTTCACGCAATATTTTTAATAATTTTCAGGATTATTAAGGGTATTCTAGTATTTTTAAGTCGAAAAATAATTTTTTTAATTCAAAAAAGCTATTGTAGCATGCTCATTATGCACTTGTGCGTGAGTGGCATCCGTGCCCTTCAATCAAAGTTTATGTTGTTTTTTTTTTTTAATTTAGCCCTTATTCTTTTGATTTTTTTTATTAAAGTCTTTTCATTTTCAATTTGACCCTCCAATTTAAAATTTTTTGACACCCTCTAATTTATTTTTTATTTCAATTTTCACCTTCATTCTTTTAATTATAATTTTTTATGTGATTGATTTTTTCCCGGTTTCATCATTCAGTATTTGATTTGTTGGAGATTGTGCTTTGTGTTTTTTTATTTGTGGTGCTTCTAATTTAATAACACAGGTCACGAGTTTGAAAAGTTAATGCGGTGCAACAATTTTTTTTCCTCATTTACTTTTATGATTTTATCGTTCTACATTTTTTTTTAAAATATTGGTTTTATAGATATCTTCAATTTTATCTATAACAGTCTATCTCAGTCTCATGACGTAGGCCACATGTTTTGCATGCCATTTCTGAATAGAGGTTTTTTTTTTTAAAAAAATGTTTTGTTTGTATTTGATTTTTTAAGAAGTTTTTTATATTTTATGTAGATGAGATGTATTTTATAAAAAAAATTATTTATTTTGAAATAATATTTATAATATATTTGGCCTTGCATTTTTTTTTTTCCTTTTGTCATATTCAATCAATTATTTAATGTTTTTTTTGTTATCTTTTATTGATTGTAATAAACAAATTCAATAGACACAAATAAGTAAAGATCTCATTTTATGAGATCAAAATGAGATCTCATTCACATTTTATTGATTGATCTACATCCATCTTTCAATTTTTTTAATTTTTCTTTTAGTTATAGTTAATGATTTTATTTATTTATTTACATAGATGATTATTGATTTATTTAATTAAATACTTGTATAAACATTTTGATTTATACTTTAAATTCTTTTATATATAAAAAATCAAAATAACTTGTATATCCAGGATTTTTTCTTAAAAAAAACTTATGACTATGGTGGATCACGAGTAAAATAGCTAGGGGGAACTGAAACATGAACGTTGATGAATAAAGTCCGACAAGATAACAATTTTTAATCTAAAAAATATTTAAATTAATTTATAGCCCTCCACTCCACTCCACTCTTGTAAATTCCAAAAATATTTAAATCAAGGAACATAGATCTGGTATTTGTTTTTGTTTTTTTGGAGTTAGAACATGTTGGGGATGAGTTTTTGGTTAGGAAATAAGTGGGGGGGGGGGCTTCTGAAAGTGGTAAGTGGGTCCACACGTTACTGTAGGTAAAGCCAAAAAAACAACCAAATGTGGGAGATTACCTCTTTTTTTTCCTCTCTGTGTTGTTGAGAGTCACTGTCACCTATAAACAAAGAAATTCTCAACATAAAGCAATCAATTTTGTTTTTCATCTTTTCTCTAAATTTGATATTTTTTGTTTCACTTTATTCTTTTCTTTTATAGGTGGGTGGGTGACGGTTCTGTTGTAAGGGAAAACTTTTATTTTGGTGTTTATGGTCTACGACAATGGCATTGCTTGCGGTGGTGGTTGGGAGGAGCAACGATCACCCAAGGTGGAGATGGGTGTTATGTGTTGTAGTAAACTCAATCTAAAATGTTAAGGATGATAACCACTAACCGCAACCACCATTTACAGCCGTCAACTGCCTTTACATAACCACCAACCATTTGTGTTCACACTTGAAATATGATTTTTCATACTTTCAATTTTGTATAAATAGACAGTTATGTTTAAGTTATTATGTGTGAGAAACATAAGATATAATCACTAGAGAGAAAAGGAGGGTGTGTTTCAAAGTTTAACAATATATGCAAGCTTCTTGTTTATGAAATAAAACAATGTGTTTTATCCTCCCTAAGTGTTTCAAAGGCATCACCAGTGGTCTCTCCCACCAATAATTAGTATCAGAGCCTTGTTCATAAAAAAACATAGGAGTTTTTTTAGATACATTCGAATTTTCAAAATTATCAAAAATATATTTTGATAATTCCAAAGTATAGGGTTCTTCAATATGAACTCAATGGTTCAAAATCAGCCTGATTAGAGTTTACATTGGCCTACGCGCATCGCCTGAATATCTGCCTCTGTCAACCACGAGCAACCCATGCGCCTAAAGAAAGAAGACGACTGAGCTACACGCGCACCATATTTGAGCCGTGTTTAGCCCAGCCATGATCTGTGCTGAGCCGAGCCATCAAAGTCGCACTGAAGAATATTCTTGGAATATTCTCGGTTCAACCCCAGCTAACCGACCAACGTCCAGAATCGGGTTTTTGACCGGTTCAGCCCATTTATAACCTATTGTCAACCAAGTCATATCGCTTTCCTACTATTTGGACCATTTTGGATTCATTTGTGGTGTCTGTTTTTTTCAAAATTCAACTTCTAAAAGGTGATATAGTCATTCAAAGAATAAAATGACTAGAAAATGCACAAATACTCATCCTAAAGATGACCAAAGATAATTATGATAATTGATGTATTAGATTAAAGGCATTTCTTGACTGACAAGAGTGTATAGAGACTATGAAATATGGTTATAATGAAGCAGATTCCAAAGAAGTAGAAGATTCTCTATAAAAAATGCAGAAGCAAGTCCTCAAAGCCAATAAAAAGAAAGACAACAAAGCCAAGACCATCATTTATCATGGTCTCAATGAAGCAACATTTGAGATCATTGCTTCCACAGAAACATTGAAAGAAATATGAGAGGTTCTCCAACAAAAATACAAAGGTGTTGACAGAATTAAGAAGATTCGTCTTCAATCTTTACGAGGTGAATTTGAATCATTATAAATGAGGTCCTTAAAAACTATTTCTAATTATCACACAAGAATTATGGTGATAGTCAATCAGATGAGAAGAAATGGAGAACCCCTCACAGATGCTCGGGCTACTAAGAAAATTTTGAGATCTCTAGATCCAAGATTTGATTATATTGTTGTCACTATTGAAGAGTTTAAAGAAATGGAAAAATTGATTGTGGATGAGCTTATAGGTTTTTTACAAGCTAATGAACATAAAATTATATAAAAAAATGGAGATAAGACAATATAACATGTATTGCAATCAAAATTATCCCTCAAAGAAGACAAATATGAGCAAGGAGGACTTCAACAAGTGGATATACCACTCAAAGAAAAGGTTAATATAGACAAGAAGGATTCCATCGAAGATGATCTTAGAATACGGGTTTCAAAGGAAGAAGTGGTAGAAACACCATTAGAAGAGGTCGAGGATAACAAGCATTTACTCCTAAAGAAAGAGGAGGCAGTTATAATAACCATGACAAGAGAAATATCCAATGTTATAGCTGTAATCAATTTGGGAACTATAACACTGAATGTCGAAGAAAAGCTCTATTAGAGGTACATGAGCAGACCAACTATGCAGAGGAAAATACCATCATTAAAAGATCAATTGCATTATTTTTCCAACAAGAAATAGATGAGAATCAAAAGAATGTTTGGTATCTAGATTCTAGAGTCAGCAATTACATATATGGATAACGAGATCTATTTGGTGATCTAAATGAGATAATACAAGGACAAGTCACCTTTAGAGATACCTTAAAAGTTCCAGTAAAAGGTAAAGGTAACATTCCAATCAGGTTGAAGAATGGTGATCATAGTTACATCGTAGATGTTTACTATATTCCAGCCATAAACACAACATGCTGAGTGTAAGTCAACTTCTGGAGAAAAGGTTATGCTTTCTACATGAAAAATTATCATCTAACAATCAAGCATTGCAATGAGAGATTAATTGCTTTTGTAAAGATGTCTGAGAATAAGATGTTTCTTCTAAACATCCAATATAATGCAACAAAGTGTTTGAGTGCCATCACCAACAATGAAGAATGGCTCTAGCACTTAAGGCTTAGACATCTAAATTTTACAAGTCTGAAAATGATAGTAAGCAAGAAGATGGTCAAATGTATGCCCCATATTGATCATCTAGATAAAGTTTGTGAGAGTTGTGTCCTCAGCAAGCATTATAGAGCTAGGTTTGCCAAAGAGGTCAACTGAAAAGCAAAGAAGCCACTGGAGTTAGTGCACACCAATGTGTGTGGTACCATAAAACCAATGTCAACTGGACATAATAAGTACTTCCTTACTTTTATTGATAATTATAACAAAAAGGCATGAGTATACTTTCTAAAGAGAAAGTCGGAAATGTTAAATTGTTTTAAAGATTTTAAAGCAATTATTGAGAAACCAAGTGGTTATAACATTAAAACCTTGAGATCTGGTCATGATGGAAAATATACATTAAATAACTTTGAAGCGTTTTGTACACAACAAGACATCATCTATCAGAAAACGCCAACTTATACACCACAACTGAATGATGTAGCTGAGAGAAAGAATCGAACTATTCTTGATATGACAAGAAGTCGACTCAAAGCAAAGAAGTTGCCCAAACAATACTAGGCCGAAGCTATATCATTTGTAATGTCTCTATTGAATTGTTGCCCAACTAGAAGTTTGCAAGTTGTCACTCTAGAAGAAACATGAAGTGACACAAACCAAATGTTATTTATCTTCGAGTCTTTAGTTGTATGGCCTATGCAAAAATTCCAGATGCAAGAAGGACCAAACTCGATGATAAAAGTAAGAAATACATCTTTGTCGGATATGATGATATAAAGATAGGATACAAGCTGTATAATCCCATCATATAAAAGGTGATTATGAGCAGAGATGCTATCTTTGAAGAAGATAAAACTTGGTAATGGAATGATGATCAAGAAGAAGTCAAATGAATCAGTACTGATCTAATCCTTGAAGATGAAGTGGAAGTACCGACAATACTTGTAGAAGGTCCAATATTACCAGCAGATGAACGACAAACTCCAATACACAGATTCCCTGTATTCAATAGGAGAAACACACCAATACCAAAATCATCATCAACAACACCATTAGTATCCTCATCAGAAAAACCAAGAAGGATGAAAAATCTAGAAGATTTGTATGATGCCACTCAAGTTATAGAAGATAGAACTCTATTTTGTTTCTTTACAAATAATGACCCACTTAGTTCAATGAAGCTATCACATAAGAGAAATGGATATACACAATGGATAAAGAAATACATGCCATTGAAAAGAATGATACCTAGAAGCTGACTAATCTACCAGAAATCAAGAAAGCAATTGGTGTCAAATAGGTTTATAAGACAAAAAAGAATGCAAAATGTGAACTACAAAGATAAAAAAATAAGATTAGTGGTAAAAAGGCTACAAACAGAGAGAAAACATTGGCCTTGAAGAATTATTTGCCTCTGTAGGTCGTCTGGAGACAATCAGACTAATGATCTCACTAGCTCTATAATATAGATGAAAGATCTATCACCTTGATGTGAATTCATCATTTTTGAATGACTTTCTAGAAAAAAAGATCTATATTGAATAACCACTTGGATAAGTTGAAGTCGATAATGAAGGTAAAGTATATTAGTTAAAGAAAGCCCTTTATAGTTTGAAACAAGCTCCGCGTGCTTGGAATACCATAATTGACATGTATTTTCAAGAAAATAGATTTGAAAAATATCCATATGAACATGCAATGTATATTAAGAAAGAAGCTAATGAAAGCACATTATTCACATGATATTCATTAACAACAATCCAACCAAGTTTGACAACTTCAAGAAAAGCATGGTACAAGAGTTCAAGATAACATATATTGGTCTGATGACACATTTTATTGGCTTAGAAGTGACGCAGAAAGAAGAAGGGATTTTTGTATCCTAAAATGGTTATGCCAAAGATATTCTTGAAAAATTCATATAAAGCTGCAATCTGGTATTAACTCTAATTAAAAATGGAGTGGAATTGAGGAAGAGTAAATAGAAAATGTTGATCCAACTTACTTTAAAAGCTTAGTGGGAAGCTTGAGGTACTTGACATGTACTAGACCAAATATACTCTATGGAGAAGGACTTATCAACAAATATATGGAGATACTAGATCAGTTTCACTTGAATGCATCCAAGAGAATTCTCCGCTACATCAAATGAAGGTATATTCTATACTTTAATAAAAACTTCAATCTTGTTGGTTACTTAGATAATGATTGGGGTAAAAACTTAGATGAAATGAAAAGAACAACAAGATTTGTCTTTTTTTTTAGAGATACATCTTTCACATGGTCATCCAAGAAACAATCAATAGTAATGTTATCAAGTTGTGAAGTCGAGTATATTGCTACCAACTCAGTTGTATGCCATTTAATATGGTTAAGGAATATGATAAAACATTTGGGATTTTTTCAAAAAAATCCTATAGAGATTTATATTGATAATCGATCGGCGATTGCACTAGTAAGGAATCCATTATATCATGAAAGAAGTAAATACATCGATACACGTCATCACTTTATCCGAGAGCATATGGAGAATAAAAAAGTTGAACTGATACTTTACAAAACAAATGATTAAGTTGCAGATATTTTTACAAGGCCATTAAAAAAGAGACATTTATCAAATTAAAGTTTATACTTGACATGACATCTCTTAATAGAGTTTAAAGAGAGAATTTGTTGCAGTAAGCATAGTCTATAAAGTCAAGGATGACTGCTACCAACTGCAATCACCAACCGTAGTTGCCAACCACCTTTACACTATCACCAACCATTTGTGTTCACACTTGAAATTAGATTTTTTATATTTTTAATTTGTGTATAAATAGATAGCTAAGTTTATGTTATTATGTATGAGAAATGTAAAAGATAAATACTAGAGAGAAAGAAATGGTGTGTTTGAAAGCTTAACAATATATGCAAGCTTTTTGTTTATGAAATAAAATGGTGTGTTTTATTCCTGTAAGTGTTTCAAATCCACCAACATTATGTGCTTTGGTTGGATGCTGGTGTAAATAAAGGCCGTTGCTGCTGCTGCTGCTGCTGCTGAGGGATGCTATTGAATCATCTGGTAATGTTGTCTCTACTGGTGGGAGTGAGAGGTGGTGCTGGTAGCCGACAATGAGTTTTGGAAGGGGCTGCCATGAACAGCTGGTTGACCTCGAAGGCTGCTGCTGGACTAAGAATTGGAGGCTGATTTAGAGAGGGTTGGCTGTTGAGGGGTGTGGTTGTTCTTTTGAAAAATTAATCCAGTGGTCGTGAGTTGCTAGTGTTTGAAGATGAGGGAGATGAAAGGCTGGACCGTTGATGATGATTGAGACAATGTTGAGTCAAACAGGTTGTTACAGGTGAAGAAGAGTACTGGAAGCCATAACATCCATAAATAAAAGGAGAATGGATACTGGTTTTTTAAAG
>Ga0325400_1003901_pt1 | contig 13675 bp, 6 predicted proteins | sample PopdelMetagenome_2_FD_205662 | JGI IMG/M metagenome (GOLD analysis project Ga0325400, IMG submission 205662) | Populus deltoides microbial communities from Bellville, Georgia, United States - Xylem-PdKOR-R1 | ecosystem: Host-associated > Plants > Phyllosphere > Stem > Wood/Secondary xylem... | reverse complement strand
CATATTAAACTTAAGGTTCCCAACTCTTAATGTTCTAATATAAACAATGTTATCATATAAGCTTATTTCATGCATACACACATATTATGCTTTTCTTTTTCCACATAATAATCACATATCTTCATTAAACAACCCAAAAGAATCAAAGAAAACCAAGAAAAAGCCAAAACACAAAATCAGGTCACCACAAAATAGTAGCCAAAACAGTCTCATAATTTTGAGAAACGATATGACAGTTTTCTTAAATCGGTCTAGTCATTTCTTAAAACGGCTTGCTCATATTAGCTTTTGGAAATTTCCTTTTTCTTTTTCTCTCTAGTCGAACCCTCATCCTTGAAATCTTGAGTTTTTATTTTCTTTCAAGATCAACCCATACTCATGCAAATTACATACTTAACACACCAAATGATGGGTTCTTTAAAGAAACACACTTAATTACTACAAATCCCTTTTTTTTCCCACAAAACTTGTCATGACGTGCATGATGTCGAATGGTGGAGCTGCCTCCTGGATTGAAGGGTGTTGAGGTTTAATCATAAAGTTATAATTAGAGGGAGTCGCTACCTAGTATCATGGTCATTAGAAAACCTATAGTCTGCGAGAGTTTGGGTAAGGGGACTAGTTGTGTAAGTGGAAGACACATTACCCCCAGTGCACCCTACCTAGGATAAGTTGCATTGTTTATTGATTGTTAATCTAAGTCATGTTTCTATCCGTCAATCTCATCTAAGGTTCAAGGCAGATCTCCCTTTATGAGGAAGTCTCTATCATATCAAGTTCAATTTTAACCGTTCTAAGATCCTAATTTTAGCATCGCATTTAATTTCTATTTTGTATCTTTAATACCTGAGAGTATACTATATATTGTAATTTTATACCCCCAAATATTAAAGTCTACAATTAAATCCTAGTACTCCAAATATTAATTAAAAAAATTAATTGTTGTGAGATTTTTGGTATTTTTGTTAAATTTTAATGGATAATAATAAACTGGTTACAATGTCCATTTTGTTTTTTTAAAACATGATAAAAATGCAATTTTTTTTTATAGAAAATATACATGAAAACAATTTATAATTTGGCCATATGCACGAAAAAAAAAATAATTTTTTGTGTTTTTGAAATAAGGAATTTTTTTTTAAAATTGTTTTTGAATTTTTTAAAATTTCAGAGAAAACCAAGTATTTTAATATTGAGTCTGTATCTTACATTGTATGTCTATAGTTCAATATTAAATAAAATTCTTGAAAAAAATCATATTTTTGTGTTTTCTGAAATATGGGAAATTGTTTTTTGAATTTTTTATTTTTTTTTAAATTCTGAAGAAAAATTAGGTATTTTAAATATCGAGTCTGTATTTTACAATGTAAGTATATTGTCCAATATTAGGCAAAACCTATTGGAAAAACATGCGAGAGACCTATAAATAATTTCAAAACAGTCTTTGAATTTTTTTAGATTTTTTTTGAAAATTTTAAGGGTCTGTTTGGCTAAACCCTAAAATAAGAAGATTTAAAACTAAAGGAAAAAGCTTAGGGAGTGTATGCCAAACACGCCCTTAACCTAAAATTAGAGACATTAAAAAAAATCTTTAAGGTTGTGTTTGACAAACACGCATTAGGGATCCAAACAAGGCCTTATATCCTTCATAAAATTAGCACGGCCAAATGCGCCCTTAGCTTTTGGGTTGGGCTTGACCCAACCACATGGTCTAGGCCTATTGGACTCGAGGCCTAAGATTTATTTTTTAGGTCAAAAGATGGCCCAACATGTCTTTTTTTAGATAAAAAAACTAAATAGCCTAGCCACATGGTTTGGGGTTGAATGAAGACCTAACTTTCTCCCTTTTCACCATTGGCCTAACATATCTTCATGCACAACACATCTGAGGAAAAGAAAGGGAGAGGAAGTTACCTGGCATGGGGAATGATGTTGGTTGGCTGGTTGATTAGTACTTAAAAGTGTATTTTTATCAAGGTTTTATATCATCATTTTGCACTTTAACTAGAGCATGTTTTATAATATCATGTCTAATACTATAAGTTACCTTTAATTTATGGTAAATGTTCATCTTAAATGCAGGCATATCATATAAATGAAGGGATTGATTGATGAGTTTAACTCCTGAAATTGAGAAGATAAAGAGAGGGCTAAGCTTAGAAAAGAGATGCTGGTTCAGTCCAAACTGGAACACTGTTCAGTCACTGGGTCATATCTGGAGCTGTAGATCTTGAATTTTAGTTTGGTTTATATAGCTAGAAAGCTAAAACGTAGGCCTAAAACATTCAGGAAAGAGTCCAAAACTTAATTCTGCTGTTTGGAAGTCCAAATCTTATCAAAAGAGAAGTCCGAATCTGTGCTGCAGCCCAGACACTGTTCAGTGTTTAGCCCATATCTGGAGTTCTAGATGTCCAAATGCACCGATTCTTTTTTTGTTGGAAAGCTGAGACGATTTTTTAGAACTTTCATGAGACAATCTATTCAAATTCGGACATTAGCAATGACATTTTGTTCAGACAAGAAGATAAGGATTGTCACCAAGTCAAGATGTGGCCACTCACTCAACAATTAGTCATCAAATCAATAGTTCTAAATTTTGGCTTATAAAAATAGGCATTTGCCATGCATTTAGGCATCTTGGTTTTCAGATTAAGATCATGTTCTTTCTCTCTCTCTCTTTATATTTTTGTAATGCTTAAGTTTTGTTTATATTAATTTCTTGTTTATACTTTTCATTTCCTTTCCTTTCCTTTACTTAGTTAACTTATATGTTATTTATGTTCTTATCTTGTTTATTTATGTTTCTCTCTTTCATTATGTTTAGCTAAGTTCATATCAAGGTGAAAAGGTTACACTAATGGTGTAAGAATAAGTATAGTATAAACTCAACATGGACTTTAATGTTTGATACTAACATGTTTTGTATTGTTATCTTGTTCACTTTTAATACTTTGCTTGTTAAATGGTTAATCTAGATTTATGTTGTATAACTCTTAGTACAACAAATACTTGGCACTTTTATAACCTAACCGTATGGTATAACCAACACCTGTGCTACGAAAGGAACTTGATTTGTTGTTAACATAAGTTATAATCATGAATACCTGACAACATTTACAAGTATTAACATTATTTGAATAAGATAACTAATGTAATCATGTTAACAATTTATAATCCGATTGGAACCTCCTTTGTGTGTAGTTTCCAGTTGAGTAATAAAACGAGTTTATATTATACTTATTTGAAATACCATTAGTGGATCCTCTAACCTTGACAATTATTTTATCCTTGTTTAATCCTTATATCAATATCACATCTCAAAGCTTTCTTCAACTCCTTTTCTATTATTATCTATTTCTTTATTTGTAGTCTATACAGTTAATCTATTTGTAGCTCGACCTCGGTCTTGCCGGATTATTTATTACTTCGACACTCCTACACTTGGAAGAAGACATCAACTCTTTGGTCGTGTCACTGGTGGTGGCGTCTTAGTCATTGCGTGGTGGATGGTGGAGCTGCTGATGGCCCATAGTGCGACTGATGGCTGAGGAAGTGAAAGACTTGTTGGTAAATATAAACTGTTTATTCCTGCTGGTGTGAAGAAGACCTGCTAAGTGTTGAAGAGGGCTGGTTTTTGTACCCTTGATGGTGTTGATATGGTAGTGGCTTCAAGAAGAATGATGGTGTGTGGAAGGTAGTCTACTATTGGTTGTCTGGTTGAAGATGAGGTAGAAACCACTATTGGTTGCTGTTGGTTTAAGTTTCTTTGTTTCTCTTTTGGTGACAATCATAGTGGGTCTTGTGGTGAGAAGGAGAGTTAAAGATAGGTGGTTGGACCTTATAGGTGGTGCTGGTTTTGTGTGTACTGGTTGGACAAGGGTCTTTCATGTCTTTTTATTTTTCTCATGTTTATGTATTTTCTCTTTTTTTTGTTTCTTTTCTCTCCCACACCCTTTATAGTTGTCTTGGAGTTGGTATTTATAAGGGATTTAAGGGATGCCAAGGCCCCTGTGTTGGCAAAATCATCATTGTTGATGACCAAACCTTCATCCTAGCCATTGATCTTGATGCAAAATCATAATTGTTGATGACCAAACCTTCATCCTAGCCGTTGATCTTGATCATGTGAATTTGCCTCTCAGTACACTGCACTTGCATGTTTTGGCTTGTTGTTCAGGTCGTGATTTTCACTTGTCATGCCAGGGCTTTAGTGATGTTAAGATAAATAAAAGGTGGCTTACATATAAAGCTTAGTGTCAGAGGGATACAGGGGATGGTGAGGGTATGAGAGAGAAGAGAGTTTTGAAGGTGGCATCAAGGCTGGCTTTTTATTGCTTACATTGGGTAGGTGTTAAAGATGATGAACAACATGCTTCAAAACGATATTGTTTCCATTGTTTTTTTTAATTAGCAAATGACATCATTTTATACAAAACGTATCGTTTCAATTAAATGAAACGATGTCGTTTTGGTGTTTTAGGTTTAAATTAGGTTAAATCCTCTCTTTCAATTTCAGTCTTTAATCTTTTAATTATTCAATTAAGTCCTCAATTGAATTTTAATTCTAAAAATCAATTCAATTTCACCCATGTCAAGTTTTAAAATGATCCCCTAACTTTAGTGCCATTTTCATCTTGCTCCCAAGTCTTGATTTTTTTTCAATTTCATCCTTAATTGATTTTCAAACTTCCAATTTCTTTAATTTCACCCTTGTTTTCAGTTGATTTGGGTCCTGAATTCACATGCTTTTTGCAAAAAGGTCTTTGGTTCTGAATTTCTTTAATTTGATCCTTAATTGACCTCTAAACTTTGAATTTCTTGCCATTTTATCCTCGATTTCACTCGATTGAGTTTGAAAAAATAAAATCCGATCCTTTAAAATTCTAATCTTCTCAATTAAGCTCAAATTAAGCTTCTAAACTTAATTTTTCACCATTTAAGTCCCTAACAAAATTAATTTGACCAATTAAAAATCTAATCAAGTACTTATACTTAATTAATTCTTTTAATTTGACCCAAATTAATTATTAAACATAATTAAACCTTTAATTGGGCCTAAAATTAAATCAAATCGTCTTATTTAAAGTCTATTTAAGTCCTTAGACTTAATTTTTATACAGATTCATCCAATAATCATTTAAAACCCTGAATCAGCATTGTCTTTTAATCTTATGCACAATTAGGTTCCTGATTTTTATCCAAATTCTCATTTTGGTTTCTCTATACATTTGAAATCCTTCTTAGCCTACTTTAGCTCTTTATTTTTTTTAATTTTTTAAAAGAAAAAAGATAATTTTAGAGGAAACCCAAAATTATGTTATAACAGTTACCCGCTCTTTATAATGTTTACGACAAAAAGTCTCGTAAGAGATTTTAGAAAGGAAGCTAGTAAAGAAAAGAAGATGAGGGATTGTAGATTAACTAGGTTAAAAAAAGGATAATCTCTCCAAAAGTGTTAAAAGTGAGGGCTTGAAAGCGTATTCAGGAGAAAAGAGATAGGGCTACAAAGTGCACTATTTAATATACGGGGTTAGAAAGTGCATTTAAAAAATAAATAGATAGTGCTAGAAAGCGCACTATTTGATATCCGAGGGCTAAAAAGCGCACTTAGAAAGGAAATAGATAAGGTTAGAAAATACACTATGTAATATGTGAGGGCTAGAAAGCACATTCAAAATAAAATAGATAGGGTTAGAAAGCGTACTATTTGATATGTGAGGGCTCGAAAGTGCACTCAGAAAGGAAATAGATATGGCTAGAAAGCGCACTATCTAATATCTGAGGGCTAAAAAGCACACTCAGAAAGGAAATAACTAGGGTTAGAAAGCACATTATCTAACATGTGAGATCTAGAAAGCGCACTCAGAAATGAAATAGGTAGGGCTAGAAAACATATTATTTGATATGTAAGGGTTAGAAAGAGCGCTTAAAATAAAATAGATAGGGCTAGAAAGCACATTATCTCATATATGAAGGCTAGAAAGCGTACTCGAAAGAAAATAATTTCAAAGATGCTGCATCAAAATCTTGTTGGTTTTTTAATCAGCAAGAGCCTTACTAGCCTTAGAACCTTACTGGGTTCTTATTTGATGGAGTCTTGTTGGACTCTTTCTTTGAAACCTTATTGGGTTTATAATCTTGTTAGGTCTTTTTGCTGGAAAAATTTGAGTCCATCAAGGATTCTTTCCTTAGACTCTCTGCAAGGGTCAAAATGCAATGCGTTGTGATTAATATACATGTATTTTTACCTGAGAAATATAGGTTTCCTTTCTTCATAACTCTATCTCTCAAAGCTCCGATCCTAGTAGTAAGATCCCATGGCTCTTTTGTTTTTTCTTACTCGAACCACAACTTGTGGATTTGTCCTCTGGGAAGGGGATGCTCATTTGATTAGGTGAGATGATATTGATATACCCTATTATTTTCCTAAAAGAGGATTTCAAGCTCGCTTTCCTTTCTTTGTTTTCCTAATAAAGGAATTATGGAGCTAGCTAGTCATATTATGTTTCTTGGATTTCTCCTAGTCTGATCATGCCCCCAAGTATATTATCTTGTTTTGTTTACTTGGGTTTTCATAGGGATGATGTCATATAGAAGAGTGTCTAGTTTTTTACAAGAGGTTGCTTTCACAGGAAATCTTTGGAATTTTAAAGCCATTTTCAAATACGAAAACCATTTTGATACTAGTTTAAAAACAAACTTGTTTCGAAAAGAATTCAAGCAATTCCCATGGATATGGTTTCATTAAAATTGAATCTCTGTGGGTTTTTCTGTTGGTGAGAATGTGAAATGACCTTTTGTTTTTCATCTTGTTGGCCAGAAAGGTTTAAGTTTTGACTTGAGAGTTTCAAAGGAAGGAAAAATATTTGAAGCATTCATTTTACTTGCATGAGCAATAAAACATAACCAAAGTTTCTTGAAAAGCTTATTTTGCATAGGAAAGCGTTGTTTAGCAATTTATATTACTTGCTTTTGGTTAAAAAGTGCTTTATTGGGCATCTAAAGTGGGTTTTGGCTCTTGGCTATGAAAGGAAACGATATTTATAGGTTCAAAAAGTGTTTAAGGGATCTCAAGACTAAGAATCACTAAAGTTCAATCTCAAACCTTTTTTTTTTGTCAAGGGATTCCTAAAGCTTATAATTAACTTTGTAGAATGGTCTAGTCATGCCCCCGGTTTCGAGCTTGGATTTCTTTTATTTGTTTTCTTCATTTAGTGTGGCATGCTTGTCCTTTTTGAATCTTTGAATTTTTCATGCCCTAGGTTTGTTTGAGCATCTTTGATCATTGATGATTATTTTGTATATTCTAACTGTCAAAATCTTTTCTAATTCTCATACTTGCTCCCAGTATGGGGTGTGATCTTAGTTAGGGTGGTTTGTAAGGAAAAAAACTTATTTGGCCCAAATAGGGATTGTAAATGATATTTTTTTAGTACCGTGAAAGAATTATCAAAGATGGTCTTTTTTTATTTCAAACACATGCGTTTAAGATTAGTAAGCTGTGCTTTATCTCAGTATGATTAGTTTGGATATGCAAAATCATTTCTCATTGTGATTATGAATCATTATTCATTCAACCAAAAGACAACTTCAAAGTTATTTTAGGTGGTTTTTGGTTTATTTATCAAGTTTTTAAGCATTTGGTCACCTCACTAGGAGATCACTTGAAATCCTAAAACTTGCTTGTTAAAAACAAACACCCATTTGACTTCTGCATTTGTATTAACAACTTTGATTTCCCAAAAACTTTTGAGAAAACACTAAAAGAAATGGATTTTTTTGTATGAGCCTATAAGATAATGCAAAGCTTTTTGTTTAGAGAAAAGGAAAATACACCAAGGAAAATACATCAAAGTTTACTAGTCTAGACAAATCATCTCCGTCCATCTTGGCCATAATTAAAGCTCCTATGAAGAAGGCTTTCTTCACCATGTATGGTCCTTCATAGTTCGGTTCCTATATACTCTGATTTTCTCTTGATGCTAGCAAAATCTTCTTCAATACTAGGTCTTTTTTTTTAAACACGCTTGACCTGGCCTTTTTTTTATAGGCCCTAGCCATTTTGTTTTGGTACAACTGGTGGTGACAAATGATTGCCAGTCTCTTCTCAATGATCAGATTCAACTGCTTAAATTTTAGTTTTGCCCACTCTAATTCTTCTAGTTCTGCATCAATTAGAACCCTTAATGATGGAATCTCCACTTCTAAAGGCATTATTGCTTTCATCCCGTATACCAAAGAGTAAGGGGTTACACCTGTAGAAGTTCTGATCGTGGTTCAGCACGCATGAAATGCATATAAAAAATCTCATGCCAATCCTTATAAGTGACCACCATCTTCTAGATTATCTTATTGAAATTTTTGTTGTCTGCCTTGACCGCCCCCATTCATTTTAGGTCTATAAGGAGAAGAATTTAGATGCTTAATCTTCCATTTAGTCAGAGCTCAACAATTAGCTTTATGTAGAATTTCTGAGCATTGTTGTAACCTAATTTTAGCCCGTTGGCTTTTGATTTAATTTTACAGGGTTTAAAATGTAAAATTAAAGGATCAGAGATTTATTTCGATGAAAAGTGTGATTTGTCAGCTTGCATGAAAAATAGGGACTACAATGTGCTTTTGTCATTCTATCCTTCTCTTTAAGATAATCTCTATCTTCAGGATAATCCTTGTCTTCAAGATAATGATAGTTATCTGCTTTCAAATTTGATTCTTAATAAAATTCAAACTTCAAAAAAGAGAATAAGTTTGATTAAAACTTCATTTCTCACACGCGATGGGACTCTTGCACTATAAATATAGATCTCAGGGTATGCACAGAAGGGAAGGAACAATCACAAAAACAACCCTAAGAAGAGGCCATTAAAAGAAACCCTGAAAGGAGGTCATTAGGAAAAATTAAGAAAAAAAAGAAGACAGGGATCAAGAGAAAGAAGAGGGCGAGAGAGACCTAGGCGAGACAAACAAAATGCAAAGAAATTTAATTACATAGGTACTATGGAAAAGAAGAAAATCAAGCAAGCTTCATTCTTGTTTAAAGAGAGCAGTAAAGAATACAAAAGAAGAAAACGTTGCCCTGCACCGCTTGGTTCCTATTCAAAGGTTCTGCAAACCAGGTAAGCTTTCATCCTCCCTGTTTTGGCATTTTAATTACATAGGGGCTGTAGCAAGCGTGCGTGAACTGCTCAGGCACGCTTGCTCTTTAGACCAGCTGGGTCACTAGCTTGGGCTAGTGATTGGGTTGGTCCGGTTGGGTCCAGCCCAGCCCATACTGGGTGGGCTCGACCCAGCCCCCCCCCCCAAAAAAAAAAGAGTGGACCAGGTCTAGGCTTTAGACCCAGCCGGCCCAAATTGTGTTTATTAAGGATGTGTTTAGCAAAACACACCCTTATGCCTTGACCATAATTTTTATGCTCACTCTAGTTGATATTTGGTCAAACGAACCCCATTTTGATATTAGAAAATTCCAAAAATATTTGAGGATCTTCATTGTTTTATTTGTGGGCCCCTCACACTTTGATTTTTTTTTGCGTTTTGTAATTTTTTTAGCAATGTGCTCAATCCGTGGACTATTACTGTTAAATGCAAATATGTCGTGCAATGCCTTTTTTTATTTCCATCTAAAAAGGGCAAATAATAATAAAGGATAAATAAGAAAAAAAATGGCATAGAAAATTTCTTTTTCAAATTCATTTTTTTGCGAAATTATTCATTGACGCTAGAGTCAGGAGTATTGTATTTTTTGGATTTGCGCGATATTTACCAATGCCAGAGCTGGAAATATTTGTAGGAAATGTTCACTGACGCCATAGCCAGGAACATGAAAGGAAGAATAAAAAAGGAGAAAGAGAACTAATTCTTAGCAATTTTAGACAAAACCAGCAATGCAACTTGCCTTAGATAGGACGCTTAAGAGGTGATAACATCTTTTCTTTGGCGTAACCAGTCTCATACCATAAAATCTCTGTTGACTAGTTGGGTTCCTAGTGACCATAATACTAGGTGGTGACTCCTTGAACTAGACATTTTCCCCTAAAAGAATAAGATGCCAGATATCTTTTTTTTTCCAATCAATATTATTTTTTAATCGGTTGCCGCGATGTCCGGGTGTGACAAGCATTATCAGTATTCCTGGCATGCCGTAGCGACAAATCAAATCTTTCTCAATGAACCTCCTAACCACTTTTTATGTCACATGCGCATAATAGTTGGCCTCTACCTATTTAGTGAAGTAGTAGATGGCTACTTAGATGAATTTTTGACCTTTGCTGGCCTTTGGACTAATTGGTCTTATAGTATCCAATCCTTACATGCCAAAAGGCTAATGCGAGGTCATTTTGAACAGCAATGCTGAAGGTGCATTTATCTTGTCACCATATATTTGATATTTATGGCATTTTCTAACATAGTTGATATAGTCCATCTCCATAGTCAACTAGAAGTACCCAAACCTTTGTATTTGCCTTGCCTTTGTATGCCGATTGCTCAACTTCATTCTTATTCAAACACCTAAGCAAAGTCTTGTCAAATGACCTTTTATACAGGAATTCTCCATCCAAATAATAATCTATTGTCATCCTCCTCAAAGTCTTTTCATCCACCTTGAAGGCTCATAGAGGATATTCTCGGTGCTGGATAAGCCTCTTAACGTCACTGTACTATAGTTTTCCATCTGGTGACTCTTCAAGTGAGAAATAGTGAATTTGGAGATTTCTGATTTCGATGCTTATTGGTTGGATCCTGCTTTCAATATTGATCTGTGTCAGCAAAGCTAGGGTTGCCAATGCATCAACAAACTGATTCTTATCTCTGCCCTGCAGGTGGATTTTATCTCTTTGAACTCATTAGCTAATTTTAAGAGATAGTCATGATATAGCCTTAACTTCTCATCTTTGGTTTTACATTCCTTTTTCATTTGGCTGATGATTAGCATAAAATTCATATAAACATCGAGCTTTTTAATTTTTAGTTCTAAAACAACATCCAGTTCAATGATGCAGGCTTCATATTCAGTCATGTTATTGGTGCATTCAAACTACAATCTCACTGAAATAGAGTACTGCTTCTTTTTTGGAAAAATTATCATTGCTCCAGCCCTATTCCGTGATGCGTTCATAACTCCATCAAAATATGGTCCACTAGTCGTTCATTTCACCATTACCATCGACTGCTAATACGTCCTCATCGAAAAGGTCAGAATTTAGTGGCTCCTAATCTTCCAAAGCATTATCTGCTAAATGGTTAGCAATAAAACTCTCTTTTACAACTTTCCTTGTCATATAAACAATGTCATATTCTACCAATAACACTTGTCACCTTGCTATCCTACTTAACAAGTAAGGCTTTTCAATCCAGTTTTGAGATCAACCATGTCATGTAATACAACATGTATTGCCTAAATCGATATGCACTCCAAACCAAAGCACAACATAGCCTTTCTATTGTAGTATATCGGGATTCATAACCATTGAACTTCTTGCTCAAATAGTAAATATCTTATTCATTCCTTAAAAATTCATCATGTTGGCATAATACATATCTCATGGCTATTTCTGTCATCGTCAAATACAAGATTAAGGGTATTCCTAGCACAAGAGGTACTATTAATGGCGGGTTTTGTAAATACATCTTGATCTTATCAAAAGTTTCTTAGTAATCATCACTACTCTATATGCCTAGATTTTTCTTTCTGAGAAAACAAAATAATAGCTCACAAGTCACCGTGAGCTGAGATATGAACTAAGCTATGTAGTTCAGATGCCCGAGAAAACTTATCATTTCTTTCTCTATCTTGGGCATTGGCATACTCTAGATTGCTTTTACTTTGTCCAAATCAACTTTTATTCTTTGAATGCTTACTACAAAACCTAACAGTCTTCCTATTTTTACTTCGAATGAGCACTTTAAGGGATACAATTTCAATTGGAATTTACGCAACCTTTCGAACAACTTCCTTAATACTTGTAGGTGATCTTCTTCTTTCTTTGATTTGGCAAATATATCATCCACATAGACCTCCACTTCTTGGTGCATTATATCATGGAACAAGGTAACCATTGCCTTTTGATACGTGGCACTAACATTCTTGAATTCAAATGTCATCACTTTATAGCAAAAAAAGGTCCTTAAAGCGTGACAATTAGTTTTGTCTTTGCCTTTCTCTGCCATTCTAATATGATTATATCATAAGAATCCATCCATGAATGAGTACGTGACACTCTTTGCAGCATTATTTACTAAGATGTTTATATGGGGTAAAGGAAAGTCATCCTTTAAGATTACCTTGTTCAAATCTATGTAAGCCACACATACCCTAATCTTGGAATTGTTCGTTAGCCACCCATTAAGGATAATGGACCACATCCAAGACTTCTGCATTCTATTGCTTCTGTATTTCTACCTTTACTTTGAGTAGCATTGATACGATTAAAAGATTGATGTCTTATCCTAAGTGCAGGAGTGTTCGAAGTAATAAATAACTCTGCAAGATCGGGGTCGAACTACAAGGAGGTGAACTATATAAATTACAAATAATATATATATTTAATAAAATAAAGAGTTTATGAGAATTTTATGGGATATTGATGTAAGGATTAAATAAGGATAAAACAATTGTCAAGGTTAGAGGATCCACTATTTGCATTTCAAATAATATAGAATAAACTCTTTTTATTACTCAACTGTAAACCACACACAAAGAAGGTTCCAATCGAATTATAAATTGTTAACATGATTACATTAGCTATTTTATTCGAATAATGATAATACTTGTCAACGTTGTCTGGTATTCATGATGTTAATTTATATTAACAACAAATCAAGTTCCTTTCATAACACAAGTATCGGTTAGACCATACAGTTGGTTATGAAAGGATCAAGTATTTGTTATACCAAGAGTTATACAACATAAATCTAGATTAACCATTTAATAAGTTGACACGATCAAAGAGTTGATGTCTTATCCCAAGTGCAGGAGTGTCAAAGTAATAAATAACCCGGCAAGACCGGGGTCGAACTACAGGGAGGTGAACTATAATAATAATAATAATAATAATAATAATAATAATAATAATAATAATAAGAACAACAACAATAACAACAATGATGATAATGGTGATGATGAGTTAAAGAGGACTTCGAGATGTAAGATAAATGTGAAGATTAAACAATGATAAAAACAAATGTCAAGGTTAGAGGATCCACTAATAGTATTAGAGATAAGTAAAGTATAAACTCTTTATAAATTATCAACATGATCATATTAATAATCTTATTTACGTAACACCATACTTATAAATTTTATCAGGTATTCGTGATGCTAACTTATGTTGACAACAAATCAAGTTCCTCTCATAACAACGATGTCGGCCGAAGACTATGAAGAATCAAGTATTTGATGTACCAAGTGTTATACAACACAAATCTAAATTAACCATTTAACAAGCAAGGTATTAAGAGTTAATAAGATAAAAATGATAAGACATGTTAATAGCAAACTTTCTTGGATATAAATATTAAAGTCCATGTCGAGTTTATATTATACATATGCTAACACCATTAGTGAAACCTTTTCACCTTGACATAATTAACTTAGCTAGACATTATGAAGAAGAAAAACATAAATAAACAATATAAGAACATAAACATGATATAAGTTAACTAAGTATAGTAAAGG
>Ga0325400_1003899_pt1 | contig 13679 bp, 12 predicted proteins | sample PopdelMetagenome_2_FD_205662 | JGI IMG/M metagenome (GOLD analysis project Ga0325400, IMG submission 205662) | Populus deltoides microbial communities from Bellville, Georgia, United States - Xylem-PdKOR-R1 | ecosystem: Host-associated > Plants > Phyllosphere > Stem > Wood/Secondary xylem... | reverse complement strand
GCGCCGGCGGCGTCGTCGAGGTGGGCGGTGGGCTCGTCGAGCAGCAGCAGCGCCGCACCCCGGCGCACCCGGACCAGCGCGCGGGCCAGCGCCACCCGCTGCAGCTCGCCCGGCGACAGGGTGGTGCACCGGCGCCCGGCCAGGTCGGCGGCGCCCACCCGCTCCAGGGCGTCGACCACCAGGCCCTCGGCCACCACGGCGTCGAGGGGGTCGGCGTCGTCGATGCCGGCGTGCAGCCGCAGCTCGTCGGCGACGGTGTCGGCGGTGGTGCGCGGGTGCTGCGCGGCGACGGCGACGCGGTCGGGCAGGCCGGTGAGGCCGCCGGTGACCTGCGCGGTGGTGGGCAGCGTGCCGGCCAGCGCGGCGAGCAGCGTGGACTTCCCCGACCCCGACGGGCCGGTCAGCGCGAGGACCTCGCCGGGCCGGACCTGCACGGTGGTGGGCGCCAGGGCGGGCACGGCCCGGCCCGGGTGCTGCACCGACAGCCCGGTGACGGCGACCGCGGCGCCGCGCGGGTCGTCGGCCGGGACCCCCGGGGCGGGAGCGGGATCGGGGGCGGCCAGCACCGCCCGGGCCTCGGCCGCGGCCTGCCCGGCGTCGGCGTTGGCGTGGTAGGCCGCGCCCAGCGCCCGCAGCGGCGCGAACGCCTCGGGCGCCAGCAGCAGCGCGGTCAGCCCGGTGGCCAGACCGAGGTGGCCCTCCACCAGCCGCAGCCCCACGGTCACCGCGACCAGGGCGACCGACAGCGTCGCGATCAGCTCGAGGACCAGCGCCGAGAGGAACGCCAGCCGGAGGGTCGCCGTCGTCGTCCGGCGGTGGCGGTCGCCGAGGGCGGCCAGGGCGGCGGTCTGCTCGGCGGCCCGGCCGAGCCCGGTCAGCACCGGCAGCCCGCGGACCAGCTCGGCCACGTGGGCGGCGATCCGGTCCAGCGCGCGGGCGGCGTCGGCGGTGCGGTCGGCGGTGTACCTGCCGACCAGCACCATGAAGACCGGCACCAGCGGCAGGGTCAGCGCGACCAGGACCGCGGAGAGCAGGTCGGTGCCGGCCAGCACGACCAGCAGCACCGGCGGGACGACGAGGGTCTGGGCGAACGCGGGCAGGTAGCCGGCCAGCGCCGGGGCCAGGTCGTGCAGCCGGGTGGTGACCAGCACGGCGGCCGGCCCGGTGCCGCCCGCGGCGTCGACGGCGGCCGGCGACCGGGTCAGCCGGTCCAGCAGCCGGCCGCGCAGCGCGTCCTCGCTGCGCCGGGCGTCCCGGTTGGCCCACCGCGCGCCGACCGCGCCGGCCCCGGCCCGGACCAGCGCGCCGGCGGCGGCGAGCGCGAGGGCGCCCAGCGGGGAGCGGCCGTCGACCGCGGCGGCCAGGCCGTGCGCCAGGCCCGCGGCCAGGCCGACCACGCCGAGGGTCTGCACCAGGGCGACCACCCCGGCCCGGACGACGGCCCCGGTGACGCCGGGGACGCCGTCCAGCGGGGAGAGCGGGCCGCGGTTCATGCCGAGGCGTGCTGGTGCTCGGGCTCGGCGGTGAGCCGCTTGCGGAACACCCAGTAGGTCCAGGCCTGGTAGCCCAGCACGACCGGCAGGCCGAACCCGGCGACCCAGGTCATCACCGTGAGGGTGTAGTCGCTGACCGACGCGGTGCCCACCACGACGTCGAACGCCGGGTCGACGGTCGAGGCCACCACGGTGGGGTAGCCGGCGCCGAAGACCGCGCCGGCCGAGGCGAGCAGCACCAGCGCCCACCCGAGGAAGGCCTGGCCCTCCCGGTCGACCTTCAGGCGGGTCCAGGTGCCCACGACGGCGAGGGCGGCGACCAGCCACAGCACGGTGGAGACCAGCCCGCCCGAGCGGAGCACGACCAGCCCGGCCCAGGCCAGCAGCGGCAGCGCGGCCAGCGGTGACCAGCGCAGCGCGAACGCCCGGGCCCGCTCGCGCACCGGACCCTCGGTCTTCAGCGCCAGGAACACCGCGCCGTGCACCAGCGAGTAGGCCAGCACCGCGACCGCGCCGAGGGCGACCGGCCAGCCCACCCAGGAGAAGGCGCCGCCCACCCGGGTGCCGTCCTCGCCGATCGGCAGGCCCAGCGTCGTGGCGCCCAGCGCCCCGCCGATGGCCAGCGCGGCGACGACGGACCCGCCGGTGATGACCCGGGTCCAGGTGGCGTCCCACTCGGCCTCGTGCCGCTGGTGCCGCCACTCGAAGGCCACCGCCCGCACGATGAGCGCGAGCAGCAGCAGCACGAAGGGCAGGTACATCGCCGGCAGCCACGTGGCGTACCAGCCGGGGAAGGCGGCGAACACCGCGCCGACGGCGGTCACCAGCCAGACCTCGTTGCCGTCCCAGACCGGGCCGATGGTGCGCAGCATCAGGCTCTTGTCCGCGCGCTGCTGCTCCGGGTCGCCCTTCGAGAGCACCGGCAGCAGCGCGGCGACGCCGAAGTCGAAGCCCTCCAGGAGGAGGAAACCGGTCCACAGCACCGCGACGGCGGCGAACCACAGGGTCTGCAGGTCCATGGCGGTGCTCCTCAGTACGCGAACTGCAGGACGTCGTCGCTGGCGTCGTCGTCCGGCCTGGTGGTGGGTTCCTCGTCGTCGGTGGACCTTCCGCCGCCGATGCCCGGCGTCGGGGTGGTGTCGCCCTCGGTGATGCCGGTGCGGGCGAAGCGCACGATCAGCCCGAGCTCGACCACCGCCAGCGCCGCGTAGAGCACGGCGAGGCTGATCAGCGACGTCCAGACCTCGGCGGCGGTGATGCCGGGGGAGACGGCCTGGGCGGTGAAGAAGTAGATCTGCTCGGCCCGTGGGACGTCGGGGTTGGGGACGACGACGAACGGTTGCCGGCCCATCTCGGTGAAGACCCAGCCCGCCGCGTTGCCGGCGAACGGGGCACCGACGGCCAGCAGGGAGCCGTACACGCCGATCCGGGACGTCGGTACCCGCCCCTTCCTCGTCGACCACAGGGCGTAGGCGGCGACGGCGGCCGACACCATGCCCATGCCGATCATCAGCCGGAAGCCCCAGTAGGTGACCGCCAGCACCGGCGTGTAGTCGATCGGCTGACCGGCCTTGTCGCCGAAGCTCGGGTCGTCGGGGTAGGTCGCGCCGTAGGCGTCGGCGTACTGCTCCTGCAGCTGGTTCACACCCGGGACGGGGCTCTCGAAGTCGCTGTGGGCCAGGAAGCTGAGGATGTAGGGGATGGTGATCGAGTGCACGTCGTCGCACTCGTTGCTGCCCAGCTTGGAGAAGGCGAACAGCGAGAACGACGCGGGCGCCTCGGTGTCGCACAGCGCCTCGGCCGAGCTCATCTTCAGCGGCTGCTGCTGGTACATCAGCTTGCCCTGCCAGTCGCCGGTCAGCGCCACGAGGACGAACGCGGCCAGGGAGACGTAGCCGCCGAGCCGGACCGACCGGCGCCACACCGCGTGGTCGACGTCCTCGGTGCTCCTGTTCGCCACCTTCCGCTTGCGCAGGTGCCACAGGCCGATGCCGACCAGCAGGCCGCCGGCGACCATGAGCGAGGCGACGACCGCGTGGGCGAACGCGGCGAGCGCGGTGTTGTTGGTGAGGACGGCGAGGAAGTCGACCTGCCGCGGCCGGCCGGTGGCCTCGTCCATGACGACGCCGACCGGGTGCTGCATCCAGGAGTTCGCCGCGATGATGAAGTACGCGCTGATCGTCGAGCCGACGACCGCCGCCCAGATGGTGGCCAGGTGCAGCTTCTTCGGGATCCGGCCCCAGCCGAAGATCCACAGGCCGAGGAACGTCGACTCCAGGAAGAAGGCCAGCAGGGCCTCCAGCGCCAGGATCGAGCCGAACACGTCGCCGACGAAGCGGGAGTACTCGCTCCAGGCCAGGCCGAACTGGAACTCCTGCACCAGCCCGGTGGCCACGCCGAGGACGAAGTTGATCAGGAAGATGCGGCCCCAGAACCGGGTCATCCGCAGCCACTCGGCCCGGCCGGTGCGCACCCAGAGGGTGTGCATGACGGCGACCAGCAGCCCCAGGCCGATGGTCAGCGGGACCATCAGGAAGTGGTAGACGGTCGTGATGCCGAACTGCCAACGAGCGATGTCGAGCACGTCCACCGCGGCCGCCTCCAGCCTGGTCTACGATCGGTCGACTTCTTTCTACGCCACGTAGAAGTCGATTTCTACAACCGGTAGAACATGCGCCGGTGACGTTGGAGACAGGAGGACCCCGTGGAGTCGCTGGGGGAGCTGGAGCGGTCGGTGATGGACCAGCTGTGGGCCCGCGCCGTGCCGCTGTCGGCGGCGGAGCTGCGGGACGCGCTGGCCGACCGGGGCCTGGCGCTGACCACCGTGCACACGGTGCTCACCCGGCTCGAGGGCAAGGGCTTCGTGCGCCACGACGACGCCCGCCCGCGCCGGTTCGCCGCCGTCGCCAGCCGCGAGGACCACGCCGCGGAGCTGATGCACGAGGTGCTCGGCCAGGCCGCCGACCGGCAGGCCGTGCTGGCCCGCTTCATCGGGTCGGCCACGCCGGGCGAGACCGAGATGCTGCGCGCCCTGCTGGCCGACACGCCCTAGGCCCGTGCTGCCGCTGAGCGCGCTGCTGCTCGGCCTGCTGGCGCTCGCGCTGGCGTGGCCGGTGCCCGCCGTGCTCTCGCGGGCCCGCTGGGCACGGCGTGACCCGGTGGCCGCGCTGGTCTGCTGGCAGGCGATCGGGCTGGCCGGTGGCCTGTCGATCATCGGCGCGCTGCTGGTGCACGGCCTCTCGCCCTGGGGCGGGTCGCTGCCCGAGGCGTGGTGGGCCTGGGCCCGGCACTGGTTCACCGGGGAGCTCCCGGACCAGCCGGTGCGGGGGGACCACTGGGTGGCGCAGACGCTGGCCGCCGTCCTCGCGCTGGAGCTGCTCGGCGTGCTGGCGCTGGCGCTGGTGCGCACCGCCCGCACCCGGGCCCGGCACCGCGCGCTGCTCGAGCTGCTGGTGCACCCGGTGCCCGGCGTGGAGGCCCGGGTGCTGGACTCCCCGGTGCCCGCGGCGTTCTGCATCCCCGGTGCCCGCCCGCTGCTGGTGCTCTCCTCGGGCATGGTCGAGGAGTTCGCACCCGACGAGCTGGCCGCCGTCGTCGCCCACGAGCGGGCGCACCTGGCCGAGCGGCACCACCTGCTGCTGCTGCCGTTCGTGGCGTGGCGGGAGGCGCTGCCCGTGCTGCCGGCCGCCGACCGGGCGCACGACGCCGTCCGGGACCTGGTGGAGATGCGGGCCGACGACGTCGCGCTGCGCGAGCTGCCCGGCCCCTCGGCGCGGCGAACGCTGGCCACGGCGATCGTGGCCGCCGCGGAGGGCGGCGCGCCGACCGGTGCGCTGGCCGTCGGCGGGGGAGTCCTCACCGCGCGGGTGACCCGGCTGCTGGACCCGCCCGAACCCCTCCCGCGGTGGGCCAGACCGCTGGCCGTGGGCGCCGCGGTCACCCTCGTCGCGGCCCCCACCCTCCTCCTCCTGGCCCCCGCCCTCCTGTGAGCCCCCCTCCCGCGTCCTGCGAGGTCGACGCGGGGGAGGGCGGGGCGGGTCAGGGGTGGTCGAGCCGGTCCTGCAGTGCGGCGACGTCGTCCTGCAGGCCGATGATGACCTCGGCCGAGCCCAGCGGGTGGCCGTCGTCCAGCAGCACCCGGACGCGCGCGGCGACCCGCAGCTGGGCCCGGGACCAGCGCCGGTGGCCACCGGCCGAGCGGGCCGGCTCGACCACCCCGGAGCTGTCCAGGCTGCGGAGGAACGCGACCTGCACGCCGAGCAGCTCGGCGGCCTGGCCGATCGTGTAGGTGGGGCGGTCGGGGTCGTCCAACCGGTCCAGCGGGTCGGGGGCCGGAGGGGCAGGCCGGTCCCGCCCCTCCGGCTGGGCCACGGTCAGCTCTCCACGGCGTGGTGCTGGGAGCCCTCGATGGTGGAGGGGGTGTCGGTGCGGCTGACGGTGATCTTGCGGGCCTTGGCCTTCTCGGCCACCGGGATGCTGACGGTCAGCACGCCGTCGTGGTAGCTGGCCTCCAGCTTCTCGGTGTCCAGGCTGCGGCCCAGGACGAGCTGGCGGGTGTAGCTGCCGAACGGGCGCTCGGCGACCGCCCACTCGGCGCCCTCGAGCTGCGGCACCGACCGCTCGGCGCTGATGGTCAGCGTGGTGCCCTCGATGGACAGGTCGATCGAGCCGGGGTCGACACCGGGCAGGTCGAAGTGGGCGACGAACTGGTCGCCGACCCGGTAGGCGTCCATCGGCATCCCGGCCAGGGCGCGGGCGGTGGTGGTGCCCCCGCGGCCGGCGAGCTGGTCGAGCGCGCGGAAGGCCGAGGAGAGGGGGCTGGCGGAGCCGAAGGGGTCGTATGCGGTGAGCATGGGGTGAACACCTCCGTGTGAGCTGTGTCGTGGCCGCTGAACCTCCAGCGGCGACTACAGATTACCTCACTCCGCCGGACGTGCAAACATGGTCTCAGTGCTTCCAGCGCACCGCCCGGCAGATGCCCTCGGGGGAGGTCCCCTCGAACAGCGCGATCTCCCCGTTGCGGACGTCGACCACGGTGGCGGCCAGCTCCTCGCCGAAGGCCTCGGCGAGCACCTCGTCGGACTCGAAGGCCCGCACCGCGTCGGCCAGCGTCGCCGGCAGCGCCCGGATGCCGGCCTCCGTCCGTCCCTCGTCCGAGAGCGAGGCGGGGTCGACGCCGACCGGGTCGGGCAGCCGGGAGCCGGCCCGCACCCCGGCGAGCCCGGCGGCCAGGCAGCCGGCCATCAGCAGGTAGGGGTTGGCGGCCAGGTCGAAGCTCTTGACCTCGACGTTCGCCGAGGACTGGCGGTTGCCGTCCGGCCCGGTGACGAAGCGCAGCGCGGCCTCCCGGTTCTCCAGCCCCCAGGCGGCGAAGGCGCCGGCCCAGTGCGAGGGCACCAGCCGCAGGTAGGAGGCGACCGAGGGCGCACCGACGGCGAGCAGCCCGGGCAGGTGGGCCAGCAGGCCGGCGGTGAACGCCTCGCCGTCGGCGGTGAGCCCGAACGTGCCGTCGCCGCCGCTCATCAGGTTCTCGTCGTCCCGCCACAGGGACAGGTGCACGTGCCCGCCGTTGCCGACGCCGTCGGCGGTGACCTTGGGGGAGAAGGAGACCCGCAGGCCGTGCTGGGCCGAGACCGCGGTGATCGTGTTCCGGACGAGCAGCGCGGTGTCGGCCGCGCCGACCGGGTCCAGCGCGCCGACGGAGACCTCCAGCTGACCCCCGGCGTACTCGGGGTGGAACTGGTCGACCACGACGCCCTGCTCGGCGAGGGCGTCGAGGAGGTCGCGGGCGTAGTCGCTGACCTCGGCCAGCCGGGTCATGCCGTAGGCCGGCCCGGACAGCGCGGGCACGAACGCGTCGGCGTCGTCGGGCAGCCCGTCGGGCCGGCCGACGACCCACTCGACCTCGAAGGCGGCCTTGACGGTGAACCCGGCGTCGGCGAGCTCGGCGACCTGGCGGCGCAGCAGGGAGCGGGAGCACTGCACGTGCGGCCGGCCGGCCTGGGTGAACCGGTCGACCGGCGCCCACGCCCAGCCGGGCTGCCCGGCCAGCACGACCAGCCGGGACAGGTCCGGGTGCAGCCGCAGGTCACCGATGGCGGAGCCGGCGAACCGGCCGGCGACGATGGAGTCGTCGAGCAGGAAGCCGTCGAAGACCGGGCTCATCCCGACCCCCCAGGCCGCGGCCGAGGGCAGCTTGGCCAGCGGGACGGTCTTCACCCGGGTGATGCCGGAGGTGTCCACCCAGGGCAGGGCGACGGCGGTGACCCCGGCGTCCTCGAGCTCGGGCAGCAGCGCCTCGGCGGCGGCGCGGCGTTGCTCGCGGTTGGTCTGCTCCAGCTGCTCCGTGTCCACGGTCATGGCGGGGATCATGCACTCACGGGGAGTCGGCGGCGATCGCGGCCGCCGCGGCGACCAGCGCGACCCCGACGTCGGCCACGTCGTGCGGGATGCCCGTGTGCACCACGGCCACCGCCGCCCGGGCGGCGCCGTCGGGCCCGAGCACCGGCGCCGACACCGACCGGACGCCGGGGATGACCTCGCCCTCGCTCACCGCCCAGCCGGTGGCCCGCGCGGTGACCAGCTCGGGCCGGTCGCCGTCCCCGGGCGGGTCGGGCATCAGCAGTGCCAGACCGGGCGCCCCGCGGCCGACCGGGTGCCGGGTGCCGGGCCGGCGGGTCACGTGGCTGGGCACGTCCCGCGGCTCGACGCTGGTGAGGGTGACCGCGTCGTCCCCGGCCCGGACGACGAGGAACCCGGTGCAGCCGAACCGCTCCACCACGGGGGTGAGCCGGGCGGTGGCCGCGGCCTGCAGGCTGGTGCGCACGCCCCGGGCCAGCACCGGGATGGTCAGCCCGAGCCCGAAGCGGCCGGCGTCGTCGCGCTCGACGAACCCGCGGTCCTCCAGGGTGCGCAGCAGCCGGTAGGTGATGGAGCGGTGCAGGCCGACCGCCGTGGCGATCTCCATGACCGGCCGGGGCGACCCGGTGGCGGCGAGGTGCTCGAGGATGCGCAGGCCCCGGTCCAGGGTCTGCGACTGCGGCGCCGTCACCGGGTCGGCCATCAGTGCCCGTCCACGCCCAGGTCGGCGCCGCGGGTCTCCGTGATGACCGAGACGGCGGCCAGGGAGATCGCGGCCAGCACCATCATGTAGATCCCCACGGAGATGCCGGTGCCGGTCTCCTGCACCAGCAGCTCGCTGATCGCCGGGGCGAACGCGCCGCCCAGGATGGCGCCCAGGGCGTAGCCGATGGACACCCCGGAGTACCGGACGGCGACCGGGAACATCTCGGCGTACATCGCCGACATCGGCCCGTAGGACAGGCCCAGGCCGACGCAGAGGACGACGACGCCGAGCGCGAACGCCCAGATGTTGGCCGAGTCGACGAGCAGGAACATCGGGATCATCCAGACGAAGACCAGCGCGTAGCCGAGCTGGAAGGTGCGCACCCGCCCGATCCGGTCCGACAGCGCCCCGCCGTAGAGGGTGAACACCAGCCAGCAGACCGAGGCGGCCACGATCGCGGTGAGCACCGGCCCGCGGGCCAGGCCCAACGTCTGGGTGCCGTAGCCGATGAAGTAGGCGATGACGAGGTAGCCGGCGGCGTTGTTGGCCAGGAACACCAGCGCGGTCAGCACCACCTGCTTGGTGCTGGTGGCGAACAGGTCGCGCAGGGGCGCCGAGGACTCCCGCTTGCGCTCCTGCAGCTCGCGGAAGACCGGGCTCTCCTCGACCGAGCGGCGGATGAGGTAGCCGACGCCGATGAGCACGATGGACAGCAGGAACGGCACCCGCCAGCCCCAGGCGAGGAACTGCTCGGGGGTGGTCACCGAGGTCATCAGCAGCAGCACGCCGGTGGCCAGGATCAGCCCGAGCGGGACGCCGACGCCGGGGTAGGCGCCGAACAGCCCGCGCCGGTGGCGCGGGGCGTGCTCGACGGCCATCAGCGCGGCGCCGCCCCACTCGCCGCCCGCGGAGAACCCCTGCAGCACCCGCAGCAGGATCAGCACGACCGGCGCGGCGACGCCGATGGAGGCGTAGGTGGGCAGCAGGCCGATCAGCGCGGTGGACCCGCCCATGAGCAGCAGGGTGAAGACCAGCATCTTCTTGCGGCCCAGCCGGTCGCCGTAGCGGCCGGCGACGATCGCGCCCAGCGGCCGGAACAGGAAGCTGATGCCGATGGTGGCCAGCGAGACGACCGTGGCCAGGCCGGGGGAGTCCTCGCTGAGCGGGGCCAGGAACAGCGGCGCGAGCACCAGGGTGGCCGCCTGGGCGTAGATGAAGAAGTCGTACCACTCGATGGTCGTGCCGGCGAGGGTGCCGGCGAGGACCTTGCGTTCCTCGCGGGTGGTGGACCGGGCAGGGGCGGACGTCGTCGTCACGGGGTCTCCTGTCGCGTCAGCGGGGGGTGTCGGGACCGGGCCGGAAGGCCGGTCCGTGGCCGGGCACCACGAGGGTGGCCAGCGCCAGGACCCGCTCGCGCTGGGTGCGCAGCTGGTCCCGGTCGGGCGTGTAGGGGTCGTCGGCCGGGCCCTCGGCGGTCCACCACAGGTGGGTGAGGGCGACGACGTCGTCGGCGGTGCCGACGAGGGTGGTGATGTCCTGCGGCGTGTGGCCGGGGGTGGCCAGCAGCCGGACCGACGGCGTGAGCTGCACCCCGTCGGCGGGGCGGCGCTCGAAGTGGTCGCCGGTGATGACCGAGGCGACGTCGTGCACCGGCACCTGCGGGAACAGCGCGATGTTGACGGTGTGGTCGAGGTGGTGGTGGCTGACCACGACGTCGGTGACGTCGCCGGGCGCGACGCCGAGGTCCTCCAGCGGCTGCAGGATCAGCTCCCGGTCGGCGACCATCCCGGGGTCGACGACGACGACCCGGCCGGCGTCCCGGACGAGGGAGACGGTGCCGGCGACGTGCGGCACCCGGGCGTAGCCCTCCACCAGGACGTCGAGGCGGGCGGTGCGGGCGAGGTCATCGGTCACGGGGTGCTCCAGTCGGTGCGGGCGGGTCGGACGGTGCCGGTGACCTCGCCGAGCCCGATCCGGGTCCCGTCGGGGCCGGGTGCGGTGGCGCTGATGGTCACGGTGTCGCCGTCCTCGAGGAACGTGCGGGTCGTGCCGTCGGGCAGGGTGATCGGCTCGGTGCCGCCCCAGGACAGCTCCAGCAGCGAGCCGCGCTGGTCGCGGTCGGGGCCGGAGACGGTGCCGGAGGCGAACAGGTCCCCGGTGCGCAGGGTGGCGCCGTTGACCGTGAGGTGGGCCAGCTGCTGGGGCGCCGTCCAGTGCATCGGGGCGAACGGCGGGCGGGACACGACGTGGCCGTTGACCCGGACCTCCAGGGCCAGGTCCAGGCCCCAGCGCAGGCCGGCGTCCTCCAGGTAGGGCAGGACGGCGGTGGCCCGCGGCGGCGGGTCGACCCGGGCGTGCTCGAGCGCGGCCAGCGGGACCACCCACGGCGAGACCGACGTCAGGAAGCTCTTGCCGAGGAAGGGCCCCAGCGGCACGTACTCCCAGGCCTGCAGGTCGCGGGCGGACCAGTCGTTGACCAGGCAGACGCCGAACACGTGGTCGGCGAACGCACCCACCGGCACCGGGCGGTCCGACCCGACGCCGACGACGAACCCGACCTCGGCCTCGATGTCCAGCCGCCGGCTGGGCCCGAAGGTGGGGGTGTCCCCGTCCAGCCGCTGCCCGCAGGGCCGGACGACGTCGGTGCCCGACACGGCCACCGTGCCCGCCCGGCCGTGGTAGCCGATCGGCAGGTGCTCCCAGTTCGGGGTCAGCGGCGGCGAGCCGGGCCGGAAGATGCGCCCGACGTTCTCCGCGTGGTGCCGCGAGCTGTAGAAGTCGACGTAGTCGGCGACGGTGAACGGCAGGTGCATCGTCACCTCGGCCAGCGGCACCCGGTGCGGCCCCTCGACCCAGCGGGCGAGCTGTTCCCGCACCACCGCCCAGGCCCGCGGCCCCTGCGCGAGGAAGGCGTCCAGGCTGCCGGTGGCGTGCACCGGGTCACCGGAGGCGGCGGCCAGGTCGAGCACCTCGTCGCCGACCAGCACCCCGGTGCGGGGGCCGGCGCCGGGGGTGGAGAAGACGCCGTGGGGCAGGGCGGTCACGACGCCGGGCCGCGCCCGGACCAGGTCCAGGCGTACCGGCCGTCGTCGGACGCCGTCCCGGCCTCGCCGAGCGACAGCGGCCGGAAGGTGTCGACCATGACCGCCAGCTCGTCGAAGGCCTCCGCGCCCAGGGAGCCCTCGATGGCCGAGGGCTGCGGACCGTGGCTGTGCCCGCCGGGGTGCAGGGAGATCGAGCCCTTGCCGATGCCCGAGCCCTTGCGCGCCTCGTAGTCGCCGTCGACGTAGAACATGACCTCGTCGGAGTCGACGTTGGAGTGGTAGTAGGGCACCGGGATCGCCAGCGGGTGGTAGTCGACCTTCCGCGGCACGAAGTTGCAGATCACGAAGCCCGAACCCTCGAACACCTGGTGCACCGGCGGTGGCTGGTGCACCCGGCCGGTGATGGGCTCGAAGTCGCTGACGTTGAACGCGTAGGGGTACAGGCAGCCGTCCCAGCCGACCACGTCGAAGGGGTGCTCGGGGACGACGTGCACGGTGCCGGCCAGCCCGCCGGGGCCCTCGCCGCGGTGCTTGACGTAGACCTCGACGTCGGTGCCCTCCACCAGCAGCGGCCCGGTCGGGCCGCGCAGGTCGCGCTCGCAGTAGGGCGCGTGCTCCAGCAGCTGGCCGTACTTCGACAGGTACCGCTTCGGCGGGGCGATGTGGGAGTTGGCCTCGATCGCGTAGGTGCGCAGCTCGCCGTCGGGGACCCAGCGGTGGGTGGTGGCCCGGGGGATGACCACGTAGTCACCGGTCCCGACGGTCAGCGCGCCGAACACCGTCTCGACCACGGCCGAGCCGCGCTCGACGTAGACGCACTCGTCGCCGGTGGCGTTGCGGTAGTGGGGGCTGGGCTGCGTGGCCACGGAGTAGTGGATCCGGACGTCGGGGTTGCCCAGCACCAGCCGGCGGCCCAGCACCGGGTCGGCGTCGGTGTCGAAGGCCAGGTCGTGCAGCTTCAGGTGCCGGGGGAGCAGCGGCGCGTTGGGGGTGAGCGCCTGGTCGGGCAGCGGCCAGGGCCGGGCGTCGACCAGCGAGCTGGGGACGCCGGAGTGGTACAGCAGCGAGGAGTCCGAGGAGAAGCCCTCCTCGCCCATGAGCTCCTCGCGGTACAGCGCGCCGGAGGGGGCGCGGTGCTGGGTGTGCCGCTTCGGCGGGACGCTGCCCACCTGCCGGTAGAAGGCCATCTCAGATCCGTTCGAGTGCGGAGGTCGTGATGCGGGCGAGGGCGGCCGGGAGGTCGGCCGGGTCGGTGAGGACGGCGGCCACGTGCGCGTCGGGCCGCAGCACCCAGATCTCGTCGGCGCAGGCCCCCAGCGCGCCGGCCAGCAGACCGGAGGGGTCCAGGTCGTCGATGCGGTGCACCGCGACCGGGCCGTCGGGGTCCGGGGCGGGCACGTCGGGGGCGCCGGTGGCCAGCAGCACGGTCAGGCCCTCCCGGGCCAGGGCCCGCAGCCGGGTCAGGTCGGGTCGGCCGGCCACCTGCACGGGGACGTCGGGGGCCAGCACACCGGGTGCGGGCTCGGGCACGTCGCCGCGGGCGGGTCGTCCGGCGGGTGGCCGCCGCGGGTCCGGGGTGGTCAGCGGCGAGCCGGCGTACCAGAACGGCTCGGCCAGCCGGCCGCTGTCGACCTGGGCGCGGGCGGCCGGGTCGGTGGCCGCGCGCTCCAGGACGTCGAGCCGGTGCGCGGACTCCTCGGGGCTGCCGGGCACCAGGAAGCGCATGGTGGCCCCGGTGACGTCGAGGTTCTCCACCGCCGCGGCGTGCCGCTCGGTCGAGTAGCTCTCCAGCAGGTCCTCGCCGGCCCAGCCGCGCCGGACGAAGGCGATCTTCCAGGCCGCGTTCTCCGCGTCCAGCACCCCGGAGTTCAGCCCGCGGGCGCCGAACGGGGAGACCAGGTGGGCGGCGTCGCCGGCCACGAGCACCCGGCCGACCCGCATCCGGTCGACCACCCGGGAGGAGAAGCGGTAGACCGACCGCCAGACCACCTCGTAGGGGCGGTCGCCGACGACCTGCCGGATCCGGGTGTCCAGGCCGCCCGACGCCTCCTCGGCGGCGAGGTCGAAGTCCGGCGG
>Ga0325400_1003898_pt1 | contig 13679 bp, 13 predicted proteins | sample PopdelMetagenome_2_FD_205662 | JGI IMG/M metagenome (GOLD analysis project Ga0325400, IMG submission 205662) | Populus deltoides microbial communities from Bellville, Georgia, United States - Xylem-PdKOR-R1 | ecosystem: Host-associated > Plants > Phyllosphere > Stem > Wood/Secondary xylem... | reverse complement strand
TTGCCGAAGATGTCGTTGACCCCGCCGGCCACGAACTCCTTGAGGATCGCGGCGAACCAGAAGGTCGGCAGCGCGATCAGCAGGTAGGCCAGGAAGGTGAAGGCGTAGTCCGAGGGCTTGTACTGCCGGACGGCGCCGATGACGCCGACGATCACCGCGAGGATGACCGCGATGATGATCGCCAGGACGATCATCCGGCCGGTGACCATGAGGCGCCCGGGCAGCTGCTCGCTCACCGGGGTGCCGTTGATGGTCTCGCCGAAGTTGCCGGTGACCACGCCGGAGAGCCAGCGCCAGTACCGGACGAAGAAGTTGTCGTTGAGCCCCAGCTGCTCGCGGAGGTTGTCGAAGAACGACTCCGGCGGCCGGGGGTTCTGCGTGTAGTACTTCGACAGCGGGTCGAAGCTGGCGGCGCACAGCGCGAACACCAGGAACGAGCTGGCGAGCAACACGAAGACGGATGCGATGACCCGTCGGATCGTGAAGAAGAACATGCGGGGACCTTACGCCGTGAGCGGAAGCCGTCCGGTCGGAACGGCCAGTTCAGCTGGGACGTACTGACTCAGCGCGGACACAGCGCGGCCCCCGGGGGGTGCCCCCGGGGGCCGCGACTGCGATCAGCGTTCAGGTGGTGCGGTGGTGCGGTGGATCAGCAGGTCACTGCGCGGTCCACGTCTCCGAGTTCCAGAGCGGCCCGGCCTGCGTCGAGTTGTCCTCGACGCCGGAGATGGAGCTCTGGTAGGCGATGAACGTGGGCTTCTGGTACAGCGGCACCGTGGCGACCTGACCCCACAGCAGGGCGTCGATCTGGTTGCCCAGCTCGGCCTGCTTGTCGGGGTCGGGCTCGACCTGGAACTGCGCGAACAGGTCGTCGATCTCCTGGGTGCCCTGACGCGAGTAGTTCTGCCCGATCGCGTCGCCCTGCGGCTGCTCGTAGATCGACTGCGTGGCACCGCGGAACGGCGAACCCACCCAGGCGAACACGGCGGCCTGGAAGCCACCGGCCTCCAGCGAGGTCGGCTTGTCCGCGCCGGCGAAGATGTCCGGGTTGGCGTTGAACGTCGCCTCGATGCCGGCCTCGGCCAGCTGCGGGATCATGACCTCGATGGTGGTCTGGCGCAGCGGGTTGTTGGCGGTGGTGTCGATCTGCACCGTCAGCCGCTGGCCGTTCTTGGCGTAGACGCCGTCCGAGCCGAGCACCCAACCGGCACCCTCGAGGGTCTGCTTGGCCAGCGCGGTGTTCTGCGTCTTGTACTCGTCGGGCGCGGTGTCCTGGTACTGCGGCTGGTTGTTGAAGTAGATCCGGTTCTCCAGCACCGTCGCGTCGGAGGAGAACTGGCCGACGGTCTGGTCGACGATCTCCTGCCGGTCCAGGGCCATGGTGAAGGCCTGGCGCACGGCGAGCTCGGAGAGCGGGCCGTAGGTGGTGTTGAAGTCCAGGTGCTCGAAGGACAGACCGAAGGTCACGTCGCTGGAGACGTTGGGCTCCAGACCCTGCACCTGACCGACGAGGTCCAGCTGCGGCTGCGGGTAGATCACGCCGAGCTCACCGGACTGGATGCCCTGCACGGCGGTCGTCGGGTCGTTGCCGATGTTCTGCACGACCAGCTGGGCCAGCCCGGTCGGCTCGCCCCACCACTCGGGGTTCGGCGTCAGGACGACGATCTGGCCGCCGACGTCGATGTTCTCCTTCTTGATCTGCCACGGGCCGGCGGAGATGTCGTCGACGATGCCGTCGGCGATCGGCCAGCCGTTGGTGATCGTGTCGCAGAGCGCGACCGGGTCCTCGTTGTCCATCAGGTGCTGCGGCAGCAGGTTGCCGAACAGCGACTGCCAGTCGGAGAACGGGGTGGTGTAGGTGACGGTGACGGTCTTGTCGTCGTCGCCGGAGGCCTCCACCGAGGCGATCTGCTCGTAGCCGGTGGTGCCCAGCAGGGAGGCGCAGCCGCCGTCGGCCGGGTCGCTGGAGCGGTTGGCCCGCCAGGTGAACTCGAAGTCGGCCGCCGTGATCGGGGTGCCGTCGCTCCACACCGCGTCGGGGTTGATCTCGTAGGTGTTGACCTGGCCGCCGTTGGAGGTGTCCAGCTCGGGCTCGGAGGCCAGCAGGTCCTCGTCCCACCGGACGCTGAAGTCGGGCTCGACCACGTACGGGCCGGGCAGGACACGGATGAGCAGGTTGGCCACGGAGGTGGCGTTGCCGGCCGCGATGTAGGGGAAGAGGTTCTCCGGGAAGTCCGTGGACTCACCGAAGACGACCCGGCCCTGCCCGGAGGACCCGGACTCACCGCCCCCGCCACTGCTGCTGCCGCCACCGCAGGCCGACAGCACCAGCGCGCCGGCGATGCCGGTCGCGAGGAGCGCTGCGCCGCGCTTGCTGAACTTCACGTTCGAATGCCTCCCTCGACCCGCCCGAGGCGGGGGGAACTGACCTGGTCTGCCCGTCCGGGCACGATCGGCACCCGGACCGGACTGTGGACGAGCCGCGTCGGACCTGGCCGACAGCTGTCGGTCCGGGTACGACCAGGAGGACACTAGGCAGACCGTGGGGGGGCGTCCACGACCGTCACCGATTTGTGACCTGGGCTCACGACCTGCAGGAATCTCCCAGCGGACGCACGGAACGAGCACGTCACGGCGGCGTGACAGCTGGATTTCCTGCGGCCCGACAGGCCTGTGGGCGGATTCCTTGCAGGACCGGCGGTACCGGGAAACCACCGATCCGAATGGCGGGCGCGGTGCGGGACCGGTCCCACGGCGCCGCCGTCCCCCGACAGCGAATCCTCAGGTCGGGAGAGGTGTGACCGGTGAGGTCACGGGTAGAGCCGATCTTGACCGCGTACGACGACCTCGAGGGAGACGACCATGAGCGCCGTGGACAAGATCAAGAACAAGGCCGAAGAGCTGATGGGCCAGGGCAAGGAGGCCGCGGGCAACGCGACCGACAACGACCGCCTCGCGGCCGAGGGCCAGGGCGACCAGGCCAGCGCCAACACCAAGCAGGCCGGCGAGAAGGTCAAGGACATCTTCAAGTAGGCCGCACGTCGGAGGGCCGTCCCGCACCGCGGGGCGGCCCTCCGTGCTGTCCGGGGTCTTGTGGTGACCACCCCGCCGGGCCACGATGGCGGGCGATGATGAGCAAGGCTCACGATGTCCCCGTCCCCTCTGCGGCCTACGACGCGGCCTCCGCCGCGGTCGAGGCTGCCCTGGCCGCCGGCGCCCGCTACGCCGACGCCCGGCTGGTCGACCGCCGCACCGAGTCGATGACCGCCCGCGACGGCGACGTCCGCACGCTGGACCAGGCCACCACCGCCGGGCTCGGCGTCCGGGCGCTGGTGGGGTCCTCCTGGGGCTTCGCCGCGCTCGGCGACCCCGACGGCGACGCCGCCTGCCGCACCACCGGCGCCCGGGCCACCGCGATCGCGCAGGCCTCGGCCGCGGTCGCCGGTCCCGACGTGGACCTCCTGCCGGCGCAGGCGCACGTGGACACCTGGGCCAGCGACTGCGCCGAGGACCCGTTCGCCGTCTCGCTGGCGGAGAAGGGCGACCTGCTCACCGGGGTCACCGCGACCATGCGCGCCGCCGGGGTCGCCGTGGCCGAGGCGCTGTACCAGGCGTGGGACACCCGGACCGCCTTCGTGTCCAGCGAGGGCGCCCGCATCGGCCAGCACATCCGCGAGTGCGGCGCCGGGATGCACTGCCTGACGGTCGGCGAGGACGAGACCCAGCGCCGGTCCTACCCCGCCTTCCGCGGCCAGTACGGCACCCGTGGCTGGGAGCTGGTGCGCGAGCTCGACCTCCCGGCGCACGCCGAGCGCATCGCCGCCGAGGCCACCGCCCTGCTCACCGCGCCGCCCTGCCCGTCCGGGCACACCACGCTGGTGCTCGGCGGTGAGCAGCTCTCGCTGCAGATCCACGAGTCGGTCGGCCACGCGGTCGAGCTGGACCGGATCCTCGGCTGGGAGGCCGCCTACGCCGGCACCTCCTGGCTGGACCTGGAGCGCCTCGGCTCGCTGCGCTACGGCTCGGAGCTGATGACCATCACCATCGACCCCACCCTCCCCGGGGCGCTGGGCTCCTTCGGCTACGACGACGAGGGCACCCCCGCGCAGCGCCGGTACGCCGTCCGCGACGGAATCTGGGTCGGGGTCCTGGGCGGGCGGGACTCCGCCGCGGTGGCCGGGCTGACCGACACCGGCTCGGTGCGCGCCGACGGCTACGCCCGGATGCCGATGGTGCGGATGACCAACGTCGGCTTCGAGCCCGGGCCGCACTCCCTGGAGGAGATCGTGGCGGCCACCGACGACGGCGTGCTCATGGAGCACAACCGCTCCTGGTCCATCGACGACCGACGGCTGAACTTCCAGTTCGGCTGCGAGATCGGCTACGAGATCAAGGACGGACGGCGCGGCCGGATGCTGCGCAACCCCACCTACACCGGCATCGGCCCCCGGTTCTGGGCGTCGCTGGACATGCTGGCCGGCGGCGACGAGTGGCGGGCCTGGGGCACCCCCAACTGCGGCAAGGGCCAGCCCGGCCAGGTGGGCCACACCGGCCACGGGGCCGCGCCCGCCCGGTTCACCGACGTCCGGGTGGGGGTGCGCGGGTGACCGCCGAGGACCTCACCGCCCAGCTGCTGGAGCAGGTCCGCCGGCAGGCCGGCCCGGGCGCCGAGGCCGTCGTCCGGGTGGAGGACGCCGACCTGGCGCTCACCCGGTTCGCGGGGTCGGCGATCCACCAGAACACCGCCGAGAGCCGCCGCACCCTGCACCTGCAGCTGACCGTGGACGGCGGGCGCACCGCCGCGGCGTCCACCACCCGCGCCCGCGACGCGGCCGGTCTGGTCGAGGCCACCCTCGCCGCGGCGCGGCTGCGTCCCCGGGACCCCGCGTGGCCGGGGGCGGCCGGCGCCGCCCCGCTGGTCGTCGCCTCGGTGGCCGACCCGGCGACGGCCGGGGCCGACCCCGCGCTGCGCGCCCGCCTGGTGGGGGACTTCGTCGCCGCGGCCGGCGGGCTGGCCACCGCCGGGTACGTGCAGACCTCGTCGGTGGACGCCGTGCTCGCCACCACCGCCGGCCAGCACGTGCACGGGTCCGCGACCACGGCCGCCTGCGACGGCATCGCCCGGCTGCCCGGAGCCGACGGCGTGGCCCGGCAGGTGGCCGCCGCCGTCGGCGAGCTGGACTGCGCGGCGCTGGGTGCCCGGGCGGCCGCGAAGGCGCGGGCCGGCACCGACCCCTCCCCCGTCGACCCCGGCCGGTGGCCGGTCGTGCTCGAGCCAACCGCGGTGGCCGACGTGGTCGCCGGTCTGCTCACCGGGCAGTTCCACGCCCGCGCGGCGCTGGACGGCACCGGCGGGCTGCGGCACGGCGAGCAGCAGTTCGACCCGGCCGTGTCGCTGGCCGACCCGGCCGGGCTGGGCCTGCCCTTCGATCCCGAGGGCACGCCCAGGCGGCCGGTCGAGCTCGTCCGCGCCGGCGTCCCGGTCGGGCTGACGTCGGACCGGCGGACCGCCGCGGCCACCGGCGGCACCTCCACCGGCCACGGCGGGCCGGCGTCGGCGACGTGGGGCCCGGTGGCCACCGACGCCGCGCTCGCCCCCGGCCCGGGCGGGTCGGTGGACGACCTGGTGGCCGGGCTGGAGCGCGGCCTGCTGGTGACCGACGTCTGGTACACCCGCGTGCTGGACCAGAAGCGCTCGGTGTGGACCGGTCTGACGCGCAACGGCGTCTGGCTGGTCGAGGACGGCCGGGTGGTGCGGCCGGTGTCCACCCTGCGGTTCACCCAGTCCTACCTGGAGGCGCTGGCCCCCGGTGCGGTCACCGTGGGCTCGCAGGTGCAGGCGCTGCCCCGCACGCTCACCCCCACCGCGTGGGGCACCCACCGGGTCGCCGTCCCCGCGCTGGCCCTGGCGTCCTGGAACATCACCGGCAACGCGGCCGGCTGAGCTCCCTCAGAGCCGGGCGAGCAGTGCCCGCACGGCGGGCAGCAGCGGCCGGTCGGCCGGGATCCAGTCCAGGTCCTCCAGCTCGCCGGCGGTCACCCACCGCACCTCGGAGTGCTCGTGGGCGACCAGCTCACCGCCGGTGACCCGGCCCCACCACACCCGCAGCGTCGAGGCGCCGGGCTCGCCGCCGGCCACGACGCCGGGCAGCGGGACCTCGCCGAGGAAGGCCTGCGGGGCGATGTCCACCGCCAGCTCCTCCTGGCACTCCCGGACCAGCGCGGCCAGCTCGGACTCCCCGCGCTCGACCTTGCCCCCGGGGAACTCCCACCTGCCGGCCAGCCCGCCGGAGCCGCGCCGGGCCACCAGCACCCGGTCGCCGTCCACCAGCGCGGCGCCGACCACCTGCACGACGTCCTCGGCCCGGCGCTGCGCGGCGGCGGCGAAGAGGTCCAGGTGGGCCTGCATCGCGGCCAGCACGTGCCGGCGGACGACGGTCTGGTCCAGCAACCGGCCCAGGAACCCGGGCACCCGGTTGTCCCACTCCACCTGCTCGTCGACCAGCGTGCCCGCGCCGGTCGGGTGGAACCGGCGGGTGTGCCGGACCCGGGCCAGGAGCCCGCCCGCCCCGGCGAACTCGTCGGCGAAGGGGCGCTGGGAGGAGACCTCGGTCAGCGGCCACGGCCAGGGCCGGCCGAGCACCCGGGCCACGTCGTGGGCCACCGTCAGCGGCGCCTCCACCAGCGTGGTGAATCGCAGCTGGAACACCACCCGAGCTTCCCAGACCGGGCAGGATGGCCGTCGTGCGCATCTCCGCCCGGGTCGACTACGCCGTACGGGCCACCCTCGAACTGGCCAAGGCGAGCCCGGACGCCCTCACCTGCGACCGCATCGCGACCGCGCAGGGCATCCCCTCCCGCTTCCTGCAGGCGATCCTCGGCGACCTGCAGCACGCCCGGCTGGTGACCAGCCAGCGCGGCCGCGACGGCGGCTACCGGTTGGCCCTCCCGCCGTCGGAGGTGTCCATCGCCCGGGTCATGCGGGTCGAGCAGGGCTTCCTCGCCGAGGTGCACGGCCAGCGGCCGGAGGACGCCCTCTACCCCGGTGCCGCCGAGGCGCTGACCAGCGTGTGGGTGGCGGCCCGGGACTCCTACCGGCGGGTGCTCGAGCAGGTCACGCTCGCCGACGTGGTCTCGGGGAAGCTGCCCGACGCGGTCGCCGAGCTGGCCGAGGTGGAGAGCGCCTGGCGGTCCTTCGGCGCCGTGCCGGTCGACTGATTGACTCCCCGCCCATGAGCGGAGTCGCCGTCCTGCTGACCGGGCTCTCCGGAGCCGGCAAGTCCACCATCACCGACGCGCTCGTCGCCGAGCTGGAGGCCGAGGGCACCCCGGTCACCGTGCTGGACGGCGACGTGGTGCGCACCCACCTGTCCAGCGAGCTCGGGTTCAGCCGGGCCGACCGGGACCTCAACATCCGGCGCATCGGCTGGGTGGCCGGCGAGGTGGTCAAGCACGGCGGGACCGCGGTCATCGCCGCCATCGCCCCCTTCGAGGAGGCCCGCCAGAGCGCCCGGGCGCTGGTGGAGGCGCACGGCCGGTTCGTGCTGGTGCACCTGTCCACGCCGCTGGAGGTCTGCGAGGCCCGCGACGTGAAGGGGCTCTACGCGAGGGCGCGCGCCGGGGAGATCCCGACGTTCACCGGCGTCAGCGACCCGTACGAGGTGCCGGTCCGGGCGGAGCTGCGCATCGACACCTCCGTCGTGCCGCTGGCCGACGCGGTCGCGCAGGTCCGGGCCGCGATGGCCGGTGTGGGAGACTCGACCGCGTGACTGACCGCGGCACGCCCCTGGTGGCGCGCCTGCACGTCGACCTGGGCCGCGTCGTGAGCGCCGCCTGTCGCCGCTCCTCCTGAGCCGCCACCCCAGTCCCCGCAACGCCGCGCCCCCACCGCGCGAAGATGGAGCCCCTCCGTGTCCTCCCCCACCCGCAGCAGCCGCACCGCCCAGAAGGGGCAGGGCCAGTGGGCCCTCGGCTACCGCGAACCGCTGAACCCCAACGAGCGGATGAAGAAGGACTCCGACGGGCTCGACGTCCGCCAGCGGATCCTCGACGTCTACGCCCACACCGGCTTCGACGGCATCGACCCCGGCGACCTGCGCGGCCGGATGCGGTGGATGGGCCTCTACACCCAGCGCGCCCAGGGAATCCCCGGCGGGAAGACCGCGGTGCTGGAGCCCGAGGAGCTCGAGGACGCCTACTTCATGCTGCGCGTGCGCATCGACGGCGGGCAGCTCTCGGCCGACCAGCTGCGCGTCGTCGCCGGCATCTCCACGGAGTTCGGCCGCGGCGTCGCCGACGTCACCGACCGGCAGAACGTGCAGCTGCACTGGATCCGCATCGAGGACGTGCCCGAGATCTGGCGGCGGCTGGAGGCCGTCGGGCTGTCCACCACCGAGGCCTGCGGCGACACCCCGCGGGTCATCCTCGGCTGCCCGCTGGCCGGGGTGCTCGACGACGAGGTCCTCGACGCCACCCCCGCCGTCGCCGAGGTGGTGGAGAAGTACCTGGGTGACCGCGAGTACTCGAACCTGCCGCGCAAGTTCAAGTCCTCCATCTCCGGGTGCGCCCACCACTGCACCAACCACGAGATCAACGACGTCGCCTTCGTCGGCGTGCGCAACGCCCGGGGCGAGGCCGGCTACGACCTCTGGGTCGGCGGCGGGCTGTCCACCAACCCCCGCTTCGCCGAGCGGATCGGCGTCTTCGTCCGCCCCGACCAGGTCGCCGACGTGTGGGCCGGCGTGTGCGGTGTCTTCCGCGACTACGGCTACCGGCGCTCCCGCACCCACGCCCGGATCAAGTTCCTCATGGCCGACTGGGGCCCGGAGAGGTTCCGCCAGGTGCTGCAGGACGAGTACCTGCACGAGGCGCTGCCCGACGGCCCGGCCCCGGACCGGCCGGCCACCGACCAGCGCGACCACGTCGGCGTCATGCCGCAGGTCGACGGCACCAACGCACTGGGCTTCGCGCTGCACACCGGCCGGATCGGCGGCGAGCTGCTGGCCGCGGTCGCCGACATCGCCGAGCAGTACGGGCAGGGCCGCATCCGGACGACGGCCGACCAGAAGCTGGTGGTCCTGGACGTGCCCGACGAGGACGTCGAGGCCGCCGTCGCCGCGCTGGCCGCGCACGACCTGCTCGTCCGGCCCAGCGTGTTCCGCCGGCAGACCATGGCCTGCACCGGCATCGAGTTCTGCAAGCTGGCCATCGTCGAGACCAAGGGCCGGGCCAAGGAGCTCACCGCCGAGCTCGAGCGGCGGCTGCCCGACTTCGACACCCCGGTGACCATCAACGTCAACGGCTGCCCGAACTCCTGCGCCCGGTTCCAGACCGCCGACATCGGGTTCAAGGGCATGGTCGTGGGCGGGGAGGAGGGCTTCCAGGTGCACCTGGGCGGCCACCTGGGCTTCGAGTCCTCGATCGGCCGCAAGCTGCGAGGGCACAAGGTCGCCGCCACCGAGACCGCCGACTACGTGGAGCGGGTGCTGCGCGGCTACCTGGAGCACCGCACCGAGGGCGAGAGCTTCGCCGCCTACGCCACCCGGGCCGACGAGGAGTGGCTGCGCTGACCGGCGGGGGAAGGGTCCGGCAGCTCCCGCCGTTCTACTGCCCGTACTGCGGCGAGGAGACCCTGCGGCCGCGCGAGACCGAGGGAGAATGGCACTGCGGGTCCTGCCTGCGGACCTTCGCCCTGCGGACGACGGGAACGGGAGTGGAGCAGCCGTGACGACATCCCTGGTCGAGCCGACACCCGAGCTGGCCGCCGAGGCCGATGCCCGCTTCGAGGGCATCGCCGACCCGGAGGAGCAGGCGCTCGCCGTCCTGCGGTGGGCCGGGGAGACCTTCGGCGACTCGTTCGCGCTGACCTCCTCGATGGCCGACGGCCTGCTGGCCCACCTCGCCGGCCGCGCCCACCCCGGCGTGCAGGTGGTCTTCCTCGACACCGGCTACCACTTCGCCGAGACCCTCGGCACCCGCGACTGGATCGCCTCGGTGACCGACATCCGGGTGCTGTCGGTGCAGCCGGAGCAGACCGTCGCCGAGCAGGACGCCGAGTTCGGCCCGCGGCTGCACGACCGCGACCCCGACCTGTGCTGCGGGATGCGCAAGGTGCAGCCGCTGGCCCGCGCCCTGGCCGGGTTCTCCGCCTGGGGCTCGGGGGTCCGCCGCGACGAGGCCGAGACCCGGCGCGGCACCAGGGTCGTCGACTGGGACGCCAAGCGCGGCATGGTCAAGGTCAACCCGCTGGCCGCCTGGACCGCCGAGGACGTCGACCGCTACACCGCCGAGCACCAGGTGCCGGTGAACCCGCTGGTCGAGGTGGGCTACGCCTCGATCGGCTGCGCGCCGTGCACCCGCCCGGTCGCCCCCGGCGAGGACCCGCGCGCGGGGCGCTGGGCCGGCCGGAACAAGGTGGAGTGCGGCCTGCACACCTGAGCAGCAGACTGCCCCCATGAGCAGACCGCAGGCACTGCCCGCCGACGAGGTCGCCGCGGCGGTCGCCGAGCTGACCCACTGGGACGGCGACGTGCAGGGCATCTACCGGCGCATCGAGGCGGGGTCCTTCCGCGCCGCGGTCGACCTCGTCGACCGGATCGCCGACGTGGCCGAGGAGATGGACCACCACCCCGACATCGACATCCGCTACTCGTGCCTGCGGATCGCGGTGGTCACCCACGACGCCGGCGGGGTGACCGAGCTCGACGTCGAGCTGGCCCGCCGGGTCGACGCCCTCGCCGACGGCGCCGCCCCCGCCTGACCCGACCGGTCCGCTGCCCGCTGTTCACCCGGGCGTCGCCCGCCCGCCCCCTCCCCCTCGCCGCGCTCGACCAGGGTCGGGTGGTCGAGCACGCATGCGATCCGGGAGGACCGAACGGGATGGGCCACGACCACGGGCACCCGCACGACCACGAGCACGACCACCAGCACGACCACGGGCCGGTGGAGGGCAGCTGGCGGGACGAGCGCGCCGACGACCCGCTGTCGGTCTCGCGCCGGCAGTTCCTGACCCGGGCGGCCCTGGTCGCCGGGGCGACGGCCGGCGCCGGGGTGCTGGGCACCGGGCTCGCCGCGGCCGCACCCGGCGGCGGTCCCGGCCGGCCGGGGCCCCGCCCGCAGCCGGTCAACCCGTGGAGCGGCGGGGCCCGCTTCTACGCCGGCGACCACCACATCCACACCCAGTTCTCCCCCGACGCGCAGTACACGGTGGAGACGCAGGTGGCCAAGGGCCGGGAGTACGGCCTGTCCTGGGTGGTCATCACCGACCACGGGAGCGTGGCGCACCAGAAGTTCTCCATCGACCAGGTGACCCCGAACATCGAGGCCTCGCGCACCGCCTACCGGGACATGCTGGTCTTCCAGGGCCTGGAGTGGAACATCCCCGGCGCCGAGCACGCCACGCTGTTCCTGCCCCCGGGCCGCAACACCGTCGACATCCTGCGTGCCTTCGAGCTGGCCTACGACGGGTCGGTCCTCGCCGCCAGCGGGGTCATCCCCGGTGCCAACGCGGTGCAGGGCGAGCCCTACGCCGTCCAGGCCCTGCAGTACCTGGACCAGCAGGTGCGCAGCGGCCGCACCGACATCGCGCTGATGTTCGCCAACCACCCCTCCCGCCAGGGCATCGACAGCCCGCACGAGCTGCGCGCCTGGCGCGACGCCGCCCCCGCCGTCGCCGTCGGCATGGAGGGCGCCCCCGGCCACCAGGCCGCCGGCATCCCCACCGCGGCCGGTGGCCCCGGCTCGGCCCGCGGCTACTACGACCGCAGCCCCAACCCCAACAGCTTCCCGGGCTACGCGCCCACCGCGACGGAGAACCCGTACCGCACCTACGGCGGGTTCGACTGGATGACCGCCAAGGTCGGCGGCGTGTGGGACTCCCTGCTCGCCGAGGGCAAGCCGTGGTGGGTGACCTCCACCTCGGACTCCCACCAGGTCTGGCGCGACACCCGCATCCCCGGCACCCAGGACTACGCCACCACCGGCAGCCGGGGCGCCCCGGTGGACACCGGTTCCCCCATCACCACCTACGGCGACTTCTGGCCCGGCCAGTACTCCTCCACCCTGGTGGCGGCCCGGGCGAAGAACTACGTCGACGTCATGCGCGGCCTGCAGTCCGGCCAGGTGGTCGCGGTGCACGGGCGGCTGATCGACGGCCTCGACGTGCGGGTGCGGGCCACCCGCGGGGACGGCGACGCCCGGGGCGTCACCCTGGGCGGGCGGACCTTCGTCGCCCGCGGCGGGGACATCCGGGTGGACATCACCATCGACCGCGCCGCCGGCCCCAACTCCAGCGGGCAGGTCCCCCAGCTGGCGAAGGTGGACCTGATCAGCGGGCCGGTCACCGGACCCGTGGCCGACCGCGACACCCTGTCCGCCCCGCAGACGCGGGTGGTGCAGACCTTCGACACCACGCGCCCGGCCGGCCGGCAGGTGCGGTTGCAGTACACCTTCCGCGACGTGCAGCAGTCCTTCTACCTGCGGCTGCGCGGCAGCGACGGCAAGCAGCTGGTCGGCGTCGACCCGACGATGGACGCCATCGGCAACGAGGACCCCTTCGCCGACCTGTGGTTCTACGCGAACCCAGTCTTCGTCGACGTGGTGTGACCAGCTCCGACCACTGGTGGGTGGGCGTCCCGGCGCAGGCCGCGGACGCCCACCTGCTGGCCGACCTCGACGCGGCGCTGGCCGGGTCGGGCCGTCGCGCGGTGTGGGTGCAGACCCACGTCGACCGCAGCGGCCCGGCGCCCGTGGTGACCGCGAGCTGGCAGCTGGACGACGGGCCGGCGCTGCCCGCCGGGCTCCTCGGCGACACCGCACGGCCGGTCGACGAGGTGCCCGTCGACGGGCGGGTGGTGCGCTTCCCCGGCAGCGACGCGGTGCCCGCCCGGATCACCGTCGCCCAGCTGCTGGCGACCACCGCGGTCGACCGGGTGGTGGGCATCGGCGCGCCGGCCTCCCCGGAGGACGTGGTGGACACCGTGGACGGCTACCTGCGGCCGGTCCGCCACCCCGACGGCGTGGAGCTGCTGGTCGACCCGGCCGGCCCGGGCACCTGGCGGCCGGTGGAGATCAGCTCGCCGCACGAGTGCTGCGGCGGGCACGGCTGACCCGGTCGCTACAGCGGGAGCACCAGCAGGGCCAGCAGCCGGTCGGCCTCGGCGTCGGGGTCGGCGGTCAGCCCGGTGTGCACCGGGCCGGGCTGCACGACCGTCGACCGCGGCGCGGTGAGCCAGCGGAACCGCGAGCCCAGCACCTCCCGGCCGGCCGCACCGGCCCCCGGGGCGGCGGTGCAGACGTCGGCGGCGGCCTGCAGCGCCCAGGCGATCGCCACCGGGTCGGCGGCGGGGTCCAGCGCACGCAGCCGGTCGAGGTCCAGGTGCACCCGGGAGCCCAGGTAGTCGCGCTGCCGGCAGTAGACCAGCACCCCGGCGTTGAACTGCTCGCCGCGGTCGACCCGCGGGACCACCCGCAGCACCGCGTACTCGTAGGTGTTCACCGCTGCGAGACCCCGGCCGGGGGCGGCGGGCCGAGCCAGCCCGGGCGGTTCTGCCCACGCGGCGCCGGTGCCCGGCCCCGCGACCCCTCCGCCGCGGCCTGCACCAGCGGGGGCAGCCAGGCCGGGCGGGCCTCCAGCCGGGCCAGCAGCTGGGCGACGTAGCGCTCCCGCGTGGTGTCCGCCG
>Ga0325400_1003897_pt1 | contig 13681 bp, 16 predicted proteins | sample PopdelMetagenome_2_FD_205662 | JGI IMG/M metagenome (GOLD analysis project Ga0325400, IMG submission 205662) | Populus deltoides microbial communities from Bellville, Georgia, United States - Xylem-PdKOR-R1 | ecosystem: Host-associated > Plants > Phyllosphere > Stem > Wood/Secondary xylem... | reverse complement strand
ATACTTAGAAGCTACGAAATTCTTAAAATAATAAAACGATAAATCTACAGCAAGGCTTTCCATGTCCCTGTCCCTTTTTTTTACCTTTTAAAATTATTTTTTTATTTTAAATTAATATTTTTTTGTGCTAATATCAAAAATAATTTTTTAATATATTTTCAAATAAAAAATACTTTAAAAAAATATTCACCAAACTTAAAAAAAAAAAAAAATCCCGTAATCAGTGACATGATCAGGCTGAATTTCGTTTAGAAATTTGGCTTCTAACTTCTTGTTAAAGGCGTCATCATAGCAGGCTCCAGCCAGAAGTGGAAAAGATTGAACTCAGAAGATGCCATTTGAATAGGAATAGCCACTTGAACTGATCGATAATGCCATCCGAATTAAGCATTAAATGCTTCCGTTGAGCGCTCAAGAAGCAGCTTTGGTCAAACTATCCTGTCATCGGCATCGGCATCGGCATCGGCATCGGCATCGGCACCCTCCTTCAACATCTTCCGAGACATTAAAACAACTTATTTTGGAGGGAGCGTAGGAAAAATTATTTACATATCAAATTCCGCCCGTGTATCATTTTTATTCTATATCTGCATCTACATGAATAAAATAAAAATAATTAATAAAATATTAATACATGTGATGAGATATTTAAGATATTTTATTATAAATATAAGATAATATTAATAAAAATTAACTAATAAAATAATATCATGTAACATAAAAAAATCTTAAAAACTTCTATAAACCTTTATAAACTGAGGGTTTCATCATAGAAAAAAAATTATTGGAGATATAAAATCTTTTTCATGATAAGCACCATAGAAAAGAAATATACCCTAAAAATTTTCAAACCTCTTTTATTTATGTTTAAAATCTAAAATGAATGAAACTCTATTAAATTAAACTTTAACACTTCACATGAATTTTTCATCAACACTTTAAAAATAAATTTACTTTTTAAAACATCAAATGATCATTAAATCTCACTTAGCATTGCACGGTTAAATTTATACTATTGTAAAACATAAATTTTGACTTGATTTCATAGATTAATATAAGTCACTAGGTATTAATTAATTTTTTTAAATCATATGATTAATTATTATTCACACAGATATTTTAAATAAAAATTATATACAATCATGATTTTAATAAAAACAAATATTTCGAGGGAGTCAGAGTTTTTTCCCCTTGAATTAGACACATTGTTGGTTGCAATAGGAGACCTGGCTTTTAATTATTATTATTATTTCAAAGATGTGGAGTCCTGTACGTACTTAACACCCTTTGATTTTTTTTCAAAGATATGTAGTCCTGTACGTACTTTACACTCTTTGATTTTTTTTCAATCTCTTCTCCTTTGAATCATGGATCCATCTCTAGATTATACTATTATTGTGATGATCATCTTTAGACGTAGTTCTCAGCTTAATTTATAAAATGTTATTTAATCTTTATTGCTCGGAATGATACCTGACAACCTAGTACAGTGCATCATCGCCGACAACGAGAGCACTGCGTTTGTTGGAAATCACCACCATATTTTTACGAGGTTCCACCCTCTTGAATCTATAATCACAGAGGCACATCAAGTGAAAAAAACCATATGCACGTATAAAACAAGAGAAACCATCTCAAGATTTATTATAAAGAGGGGAAAAAAACCCATACACTTCTAAATCGAGCTAGCTAGACATTAATTTTACTATAGGAATCTAGCTAATTAATCAGAGATGAATAATATTCCCAGCAACGAGCCATTGTACCAAATGGAACGTAGCCAACCCCATTGACGTTGGTATACTCAGAGCAACAAGACCAGCCATGCCCAACGCCAAGCTTGGCCTGGTTCTCATCAACACTGATTGCAAGTACCCAACTGCCTCGCAAATGTCTGAATTGTAACTGCCACGGTAATATCTCTTCTCCCATTCCATCCAGTCAGATGAGACCTCGTAAATCCTCTCGGCTATCTTCATCTCCTGAACGCGCATCCTAAGAACAATCATGTCTTCGTCGATCAATTTATCACTATAATCATCCCTTCTCAGTGCCGAGATCTTGGCAGAACGTCTCTTATTTGTGCCAAGACATGTTTTTGAAGGTGCTGCTTGGTGCAAGGATCTGTCACAAAATGGTTGTGAAGCTAGGAGAGGTGATGAAGGAGATTTTAACATGGCTGTTATCATTGTTTTGGAAGCGAATACTTGATTTTCTATGTTTTCTGAAAATGGGTTATATCAAAAAGGACAATTTTTTGAAAAGAATGAATCTTGATGTGTGATGCCCTCAATCGGCAGGGCGCATATATATATATATATATATATAGAAGTGTGCACGAAACGTGAAATTAATGAAAACGTGATTTTAGTCAAATGGAAATTGGCCACTTGGACGGCCGATGTATGTGCATCTCCAAATTCCAGGAAAGAAGAAAGTCTCTCTCAAGATTTTGCGATGTCTGTATGCCACGTGGCGGCATGTGTGTGTGTGTGTGTGTAATCCTGTAATAATAATAATAAAAATAATAATAGAAGGCTGCGACGATGACATCATCAAGTGGAATTTGCTTGCATGTTTCTAGAAATTTAACTTCATTTTTCTTTGAATTTATGTAAGCACGTGCAAAAAGCGAAAAAGATCGGATTAAATCAATTGACTGAGCTATGAATATTTATCAAGGGGCCGGGAGAGATTTTTTTCACAGGTAAGAATTAAGAAAACTGTGGGTGCAATTAATGTGTTTTTTCTGGATCACAATGACAAATTGAAAAGGTATAAGGACTAAAGTAGAAAGAATGACAAATCAAGGAGGGAAATTATCTTCATAGTTAAGAAAGAGTCTTCTAAACCGCGTTGGGCCTACATCATGTCTCCGACTTATTTTTTAAAGTGAAAAAAAGGTGTTAGTTAGTGTTATAATAAATTGCTTTGTTAGATAAAATAATTTTTAATAAAATATATAAGCACGTAAATAAAAAAAAAATTATAACGCTAATTAAATATTAAAGTGTAAAGCCAATCTTTCTCGCATATGCAAATATTTAACCCTCACTGTCCTTTGTATTTTATATATTTTTTCTTAGAATAAAATATTTTTATAAATTAATTAATGTCACATGAATATAATTTATTTATATAATCTATTTGAAGCACTATAAACTAAATAAATATCAAAAATATCAATTACTACTTTTAAAAAGGTGAACCAAATAATTTTTAAAAAATAAATATAAAAGAGGGTTTTGATTACAATTCAAATAAAAAATGAATATAATGTAAAAAACAATAAAAAAAAGAGAGACGAATCTAATTATAAAAAACAATTATAATGGGAATTGTAAAATATAAAGACTAAAATGGAAATTATGACAATTGCCTCCTTCCGTAACATGTAGCCTCGCCCCTGGCAATTGAATCGGTCTAGGAACAAGCTACCGTCCACATGCATGAATGGTTCTGTCGAAATCACGAATCTAATTCTAACCTCCATCCTACGTAGTTCGGCGTCTGATTAGACTTGCTTTCTTCTAAACTTCATGCTTCTAGGTGCTTAATTACTTAATTAAATTCTCTGACTCCCAAAATGCTCTAATCAGTATCTAGGCAGCAAAGTCAAATTCCAGTACTGGAAACATCATCATTTTTTTTTTTCGAAGGGGAAGACTGCCGCGATTATTTAATTCAAAAATAGCCACCTCTACCTGTAATGATACTCCCATTCACAGAAAATGACGTCGCATTGGTACGGCCGACAAGAGGGAGGGGGTGCAATAACTTGCATGTTGCCATGTACCATCTGACATAAGACTCGCCCGAGTAAACACCGCATCATTTTGCATGATCTACTACTAGGTTTTTCCGATTAATCACCAAAGCAACATTCAAATTTACAAGACAGTCTTGATCTCCTAAGGTTTTAGTCATCGGCATATGCACCGATGAAAGCAAATGCCAAACGCTCATTTTCCACCACCGGTCATTGAAAGGGAGGACGAAGAAGAAGAAGGCCTATTTGGATGCCATTGAAATAAAACCATTACATTTACTAGTGACATTGCACGTGGGATTTTAGCTGTTTCAGTTTCAGACATGGACTTAAATTGTTGTCAGGTTCTACGGAAGCTGCTTTTTAGCTCAGTGAAGGCATGGGACCCTCCTTATTGCACTGGCATCTTCTTTACTTGATACCTGTATCAGACAGATCAATAAATCGTGTTTTATAACATGCTATTATTATTAACCCCAAACAATTACAAATCCTTTTCTTTTACCATCCAAACAATTACAAACCTTCTAAGATAAATGGTCGGATTTCAACAGGTGGTGATTCAAGCTGCTGGTTTGATTCATCTTTTTCGGGTGGAGGAGGATCAAGTTGCTGGAGTTGTTTTACCTCGTCAGGGTCCAAAGGTTCAAGTTCTACCTGTGACTGGATTTGTTCACGACACGGTGGCTCAAGCCTTTGGTAACTGGGCTTGTTTTTCTCAAGGAGAAGGTACGTGGTGCAATACAAAAACAACAAAATTCTACTTTGAGCTACCACAGTATCCTTAATATGTCTTCCACCGAACGAGAGCCGCTCAAGTGCCTGAGAAACAAGAAGAGGAAGAAAGGGTAAATGCTGGATGCACAAGACGGAAAACAATGTCAGGCACAGGCACATCCAAATTAGCCATTTTGTCAATTTCATCGCTATACTTCAAGTCATTGGCACATAAAAATACAATTCATAGCAATCCTGAAAATTTGATTTTAAAACAGCTAAAACACTCGAGAAAAGCACAACTTTGGTGGCTTAGTGGATCATTTAAGGTGACAAGTTATAGCTAATAAGGGCTATAGGCACATTTGCTCCAATGCATATCAATGTAGACCTTTCATCAAATTGTGGGCTGAAAGCATAAATGAAGAAAATACTATAAAATAACTACCAAATTCAAGAGAAGAGAAAGAACATGGATAAGAAGCTGATGCCAATTCAACCGGGTCCAGCCTGTTTTCCTCGGGAGAACTTGTCAATATACACGACTTCTCATAGAACAAAATAAAGTTGTGATGAAGTTTAAGAGCTTAGATAATGTGCATTACATTAAAGAAGAAATGCATTATAGTGCAAAATATTATATCATTGCTGTATTACCTTCCACCATGACCTGAGCAGCTTAGCTTTTGTTGAAAATCAAGTTCATCTCAATAAGTTTTAAGGTTCTAGATTAAACTGGTCATCCTTTTTCAAGATTTTTCTCTTTTCTCAACTACGATAGAGAACTCTCCTATGTTACAAGCAGGAAGACAGATTCAGGGCATCACATTACCTGTTCACCAGTTTCTACATCAATTGAACTTTGATGATCAAACTGAAGACCTCTAAATTCATTGATGCAAAGTCCTTGAAAGGCCCTGAAACCATGTGCAGAAATAGTCATACAACAAGGCCAAAATCAACTCGTCCAGTATAAAGGGAACTAATATAAGAGGACGACTTTCTGTATAAGCAAGACATGATTGATTTACCATCTTATCAGGGAAACGTTAGGAATCCATCGAAAGATTATTGGTGTATTATCTGCATTGACATAATAACCTCCGAATACTATAAAAACAGTCATAAGAGAGGGTCCAACAGCCATTGCTGCTTCAGTGGTTGGAACCATAGCTCCCACAGTTAGACCCATTGCAGATGCAGCGAATGACTCTGCTGTCACAATTCCACAGAATTTTCCAAACCTGGAAGGCACCAGTCCAAATTCAGTAACTTCAAGCATTGTGACTGCAATAAATATAGCATTTCCAAACCTAAAAGAGGTTTTCTCCGTGTTTTATTTCCACTGACTAGGGATTGTTCTTCTCTGAAGAACAGCTCATCTGGGTTCTTTTCTTTTCAGTTTTATATGCGTGCATGTCAGCCAGTTACTTCAACACTCCAAAAACTTTTACAAATTTCAGTTACTTATCCATGTACTTTCTGAATCTGTATAAATTTAATTGCATCATTCAATATACAAATTGCAGAAACCCATGTGGTGTCAGAAATCAAAATGGTAAAATATGGAAGCAAACCTTGAAAAGGTAGGGTGAAGACGAGACATGGGATACAGTACAGCACCAAACATTAATGGAAATGCTGCTCCAACAGGAATCTCAGCTATCAATTTGGAAAGTAGATAGGGTCCTAATGCATAAGAGCCCTTAGCACGCTCTCTATCTACAATTGCACGTTCTTTTGGAAACACACCCACTGTTTTTGTGAGAGCAGCCATTGCCGTGTTTATTGCTGCAACCTGAGAAAGACCAATTGTCATGCACATAATTTTTTTAAAAAAATATCTTAAAACAGTTGGGATTTTCATTGAATTTCAAAATTGCCACCACGCTGATCAGCTAATCTGGGAGCTTATTATTAATGATCATGTTGCGTCCGTGCATCAAAGGGCATCCAAGCTAAAACATCTGTTCTAAAATTTTGACCTATCTGAATTAACTAGTTGGGTGCCAATGGTATCTTTTACTGGTTGTACCCGCCTAATACATGTTAAATGTAAGGTAGCTTCAGCTCCCTGCACTCCACGTGAACCATGTCTATCTCTTTTCTGTTTTATTTATTTATTTATTTAATATTATGTTTATGAATGGCAGTAATTTGGGACATAAGTGATCAGGAAATTCATATCTGAACTCATAACGAACATTAAAAGGTCCATTACCTTAACTGGTCATAGTTAAGATGCGGTCTAGGATAGTGCATGACAGGCTACAGCTATCACACAAGCTTACAAGAAAAGGAAAAAAAAGAACTCAGGTCATAGATTCATAGCTGGTGGATTAGAAGGTTGCAAGCCAGGCCTTGAGTGCATGTCATTAATCAAGCTGGCAGTTTTTTAGTGATGTAGGTTTGTATTCTTAGCAAGGAAACTGAACGTGAATGTGGGAGAAATTGTAAAAGTGGGAAACAATGCAGAAGATGCAGAATATAGGTCAGTAGCAGAAAGCATATATATTGGCACCGACAAATTAGGTTGGAGTCAAGATCATGACCCAGGTCCTTTGGTCAATCACTGGTGAAAATAATCAGCGCAGCTGATACTTTCAAACCAGAATCTCGTGTCACATATTCAAGCAAATATAAAAAACACGTAGAAATTAAAACCACTATTTGACAACATGAAAGAACCAAAATCTGCACATTTTCAGTTATTTTATGATGTTTGAGATCTTCTCATTCTATTGTGTATTGATCCTTAAAAATTGCAGGGATTTGGAGGAAAAAATAAGGTAAAATACCTGAAGCAATCCCATCCTATCTTGTATTGATGTTTGAGATTTTCCCATTCTCCAGAAAACAGATCCAAATATTATAGCTGATGCAATTGACATTGTTGCCCGAACTTTGTTTGTTGGCCCATCACGAGAAGCCTAGTCATAAAAGGTGCAATAAGGGAAAAGCAGGAGCTAGAATTACAATTATCTGAAATTTATTTTTCCGTGAATTTGTCAATTAATACAATGCATATCTCTATGCCAGTCATCCCCTTCTTAGGGGTTTATTTTATCATCTAGAATTGAGTAGAGATGATTTGCTATGTTCCACTTCTTAGTTTAGTTAATTAAAATGAAGAAGCTAGGATTGAAGACATAAAAAGCAAAATAAAGCAAAGTCATAATTGCAGTCCAAGTCAATGTGATCCAGCCCTTCCCTTTGAGAGGAGCTTGTTTCAGGGGTTGGGGAATTGTCTGCACTAAACCAGGTCGTGGTGAGAGACTAATGAAATGACTGTTTATTAATGGAGTGACAGTTGAAAAACTAACCTGCATCCATGCACGTCTAAGGAGCAACCAGAATTCCCTCCACCAAGATCCTTTGCCTTTCCCCTTTACACTAGTTTTCCTGCTCAATTTCTTGGAGTCCTCCTTTCTGGTAAGTGGAGTTGCATAAAGAATTGTTGATGATTGTTGTGAAAACGATTCAACTAGACCATCTATCCTTTTCCGCGAAGAGTAGACACTTTCTGCAGAACTGTAGTCAATGGATATGAGATCAGCCAAAAATTCAGCAGGATTGACATGGTCTGGGCAACGATACCTGTTGTTGAAATCAACAGACAATTCAGTAATTTTGGAAAACTGAGACAACAGCTCTACTTTTTTAATGATTAATCAAATGCACCGCCAACAACATATTTTCCTCAGAGAGAGAGAGAGGTAGTCAAGACAGTAAGCCAGAGAACAGATTAATATTTGTATAGGAGAAAGGAAAATACAGAACCAAAAAAACAGGAAACACAAAAACCTAAAGAAAAAGGAATTGCTCTAAATGAGAAAGCAAGAACCTAAAATCAAATGGACATTCTATCAAAAATCCAACTAACAGATTAGTAGTTCCAGATATTCAAAGTTGAAGCATATACATGACAAACATAAGCTCTCAATTATGAAATCACTAGTATTGCATTTAAAGAATAGTAAATGGCCATACACCATAGAAATGAGAGGCAAAATGTTCAACGTAAACAGTTATATATTTCTAAACCACAGTAAAATAATAGCTTGCAACACTTGGAAGTCCCTGCCATCTCATAAACCCCTATCCACAATCCCAGGAACTAAGGCTGACATCTCAAGATTCCCAAGTTTAACCACTACCTTACCCAGTAAGTTGTCTTGTCATGCACAAATGTATTTAATTGAGTATCAAGTGCCATTACAATTCCGAAAGCATATTAGTTAACATAATATAGTCCCAGGTCAAAATGTAATTCAAGCCATTGAAAATATTAGAAAAAAAGTCATTAAAAATCAAATCTGTCTATAGTCTAAAAATGTAAAACAGCAATGCCAGAGGGAAAAAATTAGTTCCACTGGCAACACAAAAACATCACCTACTCCCCCCTTTTTCCTTCCATCCAGCTATTATTCTCCATGTACTTTGGACCTCTATATCCATCCCAAGATAATAGTTTAAAGAGAATATAAATTGTTGAAGTTGAGAATAATGAGCAAAATCAACAGTAAGCAGCAGATATAGAAATGAGAAAAAAGATGGGCAAGCTTAGGCTAATAACCCGAATTTTGAGAAATATGTCAGTGGCACATCACGAGCTGAGCCAGCATAGACAAGTGCACCAGCTGCTAGTAACACAATGTCATCAAATTTACTATACACTGAGCCTCTAGGCTGGTGTATGGAACAAATTACAGTATGTCCATCCTGCGCTAGTTGTCGGAGAGTTTCCATTACTTTCTCTGCCTGAAAAGCATCAAGCCCTGGAAACACCATGCATGACCTTGTTAAAATTGGAAAGAAGATTTACTTCAGCAGTGAACCATATGGGTTACATGATCAATAGTTTATAGATTTTTATTTTCACTTCAAATTGATAGTCTAGCTAATACCTATCCAAGATTAAGGAGTCAAATAAAATCTCTTCATTGATGTTAGCACGACACAGCCCAAAAGTTGAGAAACCTTAGTTTCAAATACTACTGAGTTCACTCTGCATTACAAAATGCTGGGAATCAATGCAAAGCCAAATTCAGCACATTCAGATTCAGTAGAGCAGGTATTTATCCATATCTACCGGGTCAACCCTCACATTTGAAGAAGAATTTACTCCATCAGTATCATAGCATTGTTAAACACTGGTCTTAACTCTTAAACATGCCTTGTGCACCATGAATTTTAGTAAAACACAAGGTCATTTTGCCTCCCTGAAATACAGTAATAGCAAAGTCGATGCACATGTATCCAGTGCATGCTGCATTATGATCGTATACATTAATCATATCAAAGCTTAATGCCTCCACAATTCAGATCAAATCCAGACTAGCAAAAGTTCAGGATGCAAGCACGCACGCATACCTGTTGTAGGTTCATCAGAAAATATTACAGATGGGCTAGCAATGAGTTCGCATGCTAGTGACAAACGTTTCTTTTCACCGCCACTTATCCCACGAACTTTTGCATCACCAACATTGGTATCAGCACAGCTGGCCTTTGGAGAAAGAGAATAAAAGCAAATCCCCCGAAAAGAAATCAAATCAGAGAAAAAATGCATAATATAAATGATAAGTAAAGAATTGAAAGACAGATGATAGTTACATGACTTCATTGTATAAACCATTAATTGTTTGCGAAGTAGAAGGGACATTAGCTTGAAGTGTAAAAGTAAAAGCAAAAGTGAGGGCTTGGTATCTAATTTTAGAAGTGAATAATATTTTGTCTGCAAAGGGGATCAATCAATTTAATTTATGCATTTAAATTAAACTTCAGAAGAAGTTTGCCTTACCAAACCGAGCTTGAACAACAAATTATTCACATATTCATCTCTCTCTTCAACCGAAGCTATCTCTGGAAGTTGAAGTTCAGCAGCAAGAGACAGTGTTTCCCGCACCGTAAGCTGCGAGAAAAAAAGATCTTCCTGTCTCACATAAGCAAACCTGTAACAACAATTGACCTCATAAACACAATCGAAAGCTTATACATTGAGCTCAGCATCACAGGTCTACAACAAAGCACCATACTTGTAAGCTCTATTTGAACTAGGCCTCCCATTGACTTCCAAAAGACCTGACAAATGCAGTCGCGGTGATGCCATTAGCTGTCCTGCCAAAACATTGAGCAATGTTGTCTTTCCTGAACCTGATGGTCCCATTAGTGCAAGCAATCTTCCAGGCTTTGCTTCTCCACTCACATTATTAAGCAGAAATCTCACCTATAAGTTAAATTTCAGTCAAGCATATAAGTGACCCAAAATTCCACGCTATATTTGATAAAGCAGGGAAATTAAATTAAGCAAGGGTGAACATCATGTAGTTACAAAAATAAAAATAATCAGCACACGAGAGTGAATCATCTAGATTCGATCAATTTTCTTTTTCTTCATTTTCTCAACAACCAAACAGAACTTGAAAGAAGCGTGAAACTCCCAGAGAGGGGAAATAAAATTCCCACTCACTGATTTGGAGGATTTATCTGAGAGCGAGCATGTGATGTTGCTCCACCGGATAGTAACCGGAAAAAATTTCCCGACATCTGGACTATCGTCGTCGGCTGCGTCGTTTTTTTCGTCGTCAGGAGACTCGTCCTCCGGCATCAGAGCGGGGCCGGGACCGGAAAACAGCCGGAGGAGGAGAGCGACTGCGGCAGCAGCCAGAAACTGGCCGGCACCGTTCCCACCCAAACTCACTAGCTGACCCGCCATTTTCCCGCCAAAACGCACCATCTCGCTCTCTTTGTGCTTCTCCTTGCAGCAGACTCCGTTGGGGCAGGGGGCTAAAGATCAAGCTAAGCTACTGCTCTATTCTGTGACTATGATAGTGATCAAGGTCCGTAGATAGGATAAACGGCGACGTCTGGGGCCAAAAACTGCTGCTGCTGCTGCTTTTGTAAGACTTGTCGTGGTCTCAGAAAAAGGAAAACGGTGGTTCAGATTTGGCTGGGGTTCTGAGAACACGTGTCCAGTCTAAGGATAAGGTAGATTGCTTCCTTCGGTGTAGACAAAGAGTTCACAGCAACGGGTAGGATAATCAGTTTATCATACTAAAAAAAAAAAAAAAAGAAGCGGGATTAGCTTAGGGGCATGGTTGGTTTTACATTAAAAAAAATATACGTCGATCATTAATTTTTCTACTGAGCAGGGATGATGGAGTGTTTTGTTATTATTAGTCGCTTATCAACACGGTAAAGGTTATTATTTTTAAAATATGTTAAAATAATTTTTTAATATATTTTTTTATTATTAATTGTTTATAATCATGGTAAAGGTTATTATTTAAAGTATTTTTTAATATGTTAAAATAATTTATTCACCATTTTCATGATTCAAATATTTTCAATCGATAATGCTTAATGTAAAAAGCTTTTTTCAAATGTGTTGATTAAATTGATGTTGATGTTCAATACAATATTAAATAAAAAAAATGAAGAAGGATGTTCGACCGATGTTCGCGATCACACTGGACTCGGATAAATATATAACTATAACACATGAAATAATTTTTTTAATACACTTTTCAAAGTCCATGGAAGTGAAAATTATAAAAATGAGATTTTATCTGGAGAATTGGAAGGTAAACGTTTTTTTTCCCTCTCACTAGTTTGAAGAGAATCTTGCAAGAAGCATTTGGGTCTCTAATTTATTATAAATATATTACAACAATATTTTTTATTTATTAAAAATTATTTTTAATATTTACATATCAAATGGTTATAAAATATACAAAGATTAATTATAGACAAAAATTTTAATTTTTTTTAAAACACTGTTTGTAATACAATTTCAATCTGCACTTGCAACCCATGACCACCACCTCCATTCAATCCACGTCATTTTTAGTCCACGTGTAACAAAACCACTGCCCGCACTGCTCCGACCCCACAAACTCACAACCCAACCGAATATCTCTCTCGCAAATATCCGTCTCTCTCCGTCTTCTTCCCAGAAAAGAAAAAGAAAACCCTACAGCTCACAACACAATAACACTCTCTCTTCCTCCATCCCTATGAGGTAGCGTAGGCAGAGCGGTACTGTACTTCCAGTACCCATTACTCAGAGACAGATCTTGCCATGCGAGCAAAACATGGCCAACAATTCCAAAGAAGAGCCAAAAAGTGCTCCACAACCAGATCGGTGGTACAATCTAGCCCTAGGTCCTTCATTTAAAGAGCAATCCTCCAATAAGTTCTGCACTCTGCGATACGAATTTAAGCCAGCTTCGATTGACAAAACCAAGCCTGGATTATTCCACAAGAACAAAGACAATCGAGTTTCGGTTGAGTTTCAGAACAATCAATTAGGCAAATCGAAAGTCACTTTTGAAGGTAGCAGCGAGGATTATAAAGAAAACGATGCCGTTTTGTTTTTCGATGGCCAGACTTTTCGATTGGAGCGCCTTCATCGGTCTGTTAAGCAGCTTAGGCACCTAAGATTGCCTGGTGAATCCGCTGCAGCGGCTTCTACTCAATCTATGCTGGCTGTGGAGGTTCCCGGCTTGTCTCCTCCTGTTGGGAAGGGTGCGAAGCCTGTTCAGATTGGGCGAAGTGCATTTCCTACTGTGCCTGTAAGTTTCGATTGAATTTTATTTGATGATAACCGTGATCGCCTGGAATGGCGCAAAAGGAACCATATAATCGGCCTGAACTAGATTGGGATTGAAGATTGGTTGTTGTTAAGTCTTTGTTTGTTAGTTTGCTGTCTCTGCATCCGCTGTTTTTAAAGTGATCATCCAAATCTCTTTGTTACTCCGCTTCCCTGCTGATGCTTTATATTTCTTCCTATGCTTTGTATTTGAACAGGTTGAGGTGGAACGGATTGATGTCGGCGAGCCACATGTTATAGGTATTTTGAACACACACACATGTTTGGATTCAAGTGCATGTTTATCCCTGATTTCACCATGGATTTGGCCACAAACCAAAAATTTATTCGCACAATCCAGTTATGGATAAAATAAAAGTGATCAGAAAAACAAACCAAACTTTAATTCGAGAATGTAACAAATAAATCCCGTCACAAATAGTTAAGTAATTTCTGAATCTTGTTCAGAACCTTTGTTAATTAGTTGTATTTGTTAGTCATTTAACAGGATATTTTCTTTTCGTCTATTAGGATGGATAAACTGTGCATTTATTCTAATTATGGTGACCTTAGTTGGATTATCTGCCCAATTAAGATTTTTTTGG
>Ga0325400_1003896_pt1 | contig 13683 bp, 12 predicted proteins | sample PopdelMetagenome_2_FD_205662 | JGI IMG/M metagenome (GOLD analysis project Ga0325400, IMG submission 205662) | Populus deltoides microbial communities from Bellville, Georgia, United States - Xylem-PdKOR-R1 | ecosystem: Host-associated > Plants > Phyllosphere > Stem > Wood/Secondary xylem... | reverse complement strand
CGAGGCTGGCTCCGAGACAGGGTCAGAACGGCCGGCGGGGTTGCGGCCAGTCCGCAACCCCGACCGACGGCACGGGCTTCGCCCGTGTCGGCTGACCAAAGCTCGAAAGCGAAGGGCCGGGGGCAAGCCTCCGGCCCTTTCCTTGTGTCGGGCGCAGGCATAGATTGCGCCCATGGCCAGCCTGCTCGCCCTTCAGGAACCCCGCCTGCTCACGGCCGAGGAGTTTCTCGAAATTGATTTCGGGCCCGATCTGAAGGCGGAACTCGAAGACGGTGTGATCCGGATGATGACCGGCGGCACGCGCCGGCACAACCGCATCCAGGTCAACCTGATCGCCGCGCTGCGCCCCCGTCTGCGCGGTTCGGGCTGCCGGCCGAACGGGACGGACACGGCGGTGCGGACGCACGGCATGTCCGTTCGCTACCCGGACGTGAGCGTCACCTGCGGCCAGACGGTCGCCGACGACGAACGCGACGTGGCTTACGATCCCCGCCTAATTGTCGAGATCCTCTCGCCGTCCACGCAGCGGAGTGACCGCACCACCAAGCTCAACGAGTACAAGGCGCTCGCCAGCGTCGACACGATCGTGCTGGTCGACCCGACCGCCGAGCGGCTCCACGTCTTCCAGCGCACCGGCCCGCACGGCTGGGCGGAGACCGACCATCCCGACCCTGTCGACCTCCATCTGCCCGCGCTCGGGCTGACGGTGCCGCACGACGAGATCTTCGCGCGCGACTAGCCGGGCCGGTGTCGCGGTCTTAGCCCCGATCGTTGCGGGCAGGTGCCTCGTCGGCGGGTGACCGAGGCTGGGGCTGAGATTGCGGCTGCGGCACACGCGGCACGATGCGCGGCATGGGCGCGCGCGTGGCGGCCTCGGCGGCGGCTATGTCGGCGTCGATCTTGGCCCGCGTCGCGTTGCGCAGCTCGGCGTCGGCATCCAGCGTCACGTCCGCTGGCCCGCGATTGCACGCGGCGAGCGCCAGCAGCAGCGCGAGGGTCAGCCGCCTCACTTGGGCGCGGCGGGCTCGTCGCCGGGCAGCGGCGCGGCGCTGGTGCCCGCCGGCTCGTCGCCCGGCAGCGGCGCGGCGCTTCCGCCGGAGGCGGCCGCGCCCGTGTCCGCATCGCCCACCGGCGTCGGCACCGCCTCGCCCGGGGGCGCGTCCGCATTGTCCGCGGGGCCGCCATCATCCTCCTGGTTCAGGATCTCCGCCCGGCGATGCTGGAGATAGGCCGAGCGCGCCGCGGCATAGGGATCGAGGCTCGATTCGAGGAAGGCGTCGCCCCCGCTTTCCGTCAGGTCCGATCGCGCGGAAATGATGCGGGCGACCTGGAAGCCGCGCTTGTACCACACGTTCACGTCGAGCTTGCGGATGCCGATCTGCGCCGGGTCCGCCAGGAACGCCGCACCCGATCCCACCGCATCGCGCAAGGTAGACGGGCCCAGCAGCGGCAGCACGAGGTACGGGCCCCCGTTCACGCCGCCCTTGGCCATGGTCTGGCCGAAATCCTCGGGCGCGGTCCTGATGCCCATCTTGCTGGCATGGTCGAACAGCCCGCCGATGCCGATAGTGGTATTGACCACGAACCGCTTGAGGTTGCGGCCCGCGCGCGCGCCCTGGCCCTGGACGAGGTTGTTGAGCATGCTCCACGGCTCGGCCAGGTTGGCGAAGAAGTTGCTCACGCCCTGGCGCACCGGCCGCGGCGCCACCGCGCGATAGCCCTTGGTGACGGGCTTCAGCACCACCCGGTCGGCGAACTGGTCGAAGTCCCAGATCGGGCGGTTGATCTTCTCCAAGGGGTCGCGCTCGGCGAGCCGGTCCTGCCCCACGGTGGCGCATCCTCCCGCAAGCAGCAGGGCGGACAGGGCGAGCAGGGGACGCGTCATGGCGCGCGGCCGTGCCATAGGCCGGGGGTCGCCACAAGACCGCCCGCGCGCGGCCGGGCTTGACGTGGCCCCGCGCGGTCCCATTGATCGGCGCGGCATGATCGCGCCCATCACCGTCTTTCGCGCGCTGGCGGACCCCACGCGCCTGCGCATCCTGGCGCTGGTGCGGCGCATGGAGCTGGCGGTGGGGGAGATCGCGCAGGTGCTGGGGCAGAGCCAGCCGCGCGTGTCCCGCCATGTCAAGATCATGACGGACGCCGGCCTGTGCGAGCGGCGGCGCGAGGGCAGCTGGGTGTTCCTCGGCCTCGGGCCCGCGGCGGTGCCGGCGCTGCTCGATGCGATCGACGGCTGGCCCGATCCCGCCGCGCGGCGGTGGGAGGTGGCGGATACCGTGCGGCTGGAGGCGGTCACCGCCGACCGCGCGGCGGAGGCGGAGGCCTATTTCAACGCGCACGCCGCCGAATGGGACGCGATCCGCTCGCTCCATGTCGCGGAAGGCGAGGTGGAGGCGGCGATCGCGCGCGTGCTGGGCAAGGGCCCGCTCGGCCGCATGGTGGACATCGGCACGGGCACGGGCCGCATGCTGGAGCTGCTCGGGCCGGCCACCCGCTCGGCGGTGGGGATCGACCGCAGTCCGGAGATGCTGCGCTTCGCCCGCGCGCGCATGGCTGCGGCCGGGCTGGAGCGCGCCGACCTGCGCCAGGGCGACATGTACGCGCTGCCGCTGGACGCGGGCTCCGCCGACACGGTGGTGCTGCACCAGGTACTGCATTACGCGCAGGCGCCCGCCACCGCGATCGGCGAGGCGGCGCGGCTGATCGGGCCGGGCGGCCGGCTGCTGATCGTGGACTTCGCCGCGCATGACCGCGAGGAGCTGCGCGAGCGCGAGGGCCATGCGCGGCTCGGCTTCGATGACGAGCAGGTGGCGGCGTGGTTCGCGGCCGCCGGGCTGGAGACGGCCGCCGTTGATACGCTCGCGGGCGGCGAACTGACGGTGAAGTTGTGGCTGGGTGCGCGTGCGCCGGCCACGCGGCGGGAGGCGGCATGATGCGGTGGTGGTTCGCGTTGCTGGCGCTGCTGCTCGCCCCCGCGGCACCCGCCGCGCTCGGCGGGGGCGGCCCCACCCACATCACGCCCACCCTGGTGGCGGAGACCGCCAGCCCGCGGCCCGGCAGCCGCATCCGCTTGGCCTTCCTGATGCGCCCGGCGCGCGACTGGCACGGCTATTGGCAGAACCCCGGCGATGCCGGCTACGCCACGCGCACCGCGTGGAACGCGCCCGACGGCTTGCGCTTCGGCGCGATCCGTTACCCCGTGCCGCAGCCGCTGCTGCTCGCGGGGCTGATGAACTATGTCTACGAGCGCGACCATGCGCTGATCGTGCCCGTCGAGCTGGCGGCGGGGCTGAAGCCGGGCACGCGCCTGCCCGTGTCGGTCAAGCTCGACTGGCTCGCCTGCAACCCCACCGTGTGCGTGCCCGAGACGGCCACCTTGCGCACCGAGCTGACGGTGGGCGACGGCGCGGTCACGCCCGAGACGCGCGCGCGCTTCGCCGCTTGGACCGCCGCCTTGCCCCGCCCCTTGGGTGCGCCCGCGCGCTACCAGGTGGCGGACGGGCGCTTCCGCCTGGAACTGCCGCTGCCCGCATCCGCCGCGGTGGAAGGGCCGTGGTTCTTCCCCTTGTCCCCCGACGTGATCGACCATGCCGCGCCCGAACAGGTCGCGCGCGACGGCGACCGGCTGGTGATCGAGACCGCGGCCAAGCCGGGCGCCAAGGGGTCGGTCGCGGGCGTGGTGCGGATCGGGCCGTCGACCGGCCTGTTCTTCACCGCCACGCCCGGCACGGTGGCGGCGGCGCCCGGAACCACGCGGCTGGGCGCGCTTGGCGGGGCGGGGGGCGCCGCCACCCTTTTCGCGGCGCTCGGCGGCGCGATCCTCGGCGGGCTGCTGCTCAACATCATGCCGTGCGTGTTCCCGATCCTGAGCCTGAAGGCGCTCAGCCTCGCGCGCGCCGGCGGGCATGAGCGCGCCGCGCGGGGGGAAGCGCTGGCCTATGCGGCGGGCGTGGTGCTGGTGTGCGCGGGCCTGGGCGGGGCGATCCTGCTGCTTCGTGCGGGCGGCGGCCTCGCCGGCTGGGCGTTCCAGTTGCAGGATCCGCGCGTGATCGGCGGGCTGATGCTGCTCGTCCTGGCGATCGGCCTCAACCTCGCCGGCCTGTTCGAGCTGCCGGTGATGGCGGCGGGCGGGCGGCTGGCTGCGAGCGGGGGAGCAGCGGGCGCCTTCTGGACGGGCGCACTCGCCGCGTTCGTGGCGACGCCCTGCGCGGGGCCGTTCCTGGGCACGGCGCTGGGGGCCGCGCTGCTGCTGCCCGCGGCGGGCGCGATGGCGGTGTTCGTCGGGCTGGGATTGGGCTTGGCCCTGCCGTTCCTGCTGATCGGGTTCGTGCCGCCCTTGCGCCGGCGCATGCCGCGGCCGGGCGTGTGGATGGACACGTTCCGCCGCGTGCTTGCAGTGCCGATGCTGGTGACCGCGCTCGGCCTCGCCTGGGTGCTCGGCCGCCAGGTCGGCAGCGACGCGATGAGCCTGGGGCTTGCCGCGGCGCTGCTGCTGGCGCTCGGCCTGTGGTGGGCGGGGCGGCGGCAGGGGCGGCTGGCGCCCGGCGCCTGGTGGCCGGTGCTGCCCGCGCTCGCCGCCGCCGCCGCGCTGCTCGCATTGGTGCCCGCCGCCGCCGGTCCGGGCGCCGCGCCCGCCGCGGTCGCGGGCGGCGACGTGCCGTTCAGCGAGGCGCGGCTCGCGGCGCTCCGGGCGGAAGGCCGGCCGGTCTTCCTCTACTTCACCGCCGACTGGTGCCTGACGTGCAAGGTCAACGAGCGCGTCGCGATCGAGCGCACGGAAGTGGCGCAGGCGTTCGCGGCGAAACGCGTCGCCACCATGACCGGCGACTGGACACGCGGCGACCCCGCGATCAGCCGCTTCCTGGAGGCGCACGGTCGATCGGGCGTGCCCTTCTACCTGTTCTATCCCGCGAACGGCGGCGCGCCGCGCGAACTGCCGCAGGTGCTGACGCCGGGGCTGTTGAAGGGCCTGGCGTGAGCCGCGCGGCGGCGCTCGCGCTGCTGCTGGCGATCGGCGTCGCCCCCCGCGCGGACGCGATCGTCCACTGGTGGCAGCCGGGCGCGGTGGCCGGCTTCGGTGGCCTGCGCAGCGAGTTGCAACGGCTGGCCGACAGCGAGGGCAGGGCGCGCTTGAACCATTTCTGCGCGGTCGTGCAGGACGTGCGCGAACCGCCCAGCGCCACCAGCGAAGGCGACCGCACGACCCTGTCCGTCTATTGGCGCGAGGCGGGCCGCATCCTCAGCTACGGGCCGTCATCGGATGGTCGCCTCGGCCCAGGCAACCAGGACGAGGGCGCCGGCATCGATCTCCGCTACGACGTCGTCGCGACCGAACGGCAGATCGCCGGCAGCACCAACCGGGTCACGCGCGCGTTCGTGGACGGCATCATCCGCCATTGCCGGATGAGCGGCACGCGCCTGCTGGTGATCCGCCGGCGATGATCGACCTCCATCCCCTGTCCACGCCGGCGGGGCTGATGGAGCGCCTGTTCCTGCACGAGACGCGCTCGCCCGCTTATGGCGCACGCTACGATCGCGACGAATCGCTGAAGGCCATGCGGCTCATGCGCCAGGTGGTCGCGAACCGGCTCAAGCACCCGCGACTGTGGGGCGCGCCCGGGGCCAAGGACGAGATCGGCATCATCACCATCAAGAGCCAGTTCGGCCAATTCGGCCTTTATCCCAACCTGCCGCCGCCCTTCATGGCGCATGTCGACGCGATGGTCGCTTCGGCCAACGATGCGAGCAGTTCCCTGCACGCCGCCAACCTGCAGCATGTGCAGGATGCGGTCACCGCGGCGACGGAAGCCGATCCGCCCGCCGACCTCGTCGCGCTTGCCGCGGTGTCGTGGCGGACGGAAGGGCACGGATCGCCGGGAGGCAATTTCCGCGCGGTCGTCACCGTGCAGGGCAACACCTTCTACGCCATCGCCGCGGGCTGACATCTCGCGTCACTTCACCGTCGCCGCCGCATCCTGCACCGCGGCGTTGACCCGTTTCCGCTCGGCGTCCAGCCGCGTCGCGAACGCCTCCGTACGGCGCTCCAGCGCGACGTGGCGCGTTTCCATCAGCTGCTCCGCTTTCTCCTCCACGGCGACCGGCCGGCCGGCGATGCGCTTGCGCGCGATGTCGTTCGACACCGCGATCCGCTCGCGCGCGATGATGTTGCTCGTGCAGATGCGCGCGCGCGCGATCACGTTGTCCGTGTCGATGGAGTTCCGCGCGGTGGTGTCGTTCTCGACGATGCTGTTGCGCGCCTGGCGGTTCGCCTCGCGGATGCGCGCCAGCGTTTGCTGCAGTTCTGCGTCGGTGGCGCTGTTGACGAAGCGGCCGCCGCCGGCCTGCGCCACCGCCTGCAACGCCGCCGCCTCGCCGTTCGGCACGGCGAAGCCGATGATGTTGACCACTGCGCGCGTGGGGCCGCGGTTGATCGCGCGGGCGACCGCGACGGGATCGCCGCCGCACGTCTCCTGCCCGTCCGACACGACGTAGATCACCTGCTCGCCGGGCTTGCCGCCTGCGGTCAGCAGCGCCTCGGCGCGGGTGAGCGCGGCGGCGAGCGGGGTCCAGCCGACCGCGCGGACGGAGGCCACCGCGCCCGCCACCGCCCCCCGGTCACGCGTCAAGGGTGTGGCGAGCGCGACCGCGCGGCACGACGCATCCTTGCCGCTGGCCAGGTTGCTGCCGGCCTGCCCGAACACCAGCACGCCCGCCTCCGCAGCTGCCGGCAATCCGTCGAGAAAGCCCGAAGCGGCGGTCTTGGCGAGCGCGAGCTTGGTCGCCCCACCGACGCGCCCCGCCATCGATCCCGACGCGTCCACCGCGATCACCACGCGCGCCGGGGGAACGGGTGCGGGCGCATCCTCTCGCCCGGCGAAGCTCGCGGTGCGCAGGTCGGCCGTGCCGAAGCAGGTGGCCGGATCGTCCACCGTCATGGCCTGCACATAGGCGGCGACCGCGGCGTCGTCGGGGCGGACCTGCGCCTGCGGTTCGGGCGCGGCGGGTGGTGCTGCACGCTTGCACGCGCCCAGCGCGGCGCCGGCGGCCAGCAACAGCGCAAAAGTCTTCACCATGATCCTCTCCCGCCGGGAAGGCTGGCAGGAAACGGCGGGCAAGGCCAGCCCGCTACTTGCGCACCCAGGCGCGCACGCCGCCGATCCACGTTTCCTCCACGCGCGTCTCGCGCAGCGCGCGCGCGTCGACCTGGAAGGGATCGCGGTCGACCAGGATGAAGTCGGCCATGTGGCCGGGCTCCAGGCTGCCGATGCGGTCCTCCGCGCGTGCTGCATAGGCGCCGCCGGTGGTGAAGGCGGCGAGCGCCTGCGTCAGCGTCAGCTTCTGGTCGGGCAGGAAGCCGCCCGGCGGGTCGCCGGCCGCATCCTCGCGCGTGACGGCGTCCGCCAGGCCGGGAAAGGGGTTGGGGCTTTCCACCGGATAGTCGGAGCCAAAGGCGAGGTGGGCGCGCTCGTCCAGCATCGTCTTCCATGCGTAAGCGCCCTTCAGCCGGTCCGCGCCCAGACGCTTCTCCGCCATCAGGTGGTCGGAGGTGGCGTGGCTCGGCTGCATGGAGGCGACGGTGCCGTGAGCTGCGAAGCGCGGCAGGTCCTTGGGGTCGACGATCTGCGCATGCTCGACGCGCCAGCGCTGGTCGCCCTTGTACGTCTCGGCCAGCTCGTCGATCGCGTCCAGCACCTGCGCGTTGGCGGCGTCGCCGATCGCGTGCACCGCCACCTGGAAGCCGTCCATCGCGGCGCGGCTCATCAGGTTGCGGATGCGCGTATCGTCCAGGAATTGCAGCCCGCGCGTGGAGGGCATGTCCGCGTACGGCCGCTTGAGCCAAGCCCCGCGCGAGCCGAGCGCACCGTCCGCGAACAGCTTGACGCCGACCATGCGCAGCCGCCCGTCATACAGCCACGGCGTCGGCCCCGGCCCGGCGATGGCAAGCAAGGGCTCGATCCCCAGCGCATAGCTCACGAAGCGGACGCGCAGGCGGCCCGCATCGCCCAGCCGGCGAAGCGAGGACCAATCCTCCGCGCTCGTGCCCATGTCGCAGGTGGCGGTGATGCCGTAGCCCAGCAGGATGTCCTGCGCTTTGGCCATCGCCGCGTCGCGCTCGCGCGGCAGCGGCGGGGGCGCGGCCTTCTGCACGAGCTCGCGCGCCGCATCCACGAACAGGCCGGTGGGATTGCCGCGGGCGTCGCGCTCGATCCGGCCGCCTGCGGGATCGGGCGTCTTGGCGGTGATCCCCGCTGCGCGCATCGCCGCCGTGTTGGCGAGCGTCGCATGCCCGTCCACGCGGTCGAGCAGCACCGGGCGGTCGCGCACCACCACATCGAGGTCGGCGGCGGTCGGGAAGCGGCCCAGGGCCCAGCGCTCCTGGTTCCAGCCGCCGCCCGTGATCCACGCGGGCGTCTCATGCTCGGCCGCCCAGCGGCGCAGCGCCTCCTGCGCCTGCTGGAGGCTGGCGGTACTCGACAGGTCGAGGCTGAGCGCCTGGAAGCCGAGCTGGCCGACATGGCCGTGCGCATCGATCAGCCCCGGCAGCAGCACGCGGCCGCGCCCGTCCAGCCGGAAATCGGGCCGCTGCGGGCGCGGGTCGCCCCCGTGCAGCAGCTTGGCGACGCGACCCTGCCGGTCAATCAGGAGGCCGGTGAAGCGCTCCACCGCGCCATGGTCGTCGATCGTGTAGCCCGCGACATTGTCGACCAGCCCCTGCTCGGCCAGCGGTATCTCGGGCAGCGGCTCCGGCGCTTTGCGGCGGGCCAGCGCGGGCGTGGCCAGCGCCAGCAGCAGGCCAAGCGCCAGCCGGCGCCTCATCGCCCGAGCCTGCGCACGATCGCGGACGTATCCTGCCGGCCGCCGCCCATCGCCTGCACCTCCGCATAGAATTGGTCCACCAGCGCCGCCACGGGCAACGTCGCGCCGTTGGCGCGCGCCTCCTCCAGCGCCAGGCCCAGATCCTTGCGCATCCAGTCCACCGCGAAGCCGAAGTCGAAGCGGTCCTCCGCCATGCTCGGCCAGCGATTGGCCATCTGCCAGCTGCCCGCCGCCCCGGCGGAGATCGCCTCCAGCACGCGGGCCGTGTCGAGGCCGGACGCCTGCGTGAAGCGCAGCGCCTCGGCCACCCCCTGGATCACGCCCGCGATCGCGATCTGGTTCGCCATCTTGGCCTGCTGTCCCGCGCCTGGCCCCCCCACATGCACCACGCGCGCGGCATAGGAGTCCATCAGCGGGCGGGCCGCGGCCACCGCCTCCTCGCTGCCGCCGCACATGGCGGACAGCGTGCCGTTCTCCGCGCCGGACTGGCCGCCGGACACGGGCGCGTCCACCACCAGCGCGCGCGTTTCCGCCAGCGCCCTTGCGATGCGCGCGGACACGGTGGTGTGGTCCACGAACAGGGCGTCCGGGCGCATGGCCGCGAAGGCGCCGTCGGGCCCGAGCGTCACCGCCTCCAGGTCGGCGTCCGCGCCGACGCAGGCGAACACCGCGTCGGCGCCCTCCGCAGCCGCCGCAGGCGTGGCGGCCGCGCGGCCGCCGTGGCGCGCGACCCAGGCCTGGGCCTTCTCGCCCGTGCGGTTGAACACCGCAACCTCGTGCCCCGCCGCGGCGAGATGCCCCGCCATCGGCGCGCCCATCGTGCCGAGCCCGATCCATGCCACGTTCGCCATACGCCCGCGCATAGGCAAGCGGCGCCGCCCACGCCAGCGGCGGGGTTCAAAAAGCGCGGGCGCGGGCGTAGGGGACGCCATGGCGACGCTTTCCCGACCCCAGGCTTCTTCCCTGCCCGTTGTGACGCTGGACGACATCCGCGCCGCGCATGCCCGCATCGCCCCCTATATCGTGCGCACGCCCACCTTGGTCAGCCGCACGCTGTCCCAGCTGACGGGCGCCACCGTATACCTCAAGTTCGAGAACCTGCAGTTCACCGCGGCCTACAAGGAGCGCGGCGCGCTCAACACGCTGCTGCAGCTGCCGCCGGGGACGAGCGGCGTGATCGCCGCGTCGGCGGGCAACCATGCACAGGGCGTCGCTTACCATGCCGCCCGCCTCGGCATCCCCGCCACCATCGTCATGCCCGTGCCGACGCCCGCCGTGAAGGTGACGCAGACCGCGGGCCACGGCGCCACCGTGATCCTGCATGGCGAGACGTTCGACGCCGCCTATGCGCATGCCCGCCTGCTGGAGGCGGAGCGCGGCTACACCTTCGTCCATCCGTTCGACGACCTGCGCGTGATCGCGGGCCAGGGCACGGTCGCGCTCGAGATGCTGGAGGACGTGCCCGACCTCGACATGCTGGCCGTGCCGATCGGCGGCGGCGGGCTGGTCTCGGGCATGGCCACCGTCGCGCGCGCCGCGGCGACGCCGATCGAGGTGGTGGGCGTCCAGGCCGAGCTGTTCCCGTCCATGTTCAACCGGCTGCGCGGCACGGACATGCCCTGTGCTGGCGACACGCTGGCCGAGGGCATCGCCGTTAAGCAGCCGGGCACGCTCACCGCGCAGCTGGTCGAGGCGCTGGTCGACGACATCCTGCTTGTCTCCGAACGCCATCTGGAGGAGGCGGTCAGCCTGCTCGTCCAGATCGAGAAGACGGTGGTGGAGGGCGCCGGCGCCGCGGGGCTCGCCGCCCTCCTCGCCCACCCCGAACGGTTCCGCGGGCGCACCGTCGGCGTGGTGCTGTGCGGCGGCAACATCGACACGCGGCTGCTCGCCAACGTGCTCTTGCGCGACCTTGCGCGTTCGGGCCGACTCGCGCGGCTGCGCATCAAGCTGCAGGACCGGCCGGGCGCCTTGTTCAACGTCGCGCGCGTGTTCGACGAACAGCAGGTCAACATCATCGAGGTCTATCACCAGCGCGTCTTCTCGACGCTGCCGGCCAAGGGGCTGATCACGGACATCGAGTGCGAGACGCGCGATGCGGAGCATCTCGGCCGCCTGCTCGCCGCGCTCGCACGCGAGGGCTATGACGCGCAGCCGGTTGAACTCGCCTGATTCCCGCTTTCGGCGCGGCAGGTAACCATCAAAGGTGGTAAACGCGCTTTTCACGAAGGCTCCCAACCGGCATAGCCACGTTCCGGCGGTTTGTCGGATTGGTCGGGCGGGAGAGGCGTGAGCGCGCAGTTCAAGTTTCCGCGGTTCTTCGTGACCACGCCTGCGCCGTGCCCCTATCTTGCGGGCCGCACGGAACGCAAGGTGTTCACGGAGCTCAATGGCAGCCATGCCGCGGAGCTGAACGAGGCGCTCGGCCGCATCGGCTTCCGCCGCAGCCAGAGCGTCGCCTACCGCCCGTCCTGCATCGATTGCCAGGCCTGCGTCTCCGTCCGCGTCGTCGCGGGCGAGTTCCGCGCCAACGGCACGCAACGCCGCCTGATCCGCCGCCACGCCGACCTCGAAGTGTCCGCCTGCAATCCCTGGACCACCGAGGAGCAGTTCGACCTCCTCCGCCGCTACCTGGCAGTGCGCCACCCCGGCGGCGGCATGGCGGAGATGGACGAGTTCGACTTCGCCGACATGGTCGAGCAGACGCCCGTCACCACCTACGTCGTCGAATATCGCGAGCCGTCGGTCGACGGGAAACCGGGCAAGCTCGTCGGCGCGTGCCTGACCGATCGCCAGTCGGACGGGCTGTCGATGGTCTACAGCTTCTTCGATCCCGCGGCGGACACGCGCCCCGGCCTCGGCACCTTCATCATCCTCGACCATATCGCGCGCGCGACCTCGGCGGGGCTGCCCTATGTCTATCTGGGCTATTGGGTGAAGGGCTCGGCGCGGATGCAGTACAAGGTCCGCTTCCAGCCGCTCGAGCGACTCGGCCCCAATGGCTGGCGCCGCTTCGACGTGACCGAAACCGAGCCCGGTCTGCCCGCGGTCCCCGGCGGCCTCAAGTTCCCGAAGCTGTAGGAACGCCCCCGTTCGTCCTGAGGAGGGACTGAGCGAAGGCGAAGGTCCGTCTCGAAGGACAAGAGCGCCACGCTTGTCCTTCGAGACGCCGCTTCGCCCAAGCTCAGCGGCTCCTCAGGACGGACGGGGTGGGTGGAAACACGCTCCCCAGTCCACCCCGATCGGTTCGAGCTTGTCGAGAACGGAGGCTGGGCCGTGCGCATGTGGCCGGTTCTCGACAGGCTCGAACCGAACGGAGGGGGCACCGTCGGGGACAAAGAAAAAGGGGGCCGCGCGGCCCCCTTTTCCTTCACCTTGGCTGGCAGCCTCAGCCGTCGTCGCGCGTCAGGAACGCAGGCGCGAACTCGGGCGCCGGGCCATCCTCACCGCCACCGCTGCGCTCGCGACGCGGGCCGCGGTCGCCGCCGCCCTCGCCCCGGTCGCGCCGGGGACCGCGATCGCCACCTTCGCGCCGGCGGTCGCCGCCCTCGCGGCGGGGGCCGCGGTCGCCCCGGGGCCCACGATCACCACCCTCGCGCGGCTCGCGCGGGGGACGCGTATCCTCGAGCTCCGCGCCCGTCTCCTGGTCGACGACGCGCATCGAGAGGCGCACCTTGCCGCGCGGGTCGATCTCCAGTACCTTGACCTTGACCTCCTGGCCTTCGCTCAGGACGTCGGAGACCTTGGCGACGCGCTCGTTCTTGATCTCCGACACGTGGACGAGGCCGTCCTTGCCGCCCATGAAGTTCACGAACGCGCCGAAATCGACGAGGTTGACGACCTTGCCGTCATAGACCTTGCCGACCTCGGCCTCCTGCGTGATGCCCTCGATCCACTTGCGCGCCGCCTCGATCTTGGCGGGGTCGGCCGAGCTGATCTTGACCGTGCCGTCGTCCTCGATGTCGACCTTGGCGCCGGTGGTGGCGACGATCTCGCGGATCACCTTGCCGCCCGTGCCGATCACCTCGCGGATCTTGTCCTTGGGCACGCTCATCGTCTCGATGCGCGGCGCATGCGCGCTGAGTTCGCCCACCGCACCCAGCGCCTTGTTCATCTCGGCGAGGATGTGCGCGCGGCCTTCCTTCGCTTGGGCCAACGCGGTCTTCATGATCTCGGACGTGATGCCCGCGACCTTGATGTCCATCTGCAGGCTCGTGATGCCCTCGCTGGTGCCCGCCACCTTGAAGTCCATGTCGCCGAGGTGATCCTCGTCGCCCAGGATGTCCGAGATGATCGCATAATCCTGGCCTTCCAGGATCAGGCCCATGGCGATGCCCGACACGGGCCGTTTCAGCGGCACGCCCGCATCCATCATCGCGAGGCTGCCGCCGCACACGGTCGCCATCGACGACGAGCCGTTCGACTCGGTGATGTCGGACAGCACGCGGATCGTGTAGGGGAACTCCTCCTTCGACGGCAGCACCGGGTGCAGCGCGCGCCACGCGAGCTTGCCGTGGCCGACCTCGCGCCGCCCCGGCGCGCCGAAGCGGCCCACTTCGCCGACCGAATAGGGCGGAAAGTTGTAGTGCAGCATGAAGCGCTCGTAGGAGAGGCCGTTCAGCCCATCCACCATCTGCTCCGCGTCGGCGGTGCCGAGCGTGGTCGAGCAGATCGCCTGCGTCTCGCCGCGGGTGAACAGGGCCGAGCCGTGCGCGCGCGGCAGGAAGTGCGTCAGCGCCTCGATCGGGCGCACCTGCGTGGTGTTGCGCCCGTCGATGCGGCGGCCGTCCTTCAGGATCGCGCCGCGCACGATCTCCGCCTCCAGCTTCTTGACGAGCTTGAGCGTGGCGATGTGCGCCGACGGGT
>Ga0325400_1003895_pt1 | contig 13687 bp, 8 predicted proteins | sample PopdelMetagenome_2_FD_205662 | JGI IMG/M metagenome (GOLD analysis project Ga0325400, IMG submission 205662) | Populus deltoides microbial communities from Bellville, Georgia, United States - Xylem-PdKOR-R1 | ecosystem: Host-associated > Plants > Phyllosphere > Stem > Wood/Secondary xylem... | reverse complement strand
TTCCAGCTCGGCGCGCATCAACCCGCCGCGCGCCATGTCGAAGCGGCGCCACCGGCCGAGCGGCGGCAGCAGCTTGGCCGCGGTCTGCGGGTTCACCCGATCGAGTGCGGCGAGCTGTTCGCCCAGGAAGCGATAGCCGGCACCGTCGGCGGCGTGAAAGGCGCGCTGGTTGACCGAGAACGCCCCGACCAGCGCCCGTGCGCGGTTGGGATTGGCCAGGGTGAAGTCGGGATGGGCCGCGAGGTCCCTAACCATGCGCGGCGTGTCGTCACGGGTCGAGAGCGCCTGGGTCTGGAACCATTTGTCGATCACCAGCGCATTGCCGGCATACCGGTTGTAGAAGATGTCGAGCGCCGCCACCCGCTGGTCGCTGTCGCCATTGGCCAGCGTGGCGAGCGCCGCCTGCCGGTCGGTCATGTTGTCGGCCGTCTCGAACTGGCGAAAGGCCAGGGCCGCGGCGTCGGCCCCGCCGCCGGCGGCGAGATAGCCGAGCGCGACGTTGCGCAGCCGCCGCCGTCCCTTGCCCGCGGGCGAATATTCGTAGGGCGCGCCCGCATCCTCCTCATAGGCGAGCCGCCATTGTTCGACGAGCGTGCGGCCCAGTTCGATCCGGAGCGCCTCCCGCGCGCGGAAGATCGCGTCGGGATCGATACGGGCGAGCTGGTCGCCGACGAAGCTCTCGGACGGGAGCAGCACCGTCTCGGCGATGAAGGCGGGGTCGAGCGCCGGATCGGCGAGCGTGTTCGACACCGCGGCAACCACCGCGCGGTGATCTGCCAAACCCTCAAGCGTGCCCGCCACCAGCGTGTCGAGCATCAGCTGCTGCATCGCCTCATAGCGGGCGAACGGGTCGTCATCATGGGCCGAGAGGAAGGCCAGGTCCGCGGGGCTGCGGTCGCTTTCCACCACGACCGGTGCGGAGAAGCCGCGATTGATCGACAGGACGGGCCGTTCGGTCACCCCCTCAAACACCATCGTCTCCGCCGCCCGGTCCAGCATCACCAGCTGCTCGTCGCCGAGCGGCCGGCCGGTGGCCGCGCCGAACAGGCGGAGGCGAAGCGGGATCACCATGGCCTCCTTCTCGGCCTGTTCCGGCGTCGCCGGCACGTGCTGTGCCAGCCGCAGCGTGGCGCGCCCGCCGCCCGCGTCGTGGCTGACGCTGGCCGAGACGCGCGGCGTGCCGGCCTGGCTATACCATAGGCGGAACTGGGTCAGGTCGACGCCGCCGCCGAACTCCATGGAGCGGACGAAATCCTCGCACGTCGCCGCCGTCCCGTCGAACCGGTCGAAATACAGGTCCGTGCCCATCCGGAAGCGCTCAGGTCCCAGGATGGTGGCCATCATGCGGATGACCTCTGCCCCCTTGTTGTAGATCGTCGCCGTGTAGAAATTCGAGATCTCCAGATAGGCCTCCGGCCGGATCGGATGGGCGAGCGGCCCCGCATCCTCCGGGAACTGGGCGGCGCGCAGGCCCCGGACATCCTCGATCCGCTTCACCGCGGGGGATCCCTGATCGGCGGAGAAGCCCTGGTCGCGGTAGACGGTAAAGCCTTCCTTGAGCGACAGCTGGAACCAGTCGCGGCAGGTGATGCGATTGCCCGACCAATTATGAAAATATTCGTGGGCGATTACCGTCGCGACCGCGTCATAATCATGGTCGGTGGCAGTGTCGGGGTCGGCGAGGACATAGCGGCTGTTGAAGATGTTGAGCCCCTTGTTCTCCATCGCGCCGAAATTGAAATCGTCCACCGCGACGATGTTGAACACATCCAGGTCGTACTCGCGCCCATAGGTGCGCTCGTCCCAAGCCATGGCGAGCTTCAGGGCGTGGAGCGCGTGGTCGGTGCGGCCGGCATCGGCGGCCCGGGTCCAGATGCCGAGCGCGACCTCGCGCCCCGACATCGTCGTGAAGGTCGCGCGATTGGCGCGAAGGTCGCCCGCGACCAGCGCGAAAAGGTAGGACGGTTTGGGAAAGGGATCGTGCCACTCGGCCCAGTGGCGCCCGTCGCCCGCGTCGCCCGCACCGGTGGGATCGCCGTTGGAGAGGAGCACGGGGAAGCGCCGCGCATCGGCGGTCATGCGTATGGTGTAGACGGACAGCACGTCCGGTCGGTCGGGGAAGAAGGTGATCCGGCGGAACCCTTCCGCTTCGCATTGGGTGCACAGATTGCCGCCCGACGCGTAAAGGCCCATCAGCGCGGTGTTGCGGTCGGGCGCGATCTCGACCTCGGTCTCGACGGTGTGCGCGTCGCCGGCGAGCGGGACGACGAGTTGGTCGCCGTCCATCCGGTACTCGGCCGCCACCCCATCGACCAGGACAGTCAGGGGAACCAAGCCGTCGCCGTCGAGCCGGAGCGGCTCGCCCGCCACCTGGCGCACCACCGAAAGCGTGGCGTGGACGCGGGTGGCGGCGGGGTCGAGATCAAAGGCGAGCCGCGTTTCCGGCACCGTCCAGGCGGGTGGGCGGTAATCCTCGCGGCGGGTCACGCCGGGATGGATGGGAGAATGGGTAAGGGGGGTGCCGGTGGGTGCGTCCATCTCCCTACTATAGATGAGGCGTCCTGCGGTTCCATCGCGGGCTTGCGCGCGCGCATCGGCGTGCTACGCCGCCGACACACCGGACAAAGGATTGAGGATGCTTCGTTTCGCCGCGCCGACCCTGCTCGCGCTCTCGACCACAGCGGCGGCGCAGACGGTGCCGCCCGCCGCGACGCAGGCGGCCCCCGCCCCCGACAAGCCGGGCGCGCCGCAGATCGCGCCCGCGCCCGCGCCGGTCAAGCCGAGCATGGCCGAGCTGAACGCGCGGCTGGCCGCGCCCCTGCCGGCCGACCAGGCGGCCATGAAGGCGCACGTCCTGTTCCTGGCGTCAGACGCGATGAAGGGCCGCGAGGCGGGCAGCCCCGAGTTCGACATCGCGGCGCAATATGTCGCCGCGCAATTCTATGCCGCTGGGCTGAAGCCGGGCGGGGACGAGGGCGGATATCTCCAGCACGTGCCGCTCGTCAGCTACAAGCCCGCGGACAAGGGTGTGGTAACGTGGACCGCGACCGGCGGGCAGGCACAACCGCTGGTGTTCGGCGAGGATTACGCCCCGACCGCCAACCCGCTGGCGGCGACGACGGAGGTGGCGGCGCCGGTGGTGTTCGTCGGCTACGGCATTACCGCCCCGCAATACGGGCATGACGATTACAAGGGTGTGGACGTGCGCGGCAAGGTCGTCGCGTTCGTCGGCGGCGCGCCCGAGCGGTTCGGTGGCGAGGAGCGCGCCTTTTTCGGTCAGGCGCAGAGCAAGGCGGTCGCCGCCGCCGCCAAGGGCGCGGTCGGCGCGATCACCGTCAGCACCCGGCCGACGCCGCCGCAGATGGCGGCCATGGCGAGCCGGGTCCTGGAGCAGGGTCGCATCACCTGGGCGACGCCCGACGGGCGCGGCGGAGCTTCCACCCCGATCCCGCTCCTTGCCAGCGTATCCGACAAGGGGGCGGCCAAGCTGTTCGGCGCGCGCTGGGCGGGGATCGTCGGGGCGGCGGGGGCGAAGGCGCCCGTGTACAAGCCGGTGGTCGCGGCCGGACGCCTGTCGGTCGCGACCGGCACCCGCTTCACGCCCGCCGCGAGCAGCAACGTCGTCGGGCTCATCCCCGGCACCGACCCGGCGCTGGGCAAGGAGGTGGTGGTGCTCTCCGCACACCTGGACCATATCGGCGTGACGCCGGAAGGACGCGGCGGCACCGATCCCGACCGGATCAACAACGGCGCGCTCGACAACGCGATCGGCATCGCCAGCCTGATCGAGGAGGCGAAGACCTTCGTGAAGAGCGGCAAGGCGCCCCGCCGCACCGTGATGTTCCTGGCGGTCACCGCGGAGGAGAAGGGTCTGGTCGGCTCCGACTATTTCGCCAACCACCCGACCGTGCCGCTCGCCAACATCGTCGCGGACGTCAATCTCGACATGCCGATCCTGCTCTACCCATTCGAGGACATGATCGTGTACGGGGCGGAGCGGTCGACGCTGGGGCCGATCGTGCGCAAGGCGGTCAATTCGGTGGGCGTCGACCTGTCGCCCGACCCGATGCCGGAACAGGGCATCTTCGTGCGTTCCGACCATTTCCGCTTCGTCCAGAAGGGGGTGCCGTCGGTGTTCCTGTGGCCGGGGCAGAAGGGGCCGGGCGCGGCCGCGGTCGCCGACTTCATGGGGCAGCGTTACCACCGGCCGGGCGACGACCTCTCCCAGCCCATCATGTGGGACCAGGGCGTGCGCTTCGTGGGGGTGAACTATGCCATCGCGCGCGAGATCGCCGATGGCGACGCGCGGCCGGTGTGGAACAAGGGCGACTATTTCGGCACGCTTTACAAGGGCATCATGGCGAAGTGACCGCGGCGTGCCCGCGCTCCTGATCTTCGGTCTTGGCTACACCGCGTCGCACCTCGCGTCGCGGCTCGGCACCGAAGGATGGAGGATCGTGGGCACCACGCGCGACGGGCGCGGCGGCAGCCTGCGCTTCGACGATGCGGCGGCGATCAAGGCGGAGATCGCCGCGGCCACCCACATCTTGTCCTCGGTGCCGCCGGGCGGAGGCGACCCGGTGCTGGAGCGCTACGGCGGCGGGCTCGCGGCGGGCGCGGCGTGGCTCGGCTATCTGTCCTCGACCGGCGTCTATGGCGACGCGGCCGGCGCCTGGGTGGACGAGAGCGCGCCGACCGGCGGCGGACGGCGGCGGGAGCGGGCGGCGGCGGACGCGGCGTGGCTGCAACTGGGGGCGCGGGTATTCCGCCTGCCCGGCATCTACGGGCCGGGGCGGTCGGCGATCGAGCGGGTGCGGGCGGGCACCGCGCACCGGACGGGCACCGCGGGGCAGGTGTTCAGCCGCGTCCATGTCGACGACATCGTGGCGGGGGTGGTCGCCGGCCTCGACGGTCCGGCGGGGGCGTACAACCTCGCCGACGACCGGCCCTCGTCGCAGGACGAGGTGGTCGCGTTCGCCGCCGCGCTGCTCGGCCTGCCACCGCCGCCGGTGGTCGCGATCGAGCGGCTGTCGCCGATGGCGCGCGGCTTCTATGCGGAGAACCGGCGCGTGTCGGCGGAGAAGGCCAGGCGGGTGCTCGGCTGGCGGCCGCGCTACCGCGATTATCGTGCCGGCCTGCGCGCGGTCAGCGCCACCGCGAGCCCGACCCCGGTCAGCGCCGCTCCGCCTGCCGCCAGCGCCGACCAGCGATAGCCCTCGAACAGGGTCGACAGCAGCATCGCGATCACCGGCACCAGCACGCTGGAATAGGCCGCCTTGGCCGGGCCGATGACGCGCAGCACGCGGTAGTAGAGCGGAAAGGCGAGCGCGGAGGCGGCGAGCCCGAGATAGACGATGCCGGCCAGATAGCCCCACCGCCATTCCACCACCGGCGGCCCGGCGGTGACCGCCGCCCAGGCACCGTCGGCGGCGGCGCCGACCAGCATCGCGACCGCCAGCGTCGAGGCCATGGGGAAGCGCTTCGCCTCCTGCGTCGCCTGCAGGATGTTGGCGGACGAGGCCGACCCGATCGCCATTAGCGTCCAGCCGATCCCGGTCAGCGTCGCTCCGCCGCCGCTGGGATCGACCCGCAGTTCGCGCAGGAACAGCAGCGCCACCCCGGCCATGGCGACGGCGGACCCGACCAGCAGCTGGCGCCCGAGCCGCTGGCCGAGAAAGACGCGGGCGAGCAGCGCGTTGGGGATGAGCAGCATCGCGAACACCACCGCAACCAGCCCGGAGGTAATGAAGCCTTCCGCCCGGTAGACGAAGTTGAAGTTGAGCACGAACTGGAGGATGCCGATCGCCGCGGCGAAGCGGAGCCCGCGCGCGCCGATGCGGAAGCTGTCGCCGCGGGCCAGCGCCCATATCGCCATCGCGGTGCCGGCGACCAGGAAGCGGTAGGTGACCGACCAGCTCGCCGGCACCACGCCCAGCTGGTCGCGGATGACCAGCCAGGTCGAACCCCAGATCAGCGTCACCGCCGCGAACGGGAGGAGGATCGCCGCCCGTGTGGAGTTGGGCGGGGCACCTGGCGCGGCCGGGCTCACAGCCCCCGGATCGCGTCGGCCAGCCGGGCGACCGCGCCGCGGTCGGTGTCCCAAGCGGTGACGAACCGCACCTCGCCCTCCGCCCAGTCGTAGAAGTCGAAGCCTTGCGCCCGGAGCGCCGCCGCTTCCGCCGGGGTGGCGCGGAGGAACAGCTCATTGGCCTGGACGGCGTGGACCAGCCGATCGCCCGCCGCGTCGGCCAGCATCGCGGCGCCCGCATTGGCGGCGCGGCCGTTGGCCAGCCACAGGTCGTCCTCGATCATCGCGAGCACCTGCGCGGCGAGGTAGCGGCCCTTGGACAGGAGCAGCCCGGCGCGCTTGCGGCGACGGCGGGTGGCGTCGGCCAGCCCCGGCTTGAAGAACACCAGCGCCTCCGCCGACATGGCGCCGTTCTTGACGAAGCCGAAGGAGAGCGCGTCGACCCCGGCGCGCCAGGTGACGTCGGCGGCCGAGCAGCCGACGCGCGCGACCGCGTTGGCGAAGCGGGCGCCGTCCATGTGGAAGCCCCAGCCGCGCTCCCGTGCCAGTTCGCCGATCGCGGCGACCTCGTCGGGAGTGTAGACCAGCCCGTATTCGGTGGCGTTGGTGATCGTCAGCGCGTGCGGCTGGACGCGGTGGACGTCGTCCGCGATGGCATCCGCGACGCTGCGGATAGTCGCGGGGGTCAGCTTGGCGCCCTCGCCGTCACACAGCAGCAGCTTGGCGCCCGCGGTGTAGAATTCGGGCGCGCCGCCCTCGTCGTTCTGGACGTGGGCGTCGCGGTGGCAGAGGACCCCGCCATAGGACGGGCATAGCGCGGCCAGCGCCAGGCAGTTGGCGGCGGTGCCGGTCGGCACCCACAGCGCCTCCACCGCCGTCCCGAACAGGTCGGACAGGCGCGCGTCGAGCGCCTTGGACCAGCGATCGCCGTCATATGCGGTGTCGAGCGTGTCCGCCGCCGTCATGGCCGCGAGGATGCGGGGGTGAACGGTGGCGGCGTTGTCGGAGAAGAAGCGCATGGGCGCGCCGTGGCGGGGCGGCGGCAGAGCGTCAACCGGAGACGCGCGCGGTTGACTCGATTGACCCCTGAACGGGTGATGTTCGGGGGTGATCGTTTCCATTCTTGACCGCTCGCGCGGTTCGGGCGGGAACCGTGGCGGGATGGGGATCGACGATGGGAAAGAGCGCGAGGGGTGCGGTGTGGCAGATCGCCGGCGTGTAGGACAGCGGCGAATTACGTCTTCCCGCGGAGATGCGCGCGGCCGTCACCCCGGCCTTGTGCCGGGGCCCACCGCGCGGCAGGTTCAGCCATGCATGAGAGAGCGCCAGCCCTGCGTGTACATCCTCGCGAGCGCGTATAACGGAACGCTGTATGTGGGGGTGACATCCAACCTCATTGGGCGCCTTCTCCAGCACCGGGAGGGGCGAGCCGGCAGCTTCACGAGCGAACACGATATCGTTCGGCTCGTTTACTATGAAGTCGCGGAGACGATGGCGGCGGCTATCGCTCGGGAGAAGCAGCTCAAGCGGTATCGTCGCGACTGGAAGCGCAACCTGATCGAGCGTGAGAACCCGCGCTGGGACGATCTCGCGGTCGGCCTTGGGTTGGAGCCGCTTCGCGGTTGATCAAGCCCGGCCGTGGACCCCGGCACAAGGCCGGGGTGACGAAGAGAGGCCGGGGACGTCATCCCAGCGAAGGCTGGGATCCATGGCTATAGCGGGTGGCACATCGGCCAGTTTTGGACCCCAGCCTTCGCTGGGGTGACGGGAGGGTGGTTGGGGGTGATGGGTAGGGTGGGGGTGACGAGAAGGCCGGGGTGGCGAAGAGAGGTTGGGGTGACGGGGGTGGCCGAGGACGATCGATCGATGGGAACGTCGATCTCGCGTCCGGCGAGGTCCGCGCTGCCCTGCGCCTGACTCGTCATCCCAGCGAAGGCTGGGATCCATGGCTCTAGCGGGCGGCACGTCGGCCAGCCATGGACCCCAGCCTACGCTGGGATGACGAAGGAAGGTCGAGGCGGCGAAGGGCGGCTGGAGTGACGAAGGGAGGTTGGGGTGACGGTCAAGTGCCGGGGTGATGAAGAAGGGCTACTCCTCCTCGTCCCGGCGCGGCGGTCCGCGTTCGTCGTCGGGTGGGGGTAGGGGTTCGCGGCCGGGTGTCCGCTCGCGCGAGGGGGTGATCTGGATGCCGCCCTCCCGGTCCATCTTGAGGTTGATGCCGAGGCCCTCCAGCTCGCCCTCGAACGGGAAGGCGCCGTTGCCCTCGTCCTCGACCAGGCCGTTGTCGGGCAGCACCTCGTCCTCGACCGGCTCGCGCACGACCGGCGGGATGTCGAGCGCGGCCTGCATGAAGTCGCGCCAGATCAGGGTCGGCATGCCGCCGCCCATCAGCCCGGGGATCGGGGTGTTGTCGTCATTGCCCACCCAGACGCCGACGACCAGGTCCTTGGCATAGCCGACGAACAGCGCGTCGCGCCCGTTCTGGGTGGTACCGGTCTTGCCGTGCGCCTCGACCGACAGCTGCGCGTTGGAGGTCGCGTGGTAGGAGGCGGCGAGCAGCTCGCGCATGTTCTCCAGCGTGTCGCCGTCATATTTCGACGGGCGGCCGGCGATCGACTGGAGCCAGCCCTTGTCCTTCTCGCCGCCCTCCACGCCGTGCGGTCGGACGGGATACTCGCCGCGCGCGATCGAGGCATAGGCGGCGGTGAGTTCGAGGAGCGACAGCTGCGCGGTGCCGAGCGCGATCGTCGCCTCGTTGGCGATGGGCGTCGAGATGCCGAGGTCGTGCGCAGTCTTGATGACGTTCCGGACGCCGACCTGCTGCGTGATCCGCGCCGCGGCGACGTTGGAGGAGCGGGCAAAGGCGCGGCGGAGCGGGATCTCGCCCAGGTAGCGGCCGTCATTGTTCTTGGGCTTCCACCCGGCGATGTCGACCGGCTCGTCCTCGATCGTCGAGTCGGGCGTCAGGCCGGATCGCATCGCGGCGAGATAGACGAACAGCTTGAAGGTGGAGCCGGGCTGGCGCCGCGCCTGGGTGGCGCGATTGAAGGTCGACGCCTTGTAGTCCTTGCCGCCGACCATGGCGACGACGCGTCCGTCGGGGCGCATCGCGACCAGCGCCGCCTGCGATCCGCGCAGGCCCGCGTTCCGGACGACCCGCTCGGCGAGCTTCTGCAGGCGGCGGTCGAGCGTCGTCTCGACGGTGGCCTCGCTCTTGACCTCGCCCGCCGCCTCGCGCGCTTCCGGCAGGACCCAGTCGGCGAAATAGGTGCCGGTGGGCAGCGCGTCGGGCTTCTTGGGCAGGACGCGCTGGGGCTGGACGCGGTCGGCCTCGCGCCGGGTCAGGAAGCCCGCATCGACCATCGCGGCGACCACCACCGCCTGGCGCGCGCGCGCGCCGGACAGGTTGCCGGTGGGGGCGAGCCGCGAGGGCGCCTTGACGAGCCCGGCCAGCATCGCGGCCTGGCCGATGTTGAGGTTGGCGGGCGTGCGGCCGAAATAATGCTTCGACGCGGCGGTGAGCCCGTAGACGTTGTCGCCGAAATAGACGTTCGACAGGTAGCGCGACAGGATCTCGTTCTTCGACAGCCACGCCTCCAGCCAGAAGGCGATCAGCGCTTCGCGGATCTTGCGCGCGGCGGTGCGATCGGAATCGAGAAAGGCGTTTTTGGCGAGTTGCTGCGTGATGGTGGAGCCGCCCTGGCGGACGCCGCCGGAGCCGACATTGCTCCACGCGGCGCGGGCGATGCCGCGCGGGTCGATGCCCCAGTGCGAATAGAAGCGCCGGTCCTCGATCGCGAGAAACGCCTGCGTGACATGGGGCGGCAGTTTCGACGCGTCGACGGGCGCGCCCAGGATCGCGCCGCGGCGGGCGAGCGGCGTGCCCTCGTCGTCGGTCAGCGTGATGGAGGGGGGCGTCGGCGGCTCCAGCGAGCGCGACAAGGGCGCGGTGACCGCGAGCCAGGCGACCGCGGCGATGAACAGGAGGATAAAGGCGGCGAGCCCGCGCACGATCCACTTGGCGAGCGGGAAGCGGCGCCGCGGTTCGGGCGGCTCCTCGTCGCTCCACAGCCATTCGCGCGCGTCGGCGCCGGCCGGATAGCCGGTCGCGAGCGGCGCGCGGGCCGCGTCCCACGGCTCGCGCGGATCGGCATAGGGGCTCATGCTGGGATCGACCATCGACGTGTATTGCTGCCCTACGACGCTATGCGCGCCGCCGTCATACCGTCAAGTGGCGGCGGGGGCCAGCGTCTCCGGCGGGGCGAGTCCGGCGCGGTGGGCGACGATGTGGGGGACGAGCAGCTGCCCCGCGACGTTGACCGCGGTGCGCCCCATGTCGAGGATCGGATCGATCGCGAGCAGCAGCCCGGCCCCTTCCAGCGGCAGGCCGAGGGTCGAGAGGGTGAGGGTTAGCATCACCATCGCGCCCGTGAGCCCCGCGGTCGCGGCCGAGCCGAGGACCGACACGGCCACGATCAGGAGGTAGTCGATCGCCTGGAGCGGCAGGCCGTAATATTGCGCCACGAACAAGGCCGCTACCGCCGGGTAGATCGCCGCGCACCCGTCCATCTTGGTGGTGGCGGCCAGCGGGACCGCGAAGGCGGCATAGGCGCGCGGCACGCCCAGCCGCTCGGCCGCCTGCTCGGTCACCGGCAGCGTCGCGACCGAGGAGCGCGACACGAAGCCGAGCTGGATCGCAGGCCAGGCCGCCGCGAAGAAGCGGCGCGGGCTGAGGCCGTTGGCGACCAGGAGCGCGGGGTAGACGAGGAACAGGACGAGGCCGAGCCCGAGATAGACCGCGATGGCGAACTGGCCGAGCGCGGAGAGCGAGTCCCAGCCGTAGCGGACGATCGCCGAACCGATCAGCGCGCCCGTGCCGACCGGGGTCAGCCGGACGACCCAGCGGAGCAGGCGGCGGAAGATGGCCAGCGCGGATTCGTTGAAGCGGAGGAACGCCTCGCCCGCCTGCCCGACCGACACGGCGGCGGCGCCGATCGCGACCGCGACGACGATCACCTGGAGGATGTTGAAGGACAGGGTGGTGGTGGCGGCTCCGTCCGCCAGCCTGGTCGAGGCGCCGAGCCCGAGCGCGTTGGCGGGAACGAGACCGCGCAGGAAGTCGAGCCAGGACCCGGCGGTGTCGGGCCGCGCGGCAGCGGTGGCCGCGACCCCGCTATGCACCCCGGGCTGGAGCGCGGTGCCGAGCGCAAGGCCGAGCACGACCGCGATCAGCGAGGTCAGCGCGAACCAGCCCAGCGTGCCCGCGACGAGGCGGGCGGCGTTGTCCAGGCTCCTGAGCGCCGCGACCGAGGCGATGATGGCGGTGAACACCAGCGGCACGACCAGCGCCTTTAGGAGCTGGACGAAGATGTCGCCCGCGATCCGGAGCGCCTGCGCCAGCGCCGACGCCTCCCCCAGCGGACGCGCGAGGACGCCGAGGACGAGTCCCGCGACCATGCCGATCGCGACCTGGGCGCCGAAGGAGAGCTTCATGACGGCGGATGTAGGCGAATCGGTCGCGAGGGGCGCGGTAGGAAAACTGGGCGGCCCCCAAGCTCTACCCGTCGTGCCGGACCGGTCCCGGCATGACGACGGGGTCAGTGCGCGGCCTTGCGCCCCGGCAGCAGGTGCAGCACGCCGACGATCGCCAGCCCCGCGGCGAGCCCGACCGCCCCCGATCCTGCCGCCTGCGCCAGCCAGCCGAGCACGCCGCCCGCGGCACGCGTCACCGCCTCGCCCGCGTCGTGGATCCAGTGCGCGGGAGCGGCCAGGCCGAACTCCTCCGCGCCGTGCATCAGGATGCCGCCGCCGACCCAGATCATCGCGGCGATCCCGATCACCGAGAGCACCTGCATGATGATCGGCATGGCCTTGACCAGTCCGCGCCCGATCGCCCGCACCGCCGGCGGGCGGCGCCCGGCGAGGTGGAGGCCGATATCGTCGAGCTTCACGATCAGCCCGACGACGCCGTACACGCCGAGCGTGATCGCCACCGCCACCAGCGCCAGCGCGATCGCGCGCGCGAGCAGGGGATCGCCCGCGACCTCGCCCAGCGCGATCGCCATGATCTCGGCCGACAGGATGAAGTCGGTGCGGACCGCGCCCGACACCTTCTGGCGCTCCAGCTCCTCGGGCGAGGTCGCGGTCGGCGCCTCGTCGGCGTCTCCGTGCGGGGCAAAGGCGTGCAGGACCTTTTCCGCGCCCTCGACGCAGAGATAGGCGCCGCCGAGCATGAGGAGCGGGGTGAGCGCCCAGGGCGCGAACTGGCTGACCAGCAGGGCGCCGGGAAGGAGGATCAGGAGCTTGTTGCGGAGGGAGCCGACCGTGATCTTGGCGATGATGGGCAGCTCGCGGGCGGGGCTGAGCCCGACGACGTAGCGCGGCGTCACCGCGGCATCGTCGATCACCACCCCCGCCGCCTTGGTGCCCGCGCGCCCCGCGGCGGCGCCGACATCGTCGATCGAGGCGGCCGCGACCTTGGTCAGCGCGGCGACGTCGTCGAGGAGCGCGGCTAGACCGCCGGGCATCGGCGGGGAGCTGTGGTGCAGGTCATCGGCGACCTATCGGCGAGGCGGGCGCGGGTGTCCACCTTCCCCTTTCAGGCAGGAGGTGGGCAGTTCCATGGCACTGCCCCTCTCCCTTGCTCGCTACGCTCGCATGCCCTCTCCCCTGAGGGGGAGAGGGAGGGTTAGGCGGCTTCCTTCGCGCGGCTCGCGCGCTTGCGCTCGTGGGGGTCGAGATGGCGCTTGCGGAGGCGGATCGACTTGGGCGTCACCTCCACCATCTCGTCGTCGTCGATATAGGCGATCGCCTGTTCCAGCGTCATGCGCTTGGGCGGGGTGAGGCGGATGGCGTCGTCCTTGCCTCCGCTCGCGCGGAAGTTGGTCAGCTGCTTGGCCTTCATCGGGTTGACCTCGAGGTCTTCCGTCTTGGCGTTCTCGCCGATCACCATGCCCTCGTAGAGCGCCTCGCCGTGCGCGACGAACAGCACCCCGCGCTCCTCCAGCGGGCCCAGCGCGTAGCTGTTCGCCTCGCCCGCGCCGTTGGAGATGAGGACGCCGTTCTTGCGCCCCTCGATCTGGCCCTTGTAGGGGCCGTAGCGCTCGAACAGCCGGTTCATGATGCCGGTGCCGCGCGTGTCCGACAGGAACTCGCCGTGATAGCCGATCATGCCGCGGCTGGGCGCGGAGAAGGTGATGCGCGTCTTGCCGCCGGTCGACGGGCGCATGTCGGTCAGCTCCGCCTTGCGCAGGTTCATCTTCTCGACGACCGTGCCCGAATGCTCGTCGTCCACGTCGATGATGACGGTTTCGTACGGCTCGGTCTTCTTGCCGGCCTCATCCTCGCCGAACAGCACGCGCGGGCGGCTGATGCCCAGCTCGAACCCTTCGCGGCGCATCGTCTCGATCAGGACGCCCAGCTGAAGTTCGCCGCGGCCGGCGACCTCGTAGCTGTCGCGGTCGGCGGCCTCGGTCACCTTCACCGCGACGTTCGATTCGGCCTCGCGGAACAGGCGGTCGCGGATCATGCGGCTGGTCACCTTGGTGCCCTCGCGCCCCGCCATCGGCGAATCGTTCACCGCGAAGCGCATCGACAGCGTCGGCGGATCGATCGGCTGCGCGTGCAGCGGCTCGGTGACGGTCGTGTCGGCGATCGTGT